>Ga0272442_10003574_pt1 | contig 21767 bp, 22 predicted proteins | sample SSMForm2O_FD_200262 | JGI IMG/M metagenome (GOLD analysis project Ga0272442, IMG submission 200262) | Marine sediment archaeal communities from Little Sippewissett salt marsh, Falmouth, MA, United States - SSM-Form-2O | ecosystem: Environmental > Aquatic > Marine > Wetlands > Sediment ... | reverse complement strand
AAAATAAAAAAAATCCAAGTTGATGTGATGTTTGGCACTGATAACGCTATGATAAACCAACCTGACATACTCAATGAAATTAAATTTGTTTGCAACAACTTTAACGAATTTACGATAAAGGAGCTCCTATATATGATAACATATACCACAAGGAAAGCTTTAAATTTAGACCACGGTATTCTTGGTCCGGATTCACCATCAAACTTTATTGTCTTAAACGAGAATTCTATGGAAATAAAATATATTTCACCACAGAAATAGGGGGTATAAAATGAAAGTAGAAGACGTAATGTCAAAGGATTTAATTGTAGGATATATACCAGGCACCGTTAAAGATGCTTTAAGAACATTAGCAAAAAATAACGTATCAGGTATGCCGATATTAAAAAAAGATACAAAAAAAGTTGCAGGAGTACTAACAAGAAACGATATTTTCAAACACGCAGATGAAGAACAACTAGCGCTTATTATGAGTCAAAACCCCCATACAATACCCGCTGAATCAGATGTTATTGATGCAGCAAAAATCCTTTATGAAAAAAGAATACATGGCCTACCTGTTGTTGATAAACGCAGTAACCTAGTAGGAATAATTAGTCCAACTGACATTCTCAGAACAGTAGTTATTGACCAATATAAAGATACCATTGAAAATTATTTTACCCATAACCTTGTCCCAGTCTACCAAGATGTACCTATAACCATTGTCATGGAAATTATTAATGTTACCAACGAAACAGCTCTTCCCGTTTTAAATGATAATAGAAAATTAGCTGGCATCATCAGTGAAGGAGACTTATTTAAACTCAGTCATATCAAAGAAAGCGTATCACAAACAAATATGGGTATGGGCGGAGATGAAGATGCATGGACCTGGGAAGGAATACGTGATACTGTCAGACTGTATTATTCCACAACCCAGGTTGAACTACCACCGGTCCCTGTATCTCAAGTAATGTTAACAAATATAGTAAAATCGTATAAAACAATGGAGGTCTCAGAAGTTGCCAATAAAATGGTTAAACATAAAATAAGCCATGTACCTGTAGTAAGCTCAGAAAACCGACTTGCAGGAATGGTAACAGATATCGATCTGATGGCCTGCATGTTTAAATCCTGCTAATTTATACCGTTTTGTAATTGATTATATGACTCAGGATATCTACGAAAAAATAATGACGCTTGCTAAAAGACGCGGTTTTATTTATCCATCTTATGAAATTTACGGTGGCGTTGCAGGTTTTTATGATTACGGACCACTTGGTTCTCAACTAAAAAACAATGTAGAAAACCTCTGGCGAAAATTCTACCTTCTAAAAGATAACTGCGTGGAAATATCAACGCCAACAATAACACTGTATGATGTTTTAAAAGCCTCAGGACATGTCGAGGAGTTCACAGATCTATCCGTTTTTTGCAGTACATGTAACCGATCCTACAAAGTTGAAGATATCATATCTGATGAGTTAACTGTTGAAAAGGCTATTAAACAAGATAAAGTCACATGTCCAACCTGCGGAAAAAAACTATCAAATGCACACCCAGTTAACCTAATGTTTTCAACAAAAATAGGTATAGGAGAGACACGAGACGCCTTTATGAGGCCTGAAACTGCCCAAGGGATTTTCACTGATTTTCATTTATTATATCGTTATTGTCGTGAGAAGTTACCCTTTGGAGTAGTGCAACTTGGTGGCGGTTATAGAAACGAGGTATCCCCCCGACAAGGCGTTATTCGTATGCGGGAATTTTCCATGGCAGAAGCTGAAGTATTCTTTGACCCAACAAATAAAACCCATCCAAAATTTACTCAAGTAAACCATAAAAAAATACAACTATTTGATAACACCAAAGAAATGAACTTAACCTTAAAGGATGCAGTAAAGAAAAAAGTGGTTAACAACCAAGCTCTTGCATATTATATGTATCTTACACAAGAGTTTCTTTATGCCGCAGGTGTTGACCCAAAGAAATTCCGTTTCAGAAAACATGGACCAAACGAACTAGCTCACTATGCTACAGAATGCTGGGATGCAGAGCTATATAGTGATCGGTTTGGTTGGATTGAATGTGTAGGTATTGCAGATCGATCAGCGTATGATCTACAATCACACATTGATTCATCTGGAACAGACATGTATGCCCTTAGAAAATATAACGAACCAAAAATAATCAAACAACAAAAGATCGTCCCAAAGATGAACAAACTTGGACCACTTTTCAAAGGTAAAGCAGGAGAAATCAAACAACAACTTGAATCCATAGAAATCAAAGATACAAAAAAGATAACAGCTACATTTGAAGGAAAAACAGTTGAAATACCAAAAGACTGCTATGATATAGTTGAAAACGAAGAAAAACAAATGGGAGAGAAATTTGTACCACATGTGATTGAGCCATCATATGGTATCGACCGGATAATCTATTGTATACTGGAGCACAACTATCACGAAACGAAAAAGAAAGACGAGGAATACCGGATTTTAAAATTTAATACAGCTATCGCCCCAGTAAAAGTAGGTGTATTTCCACTAATTAGTGATCAAAGACTCGTTAAAATAGCACAAGAAGTTAATGAAAAACTAAGAGATGCAGAGATTTCAACATATTACGACGAAGGTGGTACAATTGGAAGGCGGTATGCCCGGATGGACGAAATCGGAACACCATTTTGTATAACCATTGATCACGATACACTTGAAGATACATCTGTAACAATCCGTGATCGAGATACCACTAAACAAAAAAGAGAAAAAATTGAAAATATTATCAAGATTATTAGCAAAAAACTATCCAGCTAAAATTCTTTTACAGTATCATTAATCATTGATAATGCTTCATCAATTTCATCTGAACTAATGATTAAAGGTGGTCTAAATCGCATTGTCTTAGCGCCACAAGCAACAATTATCAACCCATGTTTGAATAACTTGTTTTTAAGTTCATCTCGCATCTCAGGTGTTGGAAGATCAAACGCACACATAAGGCCTCTTCCCCGTACATTAGAAATCAATTCACTATTATTCTCTTGGATTTCCTCAAGACCTTTAAGTAAATACTTTCCTTGTTTTTCCGCGTTTTGTATAAGGTTTTCTTCATCAATTACTTCCAAATATTTTTGACATCTTAGCATATCAACAAGATTTCCACCCCAAGTTGAATTGAGACGACTTGAAACATCAAATACATTATCTTTTACTTCATCAACACGGTTGGTAACCATCATACCGCACACCTGGGTTTTTTTGCCAAAAGCAAGTATGTCTGGAATACTATTATAGTGTTCATACGCCCACATTTTCCCGGTTAATCCCACTCCAGTTTGTACTTCATCAAGTATAAACATAAGTTCATTGTCATCACAGATTTTACGAAGTTTTTGGAAAAATTCAGCTCTGAAATGATTATCCCCGCCTTCAGCTTGTATTGGTTCAATAATTAATGCTGCAATATCATCAGGGTTTCTTTCTAATGCATTTTCTATTTGAGTTACGGCAATTTGTTCTTTTTCTTTTACATCTGCTAAGTTTTCTTCGTTTAATGGAAACTTAATTTTTGGGTTAATTATTCGTGGCCAATCAAATTTTGTGAAATATTTGGTTTTATCTTGGTTAAAAGTGTTGGTAAGTGATAGTGTATAACCGGTTCTTCCATGGAATGCTTCTTCAAAATGAATGACTTTTGTTCCAAGTTTATCTCCTTTTCCTTTTGCAATGTTTTTTCTGATTTTCCAGTCAAAAGCTGTTTTTAATCCATTTTCAATTCCAAGGGCGCCACCACTTACAAAAAACAAGTGTTTAAATTGCCTTGGTACTGCGTATTTGGTAAATGCTTCTAAAAACTCTGCCATTTCAACTGTGTATACATCAGAGTTTGACGGTTTGTTTATTGCTACCTCACCCATTTTTTTTATGAATTCTGGAGTGCTAAGTTTAGGGTGGTTGCATCCTATTGGGGCTGTTGCAAAAAATGAAAAACAATCAAGTAAATATTTGTCTGTCTTTGAGTCGTAAACTCGGCAGCCTTTGCTTTTTTTTAAGTCTAGTACAAAATCAAATCCATCTACTAGGAGATATTTTTTTAGTGTGTTATGCACATCTTTTGGTTCAACATTCATTTGTTTTAGCCCCCTATGAAAACCTGTTAGTCGGGTATCACTAGACCTTATAAAATTATATCGGTAAAAAAAGGTAGACTATGAGAGAGGGAGGGGAAGAGAAGACGTAGCTTGGATGGGATTCTATATGTTCCCTCTCTCTTGGGAGGATTGGTTTGATACATTCTTAGGATAAAGTTACACTGTTGATTTCATCAAGATCGTAAAGATCATTCATTTTTATCATTTCATCTGAAACTGTGTAGAGAACATCTCCTATGTACAGCGTTCTTGTTATTTCTGATGAGGATCTATAGTACCATCTATCATTTTCTAAATCATCGTCGTCTCTATGTGTTATTCTTCCTTTATAATCAAATCCATCAAGGTTTAACGTGTAAACATATGCTCCTTGGAATTCAAATTCACCATAGGTACTACCTGTGTATCCTTCGTTTTGTTCTTTAATTTCATCATCGATTACATAAACACTAACAGGTATTACTAGTAGTTCTTTTGATCTGTCAAATAGAAATGCTTTATGATCATGCAGAGCTGGGCTGTCTGTTCCACGGTCACCAATTATTTCTTGATCAAGTACTTTTGGGTCGTCAAAGTCGCTTACATCAAACATTGCGATTTTTAATCCTTGATACCATGCAAAGCTTCTGCTACTCCACCAGCCCTCTTCCTCTTGTGGCTCAACAGTGTCTTTTCCAATACCTATAATGTGGTCATCATCAAAAGGATGAAGGTAATCAGAATAACCTGGTATTTTCAGTTCACCAAGTATTTCAGGGTTATATGGGTCTGATAAGTCTATTGTGAAAAATGGATCAATTTTTTGGAATGTTACAAGGTATGCACAATCACCAATGAATCTTGCAGAATATATTGATTCACCAGGGGCAATGTTTTCTATTTCACTGACAACTTCAAGATCCAAATCAAGGATATACACATTATTTTCTGAGCTATCGCCCCATCCTTCAGTGGTTGCTATTCTGAAAAATCCATCATGTTCATCCATTGAAAACTGATCATGAACCGATCCAGGTACTTCACCTTGAGCATCATAAGATGTATCTCCATTATGAATGGCTATTCTATGGATAAGAGTAGTCACACTATTACCACTAGTGGCATCTACTTGAAGGCCCCAAAATGTGTTATAATTATATTTTGTATAAGTTATATAGAAATCATCTCTTGATACATATATTGATTGTGCATTTCCAAGAAGAAAACCTTTCTCTGTGACATCTTCGTGGTCGTCTAATACATTAAATGAGATAACATAAGTCATAGTATCAGGTGACTCTGGGATATCACAATAATAAATCTCATCTGGAGGCAGATCTATTTTTTCTCCATCAACTATCATACCAGGTATTCTTGTGTTATTACTATTTTCTAGATAATACAAATATGTGTATTCTGATGCGAGAACATACACATAATCATCAATCATTCTTCCATCAAAATAATATCCATCTACTTTAACATCACGAACAAGTTCTGGCTCAGTTCTATCACCGATATCATAAACTTTGATCATAGTGCTTGAATACCCACCCCACCAATACAAACTATCCTCAGATTTAGAGTATTCATCCATATTATAATATTGATAAGAACTACCTAAAACCACTAGTCTATCATCATTTACAAATAAGTTCTCTGGAATCATTTCATCATCAAAGGATATTTCCGATAGAATTCGTGCTTCATCTGCAGGATATGCTAGAACAATAAATATTGATGATTCTGCTACAACGTAAATATAGGTTCCATCGGTTTTAACAATATCTGGTTCATCAACACCTTCAACCTGAACATTTGTTTCAGAGTAATCAACAGATCCTGCATCTCCTTCCCAGCTAAAGGTATTTTTTGCTTCTGAAGATCTAGGAGCAGCAGCATCCATAGATTCCATAAGACCAATCTGACCCCCGCCATTTGAATAATTATCACTAAGGTCTTGTAGAAAAGACGCAAGCTCATCATAAGATGAAAACGTTTTCAAATCATACGTAAACTCAGATTTAGTAATAGAAGTAAATGCAAAAGCTGAAGTTAATGTTGCACATACAATTATTACTAAAACCACAAATCCTTTCCTATTATAATTGCTTTGTCTCATGGTTTTTCACATCCATATTTTTTATATTTCAGAGTTTAATTATAATTTTTGGACTTTATATACTGTCTGAAAACGTTTGGGAAAAACCAAACAAAAAAAAACAATTTAGAATAAATACATCTATACCATATTTATTTTTTCATTAAATGTAATATCCATAGTCTCTAACTCATCAAGAATTGGATTATAAATCTCAGGAATAACTGGTATATGCACGCCAGTAATGTTGATTTTCCCATTCAGTATCATCTTTACCGCCATAGCAGCAGGAAGAGAAACAGTTCGAGCAATTGAGGAATCACCATCAATTATGCCATAATCAATCAGTGTAGATGTAATATACTCTTTTTTAGAAGAATAATCAGCTAAAAATTCGTGATGCATTACTATCATATCACGTTCATCTTTTCCAAGAGCCATCTTATCCAATGTTATAACATTCAGATAATCAAGTGGATTATTTTTATCTTCAGGAAGCGCTCTATCACTAAACAGTCCAAGCCATCCAAGTCGTTTTATTATCGCAGAATATGGTTCTAAATCAAGATATTTAGCTACTGCATTATCTAAATCTTCAGATGATTTTGCCCCAATAAGATGAGCAGTCATATCACCATAGGTTTTCCCTGAAAAACCTGTAACTGGTTCATCACTCAGCCAGCCAAGCGCTACAACCTTTCTTATGGTTTCACACCAACCAGTCATACGAAACGTACCACGATAAACTGTTTGTGCATCTTTTAAACCATAAATATCCTTATATGGAACTGAATCACGATTAGGGTAATTCTCAAAAGAACCAGCACCAGGTACATCTTGTATTGTATAATTTTCAAAAAGACGTTCACTGGGAACACTAACAATTTCTCCGTTTTCAAGCCATTTAGCGGAATTTCGAGAAGCAAGAAGAACGCCACGAGGGCTCCATGAAAACTTGTATCCAAAAGGATTATTATTTGCCTCATGACTAGGGAGAGCACCAGTTGTTGATCTAAAACTCACAATTTTACCATTTTTTTTCTCAACATCATGAATCACACGCATAGCAGACATATGATCAATACCAGGATCCAATCCACATTCATTCAAAAGCAAAACACCGGCATCCTTTGCAGCTGAATCCAAAGCTTTCATAGCATCACTAACATACGAAGTGGTAACCAAATGTTTTTTATGTTTAATACAAAACTTGGCAACCATAGGATGATACGTATAAGGAAGAAGACTCACGGTAAGATCAGCTTCCTTAACAAGCTCCTCAACCTTTTTTTCATCTGAAACATCAAGTGAAATTGCTGTTCCATCAGCATGACCCTCAATTATTTTTTCTGCTTTACTAACTGTTCTACTAGCCATAACCACAGAGAAATCAGGTAGATCTAAAAGATAACGAACCATAGGTCGTGAAACCAAACCTGCCCCGAGAACTAATACTTTTTTCATATTAAATCAACCTCTAACCCTATTAAAACATTAGAGCAGTGAAACAAACATCCTTATAAAAATTTGTTGATATACTCATAATCAGAAGTAAGACGTCCATGATATAAAATCACTGCTTTTTTAATGGGATCAGGAAGCTTTAAATCATTAAAATCAACACTGAAATCAGCTTTAACTATATCAGGAATAAAATGCCAAAGAGAATCACTAAACTCTTTTGACGAATCACGAGGAAGCTCGCACGGAAGATTATCCACAGACATAACAACCACACCCTCCCCCACATATCCATCATTAACGCTATCATTCAAAGGATTATAAACAAAAACAGGGCTGTCAGGTTCAGTTGCTTTCTGTGTAAACTCAATAGCTCCATTAATATCACAGCTAATGTCACCCACCACACGAAACATAAAATCATCAGATACAAAAGACTCCTTAAGAAATTCTTTTATTATCAAACGCGGGTACTGTTTATTCCAATAAATACAATTCATCAGAAGAGTAAGCTTAGGCGTATAATTATTAAAAACTGATTTGTATTTCTCAGGATGCTGATAATAATCCTGAAGCGCAAACTCAGAATCAGATGATTTTGGCTTTACCATATGTTCTTCTCTAAAAACAACTTTATACACATGTTTATCCGAGGGACTGTCAAAAACAGACTCAATCTCAGAAGGACTAATCTCTGTAACCGGTAACAAATCATAAACCTCCTGAGCCCCACGAGATACATTACCATATCCAGCAAAACCACAAATCAAAGGAGTAAGAAACTTAGGAAGACCATCTTTTTGGATCTTTTTTCCTACTTCACTAATATGTTTTTTAATATCTTCTTTTCCATCATAGTCAATGGTTTGTCTAATCTCACTAAAAGGAGTGTCAACTCCTTCTGACTTAAGTTGCTGACCAAGAGCCCAAAGACTATCAGTCATACCAGCAATTCCTGCAAAACGACCAAAAAACACGAGACGACGATTATTTTCATCAACGATTTTTTCATAATCAATCAACGTACAACCAAGATCCATCATATGCTTAAGCATCGGCATATTATATTTCTGACCTTTAATGGTATGAGAGAAAAACATATACGTTTTATTCGGCTGAAAAAAATCAATTGGAATTTCTTTGACTGCAAGCACAAAAGGTGCAGAAGATAAATCCTCAGACACATCCGCACCAGAAGACTTGTAATCTTTCTCTGAGAAAATCCTAATAGGTGAAGGCTGAATAATCGTTTTAATACCATGTTTTTCACAAAGCTCAGAAACATGCGTTGGAATAATTGGTACACGTTTTTCCCACTTGTTTTTATCTTCCCGCCGAATACCGATAACTGATTTCATAAACTAATTTCCCCAAAATGAGGCATCTTCTATGATTTTAAAAAAGTTATGTGAAAAAAATTATTTATAACGAAGAATTCCGCCTACATGGCCTAAATCAGCAATTTCAGGGTCGCCAGTAAACTCAACTTTTGCATCAGTTCTCTCTGCAAACTCCAATATTTCTTCTAAAACATCAACCTCAGAGACACTCCCCCCACAATTAGAGCAAACCTTAGCCCGACCAACACGCACAATCTGACATTGTTCACAAATCCATCCAGACGCTCGAAAATCTTTCTCAATGATAAGAAGCTCAACCTGACCGTTTCTCACCGCCGCTAGAGTTTCATCAACACCATACACAGCAAGACCATCCGTTACAATCTCCTCTTTTAAATGTTTGACAGCATTACTACTTTCAAAATGTTCTTTTTCTTTCATCAAATCAATAGATCTTTTAAGTAATTGTGTTTCATCTCTTGCATCAATATCAACTACCTCAACTACACTATCCTTAAGGTGTTTAGGAAGCATATCAAAAAACTGGTTTTTCGCTTGACCCGGCCCTGCAAGAATAATTTCATTATCTGCGTGTTTTTGTAACGCTTCTAAAACATCAGTGAAAAATGCATGAATAGCTCCTTTTCTTAACCGTTGAAACCGAGCTTGAGAAAACCCTCCTTTTTTATGTTTATTCATCAAATCAATAGACAGCTTTTTCTCCTGAGTAACCCGACCTAAAGCAACAGAATAAATCTTTGCAAAATCAGAGCTGAGCAAAATAAGTGTAAAAGACTCCCATTCATCATGAATCCTAGCAAGAGGTCTGATATATGGAGAAGAATCAACAACTAAAGAGTTTTCAACATCCAACGGAAGAACTACATATTTTAAAAAATTATGTTTTTTAGAAGCAAAAACCGCGATATGATCCCATACTACTTTTTTTAAAGCATCCTTAATTTCATCCATTGTCGCATCATAGTTTTTCCGCTCATCACCAGAAAGAGCATTATGACACACCTGCATACGATGAGAAAGAGCCGCAGGATACACATTTTTATTGATATACAAACTCACAAATGAATTATTACTAGTTTCATCATAAACCTCTGAGAGTTCCCGTAAAGAATTAGCTAAATCAATCTGCATAGTTTCACAGCTTCCGCAATACAACTATATCTTATAACTTCTTCTAGCAAAATAGGTACTTTCACTAACCTAAAACCAACTGTTTAATAGCATAAACATAAATTGTTTTTTTGAAAACCACATGCAAAAAACAACAAAAAATGACATAATTTCAGCTTCAGAAATCAGTCAATTCATGTATTGTTCAAAAGCGTGGCATCTTCAAAAACAAGGTTTTAAACCACAATCCCCCTATTTAAAACCGGGAACACAAAAACATATACAACTTGGACACACCATAGATACTGTTAACCTACACATAAAAAAAGCACGACAACAAACAGCAATAGGTGTTACACTTCTTTTTATTTCCATCATACTACTTATCACGAAGGTGATAGTATAGATATTGTGACACTTGTTGTTAGTTTATTACTAATCATACTATCATTGTCATTGCTATTAATTGCAAAAAATAATTATAATACTGCTCAAAAAATGAAAAAACAAGATAGAATACCAAATGGAAAAATACAATACACAGATCTCAATAAACCAGCACAACCACTATTTTCAAAACGATACCGTCTAACAGGAAAACCAGATTACATAGTAAAAAAAGGACAACAGTTAATACCCTTTGAAGTAAAAAACACCAATAAAAAAAACCCACAGAAAAACCATATAATGCAGCTTGCAGCATACTGCCACTTATTAGAAGAAAACTATAAACAATTTGTACCCTACGGCGTATTATCATACAACAACGAAGAATACCCAATACAATTTGATCCTAAGCTTAGATTTGAATTAGAAAACACAATCACAACCATCAGGAGTCTTCAAAATAAAAAAAATATCCCTTTAAACCACAATGACCCAAAAAAATGTGTATATTGTTCAATGAAAAAATATTGCAATACCATTCTAAGTTAAACAAAAAAAACCAATATATTTTTTTAAAATTTTAATAACTTTTATAAATCATGTTTATATTATAAATCTTGGGGGAATTTATGGTTGAGGAAATTCAAAACCTTAGTTTTACAGATGGTGTAATAGTGTGCAAACATATATACCAATGTGCAATAGAAAAAACATTACATGGAGTAATAGAGCAAGAACAAATATTTTACAAAGTTCACGATATGCTAAAAAACCTTAATGAAAACATGAATTCAGAAAGACTTGATGAATTACTTAATAAACTAGATATGGAAAATATATATGCTAAAATCTAAAAAAAATTAGAGTTAAATAAATGAATTTGACAAAGACGTAGTCTATTTTTTTGTAATCATACCAAAAGCTTCATTAAGAAAGTTTTTCTCAGCATTTGTAGGACTCCAACTCACACCATCTTTATCTTGACTGAAATTTGGTGCACTTGGGTCAAACCTTGTAAGAATCATTAACTCTCCAGATGAGGGGTCTTTTTCAATTTCAAGCTTTATATATATATGATCTTCTACACCCATAATGTTCCCTTCCTAATATTTAATTGCATATACTTTTTGAGAACTTATAGTTTTCTCTTATCTTAAAAATTGATACAAATGTTTTTTAAACACTTTTTTTCTACCCCACTACAAGAATTATGAGAATAGCAGTTCTTCTTAGAGACAGATGCAGACCAAAACGGTGTTCAAAAGAATGTATAAAATATTGTCCAAGAGTTCGAGCGGGCGATGAAACTATAATCCTTGGTGAAGATCAAAAACCAATTATTTCAGAAGAATTATGTGTGGGGTGTGGAATCTGTATCAATAAATGTCCACTTGATGCTATAAAAATTATTGGTCTTGCACAAGAACTTGAAACAGATTTAATACATCAATTTGGAAAAAACGGGTTTAGACTTTTTAGATTGCCTATTCCAAAAGCAGGTAGTTGCACGGGTATTCTTGGCCCAAATGGCATTGGAAAAACAACGGCCATAAAAATTTTATCAGGTCAAGTTAAACCAAACCTTGGAACGTTTGAAACAGAACCAAGTTGGGATGAAATTCTTGAATATTTTGCGGGTACCGAGCTGCAGAGCTATTTCAAAGATATTGCAGACGATAACATCAATAGTGTTCTCAAACCGCAGTATGTTGATAAACTTCCAAAAATTTTGAAAGGAACAATTAAAGATGTATTGAAAAAAGCAGATAACTCAGGGAAATTTGATGAGGTAGTAGATCAACTAGGGATACATTCAGTTCTTGAAAAAAACATTGAGAAAGGCACAATTTCTGGAGGTGAACTACAACTTGTATCAATTGCAGCGGCTCTTCTTAAAGATGTTGATGTGTATTTCTTTGATGAATCCTCATCATATCTAGATATTCATCAACGATTAAAAGTTGCTCGTATTATAAAAAAGCTTTCTGAAAAGAAAAAAGTTTTGGTTGTGGAACATGATCTTGCAGTTTTAGATTTTCTTTGTGATAATGTACATTTAATGTATGGAGACGAAGGAGCATATGGAGTGGTCACTCACCCTAAAGGAGTGCGACATGCAATCAACACATATCTTTCAGGGTATCTAAAAGAAGAAAACATTCGATTTGGCCAGAAAATCGAGTTTGTGGCACATGCACCAAAACGACAGCAACACCTAAACATTCTTGTAACATATAACAACCTGAAAAAAACATTTAAAGAATTTACTCTTGATATCGGTGGTGGAGTAATTCGTCAGGGAGAACTTATTGGAATAGTGGGCCCAAATGCAATAGGGAAAACAACTTTTGTAAAAATTCTTGCAGGTGCTACTGAGCCAACTGAAGGAAACGTTGATTTTGATCTGAAAATTAGCTACAAACCCCAGTATATTACACCTGATTACAATGGGACTGTTCGAGAGTATTTTGAAAAGTTTTCACAAAACCTATTTACATCTGGTTTTTTCAAAGCAGAAATATTTGAGTCTATGCATCTAAAATATCTAATGGATAAACAAATTGATACACTTTCAGGTGGAGAACTACAACGAGTATCCATTGCATCAGCTCTCACTCGAGAAGCAGATATCTATCTAATTGACGAACCATCAGCATACCTTGACAGTGAACAAAGAATGATTGTCTCTAGAACTATAAGGCGAGTTATTGAAAAATCAGGTAAATCTGCAATGATTGTTGACCATGATGTATACTTTATTGACATGGTTTCAGATGCATTAATTGTTTTTGATGGAGAACCCGGAAAACACGGACGAGCCCAAGGTCCTTATAGCCTCCATGAAGGTATGAACAAGTTTCTAAAAGAAGTAGATATAACTTTTAGACGTGATGAAGACTCCAAGCGTCCTCGGGTAAATAAACCAGATTCATATATGGATCGGCAGCAACGACAGCAAGGAGAATATTATTATCAATTCTTAGAATAAGAATTTTTTTTATCAATTTGTGAAATCAGGTAATAACTGTAAATAACGTGGGTACTACTTGTACAACAATTCCTTTTAAACATAACTTACAAAGAATAAATTGGTGAGTGAGAAAAAATGAATACTGTCAGAGACGCAGATTTGGTTGCCCTTGGTGTAGACATCGTTATTATAATGGCTTTATTTGCCTACAGCGCAATAATAGTTACCCTAGCTTAAAAAGTAAAATAAAATTACAAATGCTTTCTTTGTTGATACACTTTTATGAAATTTTCTATGCTTCTATCATATGTTTTTTCAATATCATCTGGAAACAAACACGCTGGAAGTTCACCTCTGTTTTTATGATACATTAAGCATTCACAGCACTTACCTTTTTTTCCACAAGGATACGTGCAATTGCAATTTGTTTTATTTTGTTCAACTGTACACTCTACCATATAAAATCACCTCTTTATTTACCAACTAACTTTTTAAATTGTTCTTCATTAATAACATTTAAATCCATGTTTTGAGCTTTTTTATATTTAGAACCTGGATTTTCACCTACAACTACATAATCAACGTCTTTTGCTACTGAAGAAGACACGATACCACCTCGTTTTCTAATTATATCTGATGCCTCAGGTCTAGAAAAACTTGATAGTCCACCCGTGAACAAAAACTTTTTACCTTGTAAGGGCCCAGTTGATTTCTTGTTTCTTTTTGTACTAACACCAGTATCTCGAAGTTTTTTAATTAGAGCTTTATTTTCTTCAGTTGAAAAAAAGGTACCAACAGCTTCTGCAGTTTTATCTCCTAAACCATGTACCTGCATAAGCTCCTCTGCAGATGCTTCTGCAAGCTCATCAACCGACGTATAAATCGAGGCTAAGAGCTGAGCAGCGTATTTTCCAACATGCCTAATTCCCAATCCATAAATCAAACGAGACAAATCTCGTGTTTTACTTTTTTCAATGGAATTAAGAAGGTTTTGAGCTGATTTTTCTTTAAAACCCTCCAAAGAAAGGATGTCGTCTAATTTAAGAAGGTAAAGATCAGCGATATCTTTTACAAGTTCTTTTTCTATAAGTTTATCAATAGTTTGCCTGCCAAGATGATCTATATCCATTGCATCTCTAGATGAAAAATATTTAATTCGCCATTTCAGCCGTGCAGGACACATTTTATTAGGGCATCGAACTGCAACTTCGCCTTCAGGGCGAATTAAATCTGATCCGCAAACCGGGCATTTCCTAAGGATGCCCCTTCTTTTTTCAATGCCTGTTCTTTTTTCAGCAATACTTTTTACAACCTGTGGAATGACATCTCCACTACGCTCAATTAAAACTGTATCACCAATACGTACATCTTTTCTTTTAAGCTCATCAAAATTGTGAAGTGTTGCCCGAGAAACAGTTACCCCGCCAACTTGAACAGGTTCAAGTATTGCAACAGGGGTAAGTACTCCAGTTCTACCAACTTGTACATCTATATTTAGAAGTTTTGTTGTTGCTTGTTGAGCTGCAAACTTGTACGCTATAGCCCATCTAGGATGCTTTGTTGTTGAACCAAGTTTCTCTTGAAAAGTAATGGAGTTAACCTTTACAACAGCTCCATCTACTTCATAATCTAAAGTATCACGTTTTTTTTCAAGTGTATCACAATATGAAATTGCACCTTTTATATCCTTAAATTTTTTGACAATTGGATTTATCCGAAAACCTGCTTTTTTTAACTCTGACAGAACCTCAAAATGAGATTTAAAGGATATATTAGAAACTGACATATAATACACAAAAATATCTAATGGGCGCTCTGCAACAACCCTTGAATCAAGCTGTCTAACACTACCTGCCGCAGCGTTACGAGGATTAGCAAAAACAGGTTCACCCTTTCGCATATGTTCTTTATTTAACTTTTTAAAGGCATTAAGTGGAATATAAACTTCGCCACGGACTTCAACATCTTTTATTTTATTGCCAAAAAGACGAAGAGGAATACTATGAATAGTCCTGAGATTAACAGTTACATCATCACCACGAACTCCATCACCACGTGTCACACCACGAACAAAAACACCTTTTTCATATACAAGTGCTACGCCAACACCATCTATTTTTGGTTCAACAACATACTCTGGTGAATCAACAACTTTTTTTACTCGTTCATCAAAATCAAGTAGGTCTTCATGGTTATACCCATTATCCAAAGAAAGCATAGCTACTTTATGCTCAACAGTTGTAAATCCTTCAAGAGGCTGTCCACCTACACGCTGAGTAGGAGAATCAGAAGTAACTAACTCAGGAAACTCTGCTTCAAGTGCCTCAAGTTTTTTTAACAACTGATCAAACTCAAAATCAGAGATAACCGGGTTATTTTCTACATAATAATTATAGTTATGATGATCAATTTCTTTTCTAAGACGAATAATTTCTTTTTTAGCTTTGGCTTTCTCCATCAGCTATCCACGACCAAGAATACTTTTTAGTTCTTTTAAAGAATATGTATTAATCACATTTGATTTGGTAAGCCAGCCACGTCTTGCAGTTGCAACCCCAAAACGCATGTAATCTAGGTTTTCTATTGAATGAGAATCTGTACCAATAACAAACCTATTTTTTTTCTGCAACGCTCTTCGAATGTTTAAATCATTTAAATCCAAACGATCAGGAAAAGAATTAATCTCAAGACCAACACCTGTATTTTTTGCCGCATCAAAAACTTGGTCAAAATCAATCTCAAAAGGCGGGCGCCTGCCAATCAATCTACACGTAGGATGTGCAAGAAAATTTACATGTTCATTTTCCATGCCACTGATAATACGCTGGGTCATACTTGTATCAGACACCTTATAAGGAACATGAACACCAACATATACATAATCAAACATTTTTAAAACGCTATCTGGATAATCAAGTGAACCATCAGATTTAATATCACATTCCGTCCCACATAAAATAGTAATATCATCAAATTTTTTATTAAGCCTATTTATTTCTTTAATTTTCTTTTTAACCCGATCTACAGATAACCCATTAGCAACCTTTAAAGACTGAGAATGATCCGCTATTCCAATATACGAATACCCTTTGTTTTGTGCAGCTACCACAATATCTGAAATAGAATCAGAGCCATCACTCCAACTAGAATGAACATGCAAATCACCCCTGATATCCTCTTTTTTTATTAACTTAGGCAACGTATGTTTTTTTGCAAATTCGATTTCACCTGTGTTCTCCCGAAGCTCAGGATCAACAAAGTCCAATCCTAATTTATTATAAACTTGTTTTTCGGTTTTCCCTACAACAAACTTTTCAGAATCTTTATCAAACAAACCATACTCATTAAGTTTAAAACCTTGTTTTATCGCAATACTACGCATATGAACATTATGCTCTTTTGAACCAGTAAAATACTGAAGCGCTGCACCAAAACTCTCAGGTTTCACCACACGAAGATCAACTTGTACATTATCATTGAGAACTACACTAGTCTTAGTGCTACCCTTAAGAAGAACTCTATCAATATCACCAAAACCAACAAAAAAATCCATAACAGTTTCAGCTGAATCAGAGCTTGCTAAAACATCAATATCCCCAATAGTTTCCTTCATCCTTCTTAGACTTCCAGCAATACTTACTTTTATTACATCAGAACAAATTTTTAGAAAACTAACAACTTTCAAACCATCATCATATGCCACATTAAGCAGTACACGACCACTAGTTTTCTCACGAAGAGAAATACCACGAAGAATATTTCTCTCAGTTATCTCACCAAAACCATCAAGATCACGAAGTCTACCTTGAAGACAAGCAACTCGTAGCTGTTCAATAGTTGAAATCCCAAGTTTCTGATACAACGCAGCAACTTTTTTAGGACCCAAACCAGGTATATCTAAAAGCAACAAAAGCGCCTCAGGTACCTCCTTTTTCAACTTTTCATAAAAAACAAGATTTCCAGTTTCAACAAACTCAGTAATCTTTTTAGCAATAGCCTTTCCAATCCCAGGAATCTCCTGCAAACGCTTCTTCGCAACTAAAACCTCAATATCCTCATCTAAAGTCTCAATAGTCTGAGCAGCCATACGATAAGCACGAGTCTTAAAAAAAATCTCACCTTTAACATCCATTAAATCAGCGATTTTATACAATAACTCTGATACAGATTTATTCTTCAAATCCAACCTCTCCCAACAAGTTAATCAGGGGAAACAACTGCTGTTACCTCGTCACCATCCTTCAAATCAAGTTTTTCTCGCAGATTATGCGAAGCAATAAACTCTAAAATATTAGAATAATGACTTCTAATAGGAAGTACTATAGCAACATTAACATCATGTATTTTAGCATGAAAACACCGTACACCACCAAAAGAACGATTCTTAGTTTCAAACGCATCAATAACAATACCACCATAATTTTTCAAAAGTCTAATCTTATTTCGCTCAATTAATTCAATTTCAACATTCAACGTACCTGGAAACGGTGTAAAACCAAGTTTATCCTGAAACTGATCAACATATCCTTTCTGCTCAGTATAATATCGTCCTTCACCCAAACCAGAAATAATTCTACCTTTGAAAACCACTTTATGAGGCATATCAAAAACTTGTTTATATGAAGAATATTCATCACGGAGAAGCTCAACTCCTTGCTCTGTAATCTGAATCAACTGTTTTTTAATACCTAGCTCACGAGTAATAAAACCTTGACTATCAAGATCCATAAGATAACGTGAAGCAGTCTGCTGACTAGTCATAAGTTGCTTTGCAAGCTCAAAACTTGAAACCTCAATTTTATTATTAATACCACCAAGCAAAGCTATCTCTTTTAATGTCTGCAGCAAATACGGTTTCATCATAATCTATATCACCTAACTTTTTATCTTTCAATGTTTTCCATGAGACGTTTTCCTTCTTTTGTAAAACAATAATTACTTCCACTTTTTTCTACAATACCACCGACAAAAAACTCATCCATAACTCTTTCAACAACCATCCTAATAATATGATGTTTTTTTGAGATGTGCTCAACACTTGTTTCACCAGCTGCAAGCTCATCAAAAACCATTCGACGATACTTGTTTGAAAGAATATACCCTTCATCCATGATAACTACCAATACGTTAATTTGAAATCTTGGTTATTAGTCTTGCGGGATAAAACCTTTATTAATAAAATATGGTTATGACACTCCTCCATTCTATCAAACATTATGGCTAACAAAAAAAAATGTTGTATTATAGCTAACTGTTTAGAAAAGATTTATAAGCATTTGTTTATTTTTAAATTTGATAATATGGACAATACTACATTATTTGGAATTGCAATAGGTGTTATAGTAATTATATTAGGCTTTGTGTTGGTATTCATACAATTAAGTGGTTATGAAAAAGCAGGAATACCAATTGCATTACTTGGTGTTGTTATAGCGATACTCTCATTTAAATTAGGCAATAAAAAATAATACATACACCAAAATACCTTTCAAACAAGCGAGGTTATTATAAAAAAAAAGTTTATAGGGTATCCATAAGTTAATTTACAGCTATCACATAAAGTTTTTTAAGATTATGTTCACAAAACTACCAACGGTTCTCACCGCAGACGAGCTTCTTGATGTATCAATTAAAAGAACACAGAAGATAACAATTCCAGATAGAAACAAAGCATATCAAAATAAAAAAACGATAATTGCTAGAACTGATTCTTTTGCCACATCAATAATTACAAGATTAGAACAATATGTAAAAGAATTCCCATCAATAGATCAACTACCCTTGTTTTACCAAGAGCTCATTGATATTAAAATCGATAATAACCAACTAAAAAAATCACTTGGTGCAATAAACTGGGCTCATAAAATAAGCAAAGATATCTATATGAAACAAAAAAAATCTTTAAAAAAAACAGGTAATCAAGATTTTTTACATCAAAAACAAAAAGAAATCTACGGTAGGATATCCTCAGTTGTTAAACAAGTTGATAAGGACTTAAAGTTTTTAATAGAAGCTCAAAAAATAATGGTAAAATTCCCAGATATAAGAGATTTACCAACAATAGTTATTGCAGGATATCCTAATGTGGGTAAATCATCGCTTCTGAGATGTCTTTCTTCTGCAAAACCAATAGTTGCACAATATCCATTTACAACTAAACAAGTACATGTTGGCCATATAATAAAAACAGATAGTCATATTGAAACAAAATATCAAATAATTGATACACCCGGTCTTCTAGATCGTCCTTTTTCTAAGAGAAACACTATAGAAAAACAAGCGATTTCAGCACTAACTCATCTCGCTGATCTAATATTATTTGTAGTAGATCCAACTGAAACATGTGGATATTCTCAAAAAGATCAACAACAACTGCTTTGTCAAATTAAAAAAATTTTTAGTGATACACCAATAATACAAGTTGAAAATAAAGCAGACATAAAAAATACTAGTTCTTCATCTCTGAAAATATCCTGTGAAAAAAACGAAGGAATTAATGATCTTCTCGATAGAATTTTTGAATTAATGGAGGAAAAATAAAGGAAAGTAAAAAAGAAAACATTATATAATACGTGTTTATTGTGGGGCAATGGGAGAGGCAGATTTATGCAAAATATACGAAATGATAACCATAAAGGAAAGAATTTTGGTGAGTTAGAGTTAGTAGATAAACAGCTTTTTTTTATTTGTGCTAACAGAAGAGATACATAAAGCAAATCTAAAATTAGCCTTTGAATATTTTTTTTCAGTAAGAAACTTATTTAAATCTACTTAGGATAATGAACAACATATCCTCTTATAGTGGAGGATTTCTGAGGAATGGTGGATAAATATGGATGATTTAAGGATGGGTATTAATACTACTAGAGAAGGAAAAAGTAGAGTAAGTACAGGTCTTAAACAACTTGATTACTTACTAAACGGTGGATTTCCAAAAAATAGTGTCACACTGATTTCTGGTACACCCGGTTCTGGAAAAACAATTTTTTGTTTCCATTACATTCAAGAAGGAATCAACAAAGGAGAAAAATGCCTGTATTTAACCTCAGATGAACGTATTGAAAACATAATTTATCAAGCAAATGAAATAGGTTTTGATTTTCAGTCAGCTGTCAATAGTGGTGTTTTAGAGTTTATGTTTCTAGATCTTGAAGGAAAAAACGTGCATAAAGAAATGGAGGAGAAACTAAGTCAAGGAGGATACCAACGAATTGTTCTTGACTCGTTAACGCCTGTGGCAGAGGCACCAGTCTGGATGGCCCGTGGCGGCCAAGAGATAATTCCTTCTGAAAGTGAGATGTCAACAACTTCATATCCAATTGGGTCAATACCTGCAACTCGTGTTCATGTCCGCCGTATTATGAGTCTTTTAGATAGAGATGACTGTACTGCCATGGTTACATCTGAAATCCCAGAGGGATCTCGTAGTCTTTCAAGAGATAGCATATCTGAGTTTTTAGTAGATGGAATTTTACTACTTGATTTAGATACCACAATGGATCGAAGGAAGATTACTATTCGAAAAATGCGAGGTACACAGCATACATTGAAACCTCAGGATATTGCAATAACCTCAGGTGGAATTAAATTCAAATAAAACAATTCTTTGATACAAAACCCTAAAAATGGTTTTTACTTTTACAGCATGAGTTATGACTGAAAAAGATCTGTCAATTCCAGTGTTTCAAACTTTTTATGTATCAAAAGAAAACAGTATGTCACCATTATTAGTTGAATTAATCAGGTTTGGTAAAAAACTGAAAGACTATAGTTTAACCAAGGAAAATAAAATTAGTCTAAGTATTAGTTTTGGGAAACGACTTTTAATTAACTCAGAAAATGCTGATGTTTTAAATTTATTTTCTGAGGATATCGTTGAAGTTGTTGATTATGATCCTATAAAAAAAATTGTTCTTGCAATGGGTAAATTTGAACCATGTATAGATACTCCTGTTCATTGGATTGTTCAAAATGCAAGAGAAGATATTCATGCTATTGTCCAGTTTTCAAGTAAAAAACAAATTAAAAATTTTCCATGTACTGACAGTGAAAAATCTGTTGGTACACTTGATCTCGCCAAAGAAATATTAAAAACACTAAGAACCTCTAAATGTATAAACATAAAAAACTATGGTTTGATATTTGTTGGTTTTAATTATAAAGAAATCGAAGAGAATATTGCTAAATATTTTAAGAGAGTGAATAAATGAAAGTTGAAGGAAAAGATGTTCGAGCATTATGGTTTGAAGAAAACTCAGT
>Ga0272442_10003572_pt1 | contig 21770 bp, 21 predicted proteins | sample SSMForm2O_FD_200262 | JGI IMG/M metagenome (GOLD analysis project Ga0272442, IMG submission 200262) | Marine sediment archaeal communities from Little Sippewissett salt marsh, Falmouth, MA, United States - SSM-Form-2O | ecosystem: Environmental > Aquatic > Marine > Wetlands > Sediment ... | reverse complement strand
CCTTCCTTGAGTCTGACACAGTACAATTTTTTCCGCGACACAATTCTAATTGTATGGAACGTAATAATATTTAAAACTTTTGTTACAAAGCACTAGCTTATCTTCGACCCCGAATATGTACATCGTGGTGTCAATCAGTCCGCGGCTGATGGCGACGACCCTCTGGGGATCCTCGGGGATCGAGACCTCCACGCCGCGCATGTCCGTGACGGTTTTGAACTCCTCTGCTGCCATCGGCTCTGCCAGCAGGGCCGCAAACGTCATCAACAGGAGCACAGAAAACAGTTTTCTAGCGAATATATTCATCCAAATATCTCCTTTAATGTGAACTTATGCTTATTATATCTGTATTTAACGCTTTTGTTATTAACAACAGAGTCCCTATTCATAATAACAACTCTAATAAGTCATATCCTTTGGGGATTTTGGTCTGGTTATTCCGTCATCGGCATCCGGCATTTATAATCAGTCTTGAACTCTTCGAATCCATCGGGTTATCGTCGCAAACTCCGACCATTCTGGGCCCGGGCCTTCTCGTCGCGGTCGAAGTGAGGCTCTCTTTTAGCATAAGGGTGAGCCGACCGTCCATGCCTGCCGAGGATACCAGCTCTCTGGTGCGGGGGTGGAGAGGATGGCAGAATATCTCCTCGGTCGACCCCACCTCCACGATCTTTCCTCGATCCATCACGGCAACCCTGTCGCTCATCAGCCTGACGATGTTCAGATCGTGAGAGATGAACAAGAAGGTGATATTACGATCTCGTTTCATCTCCGAGAGGAGGCCGAATATCTGGGCCTGGACAGAGACGTCTAAGGCAGAAAGGGGCTCGTCCGCCACTATGAACTCGGGGTTTGAGGCGAGAACCCGAGCCAGCACAACTCTCTGGTTTTGGCCGCCGGAAAGCTGATGGGGTCGGCGACCGAGGTGCTCGGGAGAGAGACCGACTCTCTCCATCAGCCTTGATACCTCATCCTCTATATCTCTCCTGGTGAGATCGCCCTTCAGCTTCAGAGGCTCAGAGATGCTCTCCAGGGAGGTCATTCTGGGGTTGAGAGAAGTGTCAGGATCCTGAAATATCATCTGCATCCGCGGCCTAAGCCTTCTCATCTCCCTTCTCTTAAGACGAAGGATATCCACGCCGTCGAAGATTATGCTCCCGGAGGTGGGCTCGATCAGCCTCAAAAGAAGCCTGCCCAAGGTGGTCTTGCCGCATCCGCTCCCGCCAACGAGGCCGAGAGTTTCGCCCCTCTTTATATTGAAAGAGACGTCATCTACAGCTTCGACGCGCTCTTTTCCCAGCCTTCCAGAGAAGAAATGTCTGGTCAGACCTTCAACCTCGATCATGCTGAAAACACCTCACTAGATGCCCAGGGTTCGATTCCGCCTCGACCAAGGGTGGATGCGCCCTCGCACAATTTTCGCAGGGCCGGTCGCATCGAGGATGAAAACGGCAGCCAGAAGGGATGTCGATCAGGGAAGGGCTCGCGCCCCTAATGGCCCTCATCCCCATGATCGGCAACGACCGCAAGAGCCCTTCAGTGTAAGGGTGGAGCGGATTTGAGAAGATCTCCTCCGTTCGGCCCACCTCCACGATCTCGCCACAGTACATAACGGCTATCCGGTCGCATATCTGAGCGGCCGCGCTCAGGTCGTGGGTTATGAAGAGGAGGGACTTATCAGTCGTCACATCCCGGATGAGCTCTACGACCTGCACCTTGATATTCGCATCCAGCCCCTTTGTTGGCTCGTCGGCGATGATCAGACGAGGATCGCAGGCCAGCCCCAGGGCGATCATCGCCCTCTCCTTCATCCCTCCGCTGAACTGGTGAGGATATCTATCTGCCCAAAGCTCGGCATCCGGCATTCCCACCGCCTCCATCGCCTGGACCGCTTTTTTTTTGTCGTCCTTGCGGTTCGAGCAGCCAATGAGCCTGATCGACTCGGCGATCTGGTCACCCACCTTCAGTACCGGGTTTAAAGAGTTGGGGCCTTGGAAGATCACTGAGATCTCCCTTCCCCTCAGCTTCTGCATCTCGGCCTCGTCGAGCAAAAGGAGCTTTCTTCCTTGATACTCGATACTTCCCTCCACCTCTGCGCCAGAAAGGAGGCGGACGATGGCCAGGCCAAGAACGGTCTTTCCGGAGCCCGTCTCACCTATCATCCCCAGCCGTTCACCCTCCTCCAGCTCCAGGTCGACGGTGTTCACAGCCTTCACCAGCCCCTCAGGGGTCGGAAACTGGACTTTGAGATCGTTTATCGCAAGGATGCTCATATGGCAGCTGACCTCTTGAGCCGAGGATCGATCTCCTCTTCAAGGCCGTATCCCAGGAGGGCGAGAGCGACGGATAGCAGGGTCACGGCGATTCCAGGGGGGATGAGCCACCACCAGAGGCCCAGGGCAAAGCCGCCGTTGTAGTAGGCCCGGCTTATCATCTGCCCCCAATCGACGACTGAGGGGTCTCCGAGTCCCAAAAACCCGAGACCTACGCCCATGAGCATGTAGCGCTGTGCCGCAAATACGAACTTCACCGTCGCCAGAGGAAGGACGTTGGGAAGGATGTGCCTGGTCATGATGCGAAGGTCGCCCGCTCCGATGGCCTTGGCGCCGTAAACGAAGTTGGCCTCGACAAGAGATAGCACCTGGGACCTGATGATCCTGATCCCCTGCGTCCCTCCCAAGACTCCCATAAGTCCGCTGATGACAAATATGCTGGGCGCAAAGAAGATCGTCAGCACCAGGAGGAGGGGAAAGGTCGGTATGGTCATCATAACGTCGACGGACCTTGTTATCACCTCATCGATCCCGCCCCCATAGTAGGCGGAGACGAGGCCCACAAAGGTGCTGACTGAGACTGAGAGGAGAGCGCCAAGAAGGCCTATGATCAGAGTGGCGCGGGTTCCGTACAGAAGCCTGCTGAAGATGTCTTGTCCCAGGTCGTTTGTTCCCAGAAGATGGGCTTCGCTCGGGTCGTCCAGAGGTCGGCCCACAAGCCCCGTGGGGCTGTAGGGCGTTATGAACGAGGAGAGGATGGCGGCCAGGATGTAAGCGCCGAGGACGAGAAGGCCGACGCTGAAGGCCGACTTTCTAGACATTCTCGCCCACCTTCACCCTGGGATCTATCAGGGGGTAAGAGAAGTCGGCTGCGATGTTGGCGAGGATGACCATCAGAGTGTCTATGAGAAATATCCCCTGCAGAAGCGGCAGATCGCGGACCCGGAGAGCCTCAAAGGTCAAGAGCCCAAGCCCTGGCCAAGAGAATATCGTCTCTACGAAGACGCTCCCCGTGATCATCTGAGCCAGCTCCAGAGCGATCACCGTCACCATTGGCAGCATGGCGTTCTTCAGAGCGTGATGGCGGAGGACCTCCATCTCCGTCAAGCCTTTGGACCTGGCGGTGAGGACGTACTCCTCACCCGTGGTCTGGAGGGTCGAGTTTCTCATCAAGTAGTATGTTCCTGGGACCGACGAGATCGTCAGGGCGGCGATGGGCAGCGCTGCGTGACGGAGGACGTCGAAGATGCACACCCCATTCTCGAGAGCGTCGATGCTGACGTACCCGCCGAGGGGGAAGAGGTTAAGGTGGAACCCGAAGATGAGGATGAAGAGCATCGCCCACCAGTAAGAGGGGACGGCCCCCACGAAAATCATGAAGTTTAGGACCGATAGATCCGTCTTCGACCCGTTCTTCCATCCCGAATAGGCTCCGACAGCCATCCCGATGATGATGGAGAGGACGGTGGAGGGGAAGAGGATGACCAGAGTCCAGCGGAGCTTCTCTCCGATTATCGCGAGTACCGGCTGCCCGTAGAGGAAAGAGTAACCCCAGTTCCCCCGGATGACGTTGGCCATGTAGAGAAAGTACTGTTCGGATATGGACCTGTTCAGGCCGAACTGCTCCCTAAACATCCGGGCAGCATCGGGGTTCTTCTCTGCCAGGTACGGGAGGATCGAATGAAGGTAGTCTCCGGGCATCAGGTGGAGGAGGACGAAGGTCAGGGTTACGCTGACCATAAAAGCCAGAAGGCTGTAGAAGACCCTCCTCATCAGATACTCTGCATTCAAGTCTCTCCCCCCGCTACCCCTGCTGAAGTTCGCCACCTTGCGATTCAGGACCTCTTTCTTGCGACCACGAGCCTCATGGGCATGCTCAAGTCCTGTGACATGTCGATGACCTTCTCTCCTTCCAAACCCGCCTCTTTCAGAGCTCGGAATATCTCGGAGTTGGTTTTGAGGTGCATGTGGCCATCGTTTGAGATCTCCTCTTTTAGGTCCCAGACGAGGTTTCGGAGAGGTGCCCTCCTGTCGTCGTCGATGGTGAAGGTCTGGCTGATGAATAGGCCCCCATCTTTCAGGGATCGGGCAACGTTCTCGTAAAACAGCCTCGTCTGGTCGGCGTTTCCCCCAAAAGAGCAGGCCTCAAAGGCGATGTCATAGCCGGACCCGATATTGTCTTTCGTATAATCGCCGCTCATCGCCGTCACCCTCTCGCCGATGGCGTACCGCTCGATGTAGTCGGAGGCGATCTCGGCCACCCCTGGCTGGTCGAAGATGACCACCTCAAGATGAGGGTTCTCCTGAGCGAAACCGATGCCGAAAAGGCCGTGGCCGCCACCAAGGTCTATCAGCTTCTTTGCGGACTTGAACTCGGGAAATTCTCTCACGAGCTTCAGAGTGGCCTGGAGCCTTCCGAGCATCGTACCTCTGGCGATCCAGTCGATGCTCTCTCGATCGTATTGATGCTCGTGCTTCTCCCCCGCGATGGCGGGCCCATCCTTCAGGGCGGCCTTCAAATTGTGCATCTTTTCTCGGGACTCTAAGCTGAACTTCAGATAGCGGGCGAAGTACGGTTCGCCCTCTACCAGGAACGGTGCCATCTCGGGCGCGGTCGAGTAGAGGCCGTCCTTCTGGTCGAGGGTGCCGATGGAGACGAGAACGTCCAGGAGCTTCTCGGTCGCTTTAGGATGGGTCTTGAGCTCGCCGGAGACTTGTTCTGCGGTCTTCGGCTCTTTGAGCAGGTTGAATACCCCAAGCTCGAAGGCCGTGAGAAATATCTGGCCCATCTCAAATCCGGAGACAAAATCCCAGAGGCGTCGGCTCTGATCCTCTAGGGGGGGCTTTGCCTCCGCCAGTCGCTCTTTGCCGAACACTTCAGAGGTCATGCCTTATCCTCCAAAAGATCGACGAGACGCTCCATCTCCTCCAACTGGACGTCGATCTCCTCTCCGGCGAGTCCTGCCCTGAAGATCTCCCCGTCTTCGGGGATGGATGCTGCCACCTTTTCAGTTCCGAGAAACTCGAGCATGGCGGCCTTCCTCTCCGGGTTCACCCTGTTGAGAACGAAGTAGAGGGGCTTTCCGATATTCTTGGAGATCTCCGCGATCTTCTTTGAGAGCTGGAGCGACTCGTAAGACGGGTCGAGGACGGCGAGGATGACGTCACATCCCTGTTCAACTCCGCGGCCGAAGTGCTCGATTCCAGCCTCGGTGTCGACGATCACCGCCTCTTTTCCGTCCACATCCAGATTGTCCAAAAACATCTTGGAGAGGGCTCCCATGGGGCAGGCGCACCCCTCGCCGAAGTCCTCGATCTTGCCGATGGCCAATAGCCTTATTCCGCCTTTTTGGGTGAGGTAATCTCGGGGAATCTCCTCAAGGCCCCATCTCTTATCAAAGAGCTCGACTTTTTCGCCCTTGGGAAAGGCAGCCATCATCTTCGAGATCATCTCTTTTTTTCCGCCAAAATAGTCCATGAAGTAGCTCGGAAGTTCAAGGCCCAGCTGACGGTGGAGCCCGTAGTTGGACTCGTCGCTGTCCACCACCAAAACCTCGTACCCTCGCTTCGACATGCTATTGGCGAGGAGGGCGGCGATGGTGCTCTTGCCGCTCCCTCCCTTGCCACATACCAGAACTTTCATTTTTCCAACACCTCAAAATTTTATGCGGGCCTCACGTGAAGGAGCATATTGGTGTCCACGCTCCACGTCTGAGGTACTACATCCTCCCATCCCATGAACCGATCAGCCCTGTAGGCGAAGATCACGTCAGAGCTGCAGATGGGAACTGTAGGCACGTCTTCAGCAAGCATCTCCTGCATCCGGTACCCGATCTCTTTTCTCTCGTCTCGATCGGCGGTGTTTCTCAGCTCCTCAGCGAGGGCGTTGTAATCGAGCTCGTCGTAATCGTACCAGTTTGGCTTGCCGAAGTGAGAGTCCACCTCAAAGTGGGTCAGGTCATCGACGTCGTCGTGCATCAGGTAGGGCATCCCCACGATGAAGAAGTTGCTATTATGGTACTCGCTCTGCTGCTGGCTGGAATCGACCTGATTCATATCGACCTTTATCCCCAGATCTTTCCAATCTTCCCTCAGAACCTCTGCGATCTTGGAAGCGTCACTGCTCGATCCGGCGACTGGTATGGTCATGACCACGTCCTCTCCGTCAGAGCCCTCCCTCCAGCCGTCACCGTCACTATCTGTAAAACCAGCAGCGTCCAGCATCTCCCCTGCCGTCTCTAGGTCGTACTCGTAATCGTCACCAGGAACGTCCGGGTTGACGTAGTCGTAGGCGACGCTCGGCATAAGAAATGTGGTCTCCGTCGGCGTCGCATATCCGTCAAAGACTATGTCGCAGATCTTTTCCCGATCGATGGCGTGGGCCATCGCTTTTCTGAACTCCAGAATGTCTGTGGGATAGTTATTGAGGTTGAAGCCCAGCTCGTAGCCCCTAGTACCTGGGGCGACGAACGTCTCTATGCCGTTTGATCCTTCGATGCTGCGTGCCACCGCTGGGCTTATATCGCTCACCACGTCGACCTCCCCAGACTTCAGGGCCAAGACTTGGGCGTCTTTGTTGGGGATTACCTTGGTGATCACTTCCCCGATCGCGGGCTTTCCGCCGTGATAGTCGGCGTTCGCCACAAGTTTAACGTATTGATCAAGTACCATTGAGTTGAATTTGAAGGGACCTGTGCCGATCCACTCCTCGTCCACGTAATGAGCTGGATCGTCGATATCCTCCCAGATGTGCTCGGGTATTATGCAGATCCCCGGGCAGTGGGAGAGATCATCCGGAAATGCGGGAGATGGCGACTTCATATGGAATACCACAGTTCTGTCGTCGGGACAATCCACATAGTCCACCATCGATAGGACGGAAGCGAGCCACAGCTTGTTATCTGTTATGTAATTGTAGGTGAACTCCACGTCCTCCGAGGTGAAAGGCTCGCCGTCGTGCCATTGAGCCTCCACCAGATGGAACGTCCACTCGGTCGCATCGTCGTCGCCCTCCCAGCTATCTGCGAGCCCGCCATCATATCCGCCCTCTCTGTTCCTGGTCAATAGGTGCTCATAAGCATGGGTGCCGGTGGAGCCGCTGGAACCAATGCCGAACAGCATGTTACCCTGCATGATAAAAGAGCTATCTGTAGCCACCACTAGAGCGTCTTCTGATTGAGAATTACCTGCATTAACCGAAGGCATCAACGCCAAAATTGCCGACATAAATATGAAATATGCCGCACCTCTTCTCAGGTTCATCCATTCACCACCTCTATGTAATCTCCATCTGGTCGGATTTTGTCGACAATTTGTAGGATTTAGCGCATAAGATAAAAACTGATATTAATAAAGCTTTCGCTTTGATACATAATATGTATCACTCTATATGATAATGACATACGAATGTGATTTTTCTTAGCTGTGTGCCGATTTATGCATAAAAAAATAATTATGTGTAACTATAAAGGCTGCCATACATCTGGAGGATGTCTTACAGAAAAAGAACTGCGCATCTCAGGACCATTTTGCAAACTCGAAAAATTGGCGAGGAGAGCGGCGATGGTGCCCTTGCCCCCCCTTGCCGCTATACCAGAATTTTCCTATTTCCAACACTCCAAGGTTTTATGCAGGCCTCACCTGAAGGAGCATATTGGTGTCCACGTTCCAGTACAACGGTGCCGCGTCCTCCCATCCTGTGAACCGATCGGCCCTATAGGCGAAGATCACGTCGGAGCTGCAGATGGGAACTGTGGGGACGTCTTCGTCCAGGATCTCCTGCATCTGGTACCCGATCTCCTTTCTATCGTTCCGGTCGGCGGTATTTCTCAGCTCCTCGGCGAGGGCGTTGTAATCGAGTTCGTCGTAATCGTACCAGTTGGGCTTGCCGAAGTGGGAATCCACCTCGAAGTGGGTCAGGTCATCGACATCGTCGTGCATCAGGTAGGGCATCCCCACGATGAAGAAGTTGCTTTTATGGTACTCGCTCTGCTGCTGGCTGGAATCGACCTGTTTCATATCGACCTTTATCCCCAGATCGTTCCAATCCTCTCTCAGAACCTCTGCGATCTTGGAAGCGTCGCTGCCCATCCCGCTGATGGGTATGGTCATGACGACGTCCTCTCCGTCTGAAACTTCCCTCCAGCCGTCACCGTCACTATCTGTAAAACCAGCCGCGTCCAGCATCTCCCCTGCCTTCTCTAGATCGTACTCGTAATCGTCACCAGGAACATCCGGGTTGACGAAATCGTAGGCGACGCTCGGCATCAGAAAAGTGGTCTCCGTCGGTGTCGCATATCCGTCAAAGACTATGTCGCAGATCTTTTCCCGATCGATGGCATGGGCCATCGCCTTTCTGAACTCAGGAAGGTCTGTGGGATAGTTTTTGAGGTTGAAGCCCAGCTCGTAGCCCCTGGTCTCTGGGGCGACGAACGTCTCTATGCCGTTTGATCCTTCGATGCTGCGGGCCACCGCCGGGCTTATATCGCTCACCACGTCGACCTCCCCGGACTTCAGGGCCAGAATCTGTGCGTCTTTGTTGGGGATTATCTTGAGGATGACCTCCTCGATCGCAGGCTTTCCACCGTGATAGTTGTCGTTCGCCTCCAACTTGACGTACTGGTCGGAGATAACGGAGACGAACTTGAAGGGACCGGTGCCAATGAACTCCTCGTCCACGTAATGGTCCGGATCGTCGATATCATCCCAGATGTGCTCTGGTATTATGCCGATCCCCGGGCAGTGGGAGATGTCATCCAGAAATGCTGGCGATGGCGACTTCATGTGGAATACCACAGTTCTGTCGTCGGGACAGTCCACATAGTCCACCATCGAGAGGACTGAGGCGAGCCACATCTTATTCTCCGTGATGTAGTTGTAGGTGAACGCCACGTCCTCCGAGGTGAAAGGCTCGCCGTCGTGCCACTCTGCCTCCACCAGATGGAACGTCCACTCGGTCGCATCGTCGTCGCTCTCCCAGCTATCTGCGAGCCAGCCATCGTATCCACCCTCCCTGTTCCTGATAACCAGCCCCTCATAAACGTAAGTGCCGGAGGAGGCCATGCCTTGACCGAGCACGTTTCCTTGCATGAAAAATGAGCTGCTGGTGGCCACCACCAAAGCATCATCGGATTGTGATCCCTCTGCATTAACCGAAGGCGTCAAAGCCAAAATAGCCGAAATAAATATGAGATATGCTGCACATCTTTGCGGTTTCATCCATCCATCTCCTCTATTCGATATTCGTTTAAACAGATTTTGCGTCCTATTTGTGCGATTTGGTGCATAAGAACAAAAATGATATTAATAAAACTTTTGCTTTGATACAGAATAGGTATCACTATATCGGATAATGACATATGATATGTATATTTCTTAGCTGTATGTCGATTTAATTAGAGATGTATAATTAACTATGAATATAATAAGTACCATACGGTCGAAGAAAGAGGGGGGCTGGCGTCGTCTTCGAAGACTGCAGCTGAAGTCTTGCAAAAGCCGGCCGTTCAAAATTCGGGATCCATCGGACTCGAAATTGACGAAAAATATGCGAGATTCGAAAAAATACGTAAAATTTGGGAGAGGTGATCTCCAGCAAGCCGCCCGGCCCGAACCGCGCCGATTATACCGCCCCCGATCCCCTCTCCTTCGTCCTCACCCGCACCACGTCCACCACGGGGTAGACGAAGATCTTGCCGTCCCCCGCCTCGCCGGTGAGAGCGGCTTCGCAGATCAGGTCGACGAGGCGGTCGGCATCCCCGTCCTCCACCACCACCTCCAGCTTCACCTTCGGCAGGAACTCCACCTTGTAATCCCCGGCCCGCCACTGGAGGGCGACCCCCTTCTGCCGGCCCCGGCCCTTGATCTCCGTGACCGACATCCCAAAAAAGCCGTTCTTGTCCAGGGCCACCCTCACCGAGCTCAGCCTCTCGGGCCTTATTATCGCCTCGATCTTCTTCATGTCAGAACCTCTACTCGAATCATCATCTCACCCTCACCTTTTCAGCCGCAGTTTCAGTCGCGATTTCAATCGCCATTTCAGACGTAAGCCCCCTCGCCGTGCTGGCTGATGTCCAGGCCCACCGCCTCCTCATCGTTTCCGACCCTAAGGCCCATCACAGCGTCCACGGCCTTTGCTATCCCGAAGGTGGCAACGAAGGAGTAAGTCCAGGTGATGGCGACGGCCGCCAACTGCACTCCCAGCTGGGATGGGTTTCCTGCGAGAAGGCCCGCCGCTCCGATGGAAGCGAAGATCCCTGTGGCGATGACGCCCCAGGTGGACCCGATCCCGTGACAGGCGAGGACGTCCAGAGAGTCATCCACCTTCTTGCCGCCCCTGATGAAGAGGATGGCATAGTATCCGACAAAGGCCGCCCCGACGCCGATCGGTATCGCCGCAAGAGGCGTCACAAACCCGGCAGCAGGCGTTATGGCGGCAAGCCCCGCCACCGCACCGGTGACGATCCCCAGAGCGCTTGGAGCCCGGTCCCGCCAGGAGAGGAGCATCCAGGTGGTGGCCGCAGCGGCGGCCGAGGTGTTGGTGGTGACGAAGGCGTTGGCTGCGATCCCGTCGGCGGCTAAGGCGGAGCCAGCGTTGAAGCCAAACCACCCAAACCAGAGGAGGGCGGCCCCGAGGACCGTCGTGGGTATGTTGTGAGGCTCCATGGGGTCTCTCCCAAATCCCCTCCTCGCCCCGATGACCATGGCTATTGCCAGAGCCGAGACCCCGGCGCTGATGTGGACGACGATCCCGCCCGCAAAGTCCAGTGCCCCCATCGACGATAGGAAACCTCCCCCCCAGACCCAGTGGGCTATGGGGTCGTAGACCAAAGTCGCCCAGGCCAGGGAGAATACAAGAAATGAGCTGAACTTGATCCTCTCAACGTAGCTCCCCGTGATCAGGGAGACGGTGATGATGGCGAACATCGCCTGGAAGATCATGAAGGTGAGAGAGGGTATGGTGAGCCCCTCCATCGCCTCCACCCCTACCCCCCGGAGGCCCAGGTGATCGAGCCCTCCGATCACGCCTCCGATGTCGGTGCCGAAGGCGAGGGTGTACCCGACGAGGATCCACTGGAGGCTTATTATGCCCATTATGGCAAAGCTGAATATTATCGTCGATATGGCGTTCTTCTTTCTGACCATCCCCCCGTAGAAGAGCCCCACGCCGGGGATCATGATCAAAACGAGGGCGGCGCTGATCAGGACCCAGGCGTTGTCCGCGGGATTTATCGTGGATCCGGCAGCGGCAGTCCCTACAAGCCCCATCAGCATCGATAACAGCAAGATTCTACGTAACAGCAGCTTCATGCGCTGAAAATAACTGCCTATTTTATAAGCATATTTATGTAGAAATATGTCTAATTCTTAAATTATATGAAAGTATCATAACACTAATTAGACTAAATGATGAAATAAATGGTAGTATGACCTATCAACAAAAGAACGCCTGGACCGAAGAAGTCGAAGGACCCTGGAGAAGAACCTGCATCCAAGATCCAGGTTAAACCCTGGCTAGACAGTTTGGATTCTTTGTATCAATTTTCGAGCCTGGCCATGTCCTCGCCAGATCTCAGCTTGATCGATCTCGCCACAGGGCTGACGAAGATTCTGCCGTCGCCTATGTTTCCGGTCCTGACCGCCTCGGCGATCGTATCGATCAAAAAGTCGACCTCGTAGTCGCAGACTACGAGCTCTATTCTGACCTTAGAAAGCAGTTCGCTGCTCTCGGCTCGCCCGTTGTACCGGAGCTTTATGCCCCTCTGCTCCCCCCGGCCGACCACATCGCTGACCGTCATCGAGACGAAGCCCTTCTCTTCCAGGGCTGCGAGCAACTTCTCCAGCCTCTCCGACGGGATTATGGCTTCAACCCTCATCAACGCCATCAACCTCAATCGCAGGAATCCGGCATCTCTCCATCTCCGTCACGGCGGCTCGACCTCTATCCGAAGTTCGCGACGAGTTTGGTCGAAAAAAAGAGTTAAAGACGCCATTTGAGCCTCCGATTTGGGCGCGCCTTTGGTTGGAGATCTTCTACTATGAGGTGGAAGGGGGCGCGCCCGCATCGTTTCTGCTGATCCTATTTTTCGATCAATTATTTCTCCTGGAGGGCCGCCTGCAGGAGCGGCCCTAGAGCAGCGGCAGGTACTTCTCGATCTCCCACCTGCTTACGTCGGTCCTGTACTCGTCCCACTCGACCTTCTTCGACGCGATGAAGTTTGTGAATACGTGGTCTCCGAGGGTCTCTCTCATCAGCTCGCTCTTCTCTGTGAGCATCAGGGCCTCGATCAAGCTTCCCGGAAGCGATGTGATCCCTGCCGTCTCCTTCTCCGCCTCGGTCATCTTGAAGATGTCCCGCTCGATCGGATCTGGAAGCTCGTACTTGTTCTTGATGCCGTCAATGCCAGCGGCGAGCATCACCGCAAAGGCCAGATACGGGTTCGCACCTGGGTCAGGGCTCCTGTACTCGACCCGGGTTGCGTTCTCCTTTCCGGGCTTGTACATCGGCATCCGCACCAGGGCTGACCTGTTCCTCCGGGCCCAGGATATGTAGACCGGAGCCTCGTATCCGGGGACTAACCGCTTGTAGGAGTTGACCCACTGGTTGGTGACCGCTGTCATCACGGGCGCGTTCTTGAGCAGGCCCGCTATGTAGTGCTTGCCCAGGTCGGAGAGGTTGTACTTGTCGTCTGGATCGAAGAAGGCGTTCCTGTTGCCCTTGAAGAGCGACTGGTGGACGTGCATCCCGGTCCCGTTCTCTCCGAAGATCGGCTTTGGCATGAAGGTGGCGTAATAGCCGTACTGCTGAGCGATCTCCTTGACCACGATCCTGTAGGTCATCACGATGTCGCCCATCCTCAGAGCCTCCTGGTAGCGGAGGTCGATCTCGTGCTGAGAGGGTGCAACCTCGTGGTGGCTGTACTCGACGTTGATCCCCATCGACTCCAAAGTCAGGATCGTATCGCGACGGAGGTTGCTTGCTGCATCCATGGTGGTCATGGCGTCGAAGTAGCCGCCCTTGTCCAGGATCTCGGTTCCCTTATCGTCTTTGAAGTAGAAGTACTCCAGCTCAGGGCCGACGTAGAGGTCGTAGCCCATCTCCTTCAGCTTGGCCAGGTTCTTCTTCAGAATGTACCTGGGGTCGCCCTCGTAGGGGCTTCCGTTGGGCTGGAGGATGTCGCAGAACATCCTGCCCACGTTCTGCCCTTCCTTCGCCCTCCAGGGAAGGATCTGGAAAGTGTCGGGGTCGGGCTTGGCTACCATGTCGCTCTCTTCGATCCGGGCGAAACCCTGGATCGAGGAGCCGTCAAAGCCCATCCCCTCCTCAAAGGCCCCTTCGAGCTCCGAAGGGGAGATCGCAAAGCTCTTGGGGAGCCCCAAAATGTCGGTGAACCACAATCGGACGAACTTGATGCCCTTTGCTTCAATCGCCTCAAATACCTTATCTTTACTGGACGGCGTTACCATCTGTTTTTTGCCTCCTTACCTAAAACTCGGTTCTGGCAATTTATATCTGTTTGAGATGAGTTCACAAAAGTTATGAAGATTTAAGATCGATAAAACCTCTAACTCGCGGCCAACCCCACCACAAGATTACCAGAAACTGAGGGCTCTTTTCGCAAAAAAGCGAAATTCAGAAAAAAAGAGAGATCGATTCTCAGCTCAGATCGCCGGATCTTCTGGCGTGAGATCGATATACAGGGCTTTCAGACCCTCAGTCGAATCAATGACCCCGTAAATCGGGTAAATCCCAGCTGCTTGAGGTATGGTAAACCCGTTCTGGACGGGGTCGGTCACCGTCAGGTTGCCGCTGGCTATCGTGACGTAGCCCAAAAGAGCCAGATCATCGAGCCCCAACTTCGCCTCCTCTATCTCCTCCTCAAACGCAGTCCTGAAGTCTGGATACTCCGCTTTGGTGAAGGTGACGGGATGCCATCCCGTTTCGAGCCTTTCGCTCACGATCCAGGGATCGCCCATCCCTTTCTCAAATCGCTCCAGCGCCCTCTCCTCTCCAAAGGCGTATTCGACCTGGCCGTTGGCCAGGGCGACCGTGGGAAAGATCAACATCAAAAACCCTATCAGCACCAAACTCGCCTTCATATTCAGCTCACCTAACCATTATTCGTTCTTCGTTGTAGCAGTTCTCGCTCCAGCCCGTCGACTGGATGATGGCGATCATGTGCACACCGACCAGTCTTTGCATCGCATCTGGGGGTCTGTCTGGGGATTGGCTCCGGTCGATTTTATCGACTCATAGAACTCGATCTAATCTCCGGCCATTCTCGGGCCGATTCCCACCCCAGGCCAAGATAGTCAAACAAAAATATTTAAGGGTTCTGGCCCGAAGGCCGGGCGGAGAGGGCTTTCCGGCATAAGTTCGGTCACCCATGCGCCGATGCTGAGACGGTTTTTCTGAGAACTAAGATAGAAGAATAGTGAGAGAAGATTATGAAAAACTGAGAGGTTCATCGACCCCAGAAGGGGTCTTTGCTCCTCTTGATCTCTAAAAACTTCTCCAAAGCCTCCAGCTCGTCCTCGGAGAACCTCTGCTTCAGCTCGGCCTCGATGATCTTGACGTGCCTTTCGGGGATGTTGACGTAAAGGATGTCTCCCTCATGGATCTGGCGGCCGACGGTGGGACCATCGATGGAGACCGCCACCTCCTTTCCGACGCTGGCGCTGCCGACGTTCTCCCCGCTCATCTGAACCCCCTTCACCGTCCCGATCACCGCCCCGTCCTCTCTCATCAGGGTGACGTTGTTTGTGATCTGGCCGCCCACCACCTGGACTCCGACGACCGCGGGCTTGCTCTGCCTGAAGACGTAGTCGGGAATTATCCGAATCATCCCGGGCCTGATGACCGCCTGGAGCCGTTCCTGCTCCATCCTCATCTTCTGGTCAGCCACCCAGTCGTCGTAATTCTCAATCAGGTTGTAGATCACGTCGGAGAGGAAGATGGGGACCTCGCTCTTCTGGACCTCGGTCAGGGCGTCGGGGAGGATCTTGACGTTGAAGCCGAGGACCGCTGAGTAGAGGGGGTCTTGGATCGCCTCAGCCCTGATCACATCCCTTCTGGTGATGGGACCAACGTCGGCTGCGTGAATCGGTATCTCCTTTGATTCCAGCTCCCCTACCAGGGCTTCGAGAGAGCCGATAGTATCGGTCTTGATGATGACGCCCACGTTCTCGGTGTCGATCCTCGCCGTCTCGAGCTCCGATCTGATCTCCTCGGCCACCAGCTCGGCATCTTCTCCCTCGCTCACCACCCTCACGGTGGAGCCGGCAAGGGCGTTCTCGATTCGAGGGGCCGATACCTTGACGCCGCTGGCGGCGGTCACGTGCTTTACGGGGAGGAATCTCTCTTCGCTTCTGATCTCCGAGAGAGGTCTTGGCTTCAAAAGAGCTCTGATCTTGGTGACGATCGGCTCCTTCAGGGTTCCCACGACGACTGTGTCGCCAGCCCGAAACTCGCCGTCGTATAGTATGACGTCAAGGGTGGTGCCGAGGCCTCGTTCCTCCTTCACCTCGAGGATGGTTCCGACGCCTGGACCGCTGGCCCTGACCATCAAATTGTCCTTCAAAAATTTCTGGGCCAGTCCCAACAACACCATCAGAAGGTCCGGGACGCCCTCCCCAGAAATGGAGCTGATCGGCACGACGCCCACGTTCTTAGTGAAGTCGCTGATCCGATCGTACCGATCTGAGTTGAATCCGTACTTGTAGAGCTCTCCTATCAGCTCGTAGATCCGGTTGTCGAGATCTCCGCGGACCCTCTCGCTCTGGGCTTTAAGGGTCGCAGCGAGGGGCGCGCCTTCTACTGGATTCCATCCAGATATCCGATCTATCTTGTTGGCCGCGACCACAAAAGGAGTGCGGTACCGTTTCAGGATGTTTATCGACTCTATCGTCTGGGGCTGAAACCCCTCGTTAACGTCCACGATCAGGATGGCAAGATCGGCGAGAGATCCGCCCCTGCTCCGGAGGGACGTGAAGGAATGGTGGCCTGGAGTGTCGATGAAGAGAAGGCCCGGTATCTGGAAGTCGCCTCTATAGATCGGCCCGCAGACCTCTTGGATGACGTTGAGAGGGATCTCGGTGGCTCCGATGTGCTGGGTTATAGCGCCCGCCTCGCCGTCGGCGATGGTGGTGCCTCTGATCTTGTCGAGAAGGGTGGTCTTGCCATGGTCCACGTGGCCCATCACGCAGACGATGGGGGTTCTCAGGTTGGACTCGGGCTGGCTCTTGCCCTTCTTCGCCTTCCTCGATTTCTGCTTCATGCTGGATCACATCCGGACCCCGTCGGTATCGAAGGCGGCAACGAGGCCGCCCTCCGTGCAGATCTGGTATCTGCGTGACGTAAGATGCCTGTTTTTTCTGACTCACTCGTAGAGCCAGGCCTCATCTATCCTGGTGTAGCCAATCAGCTCGGACTCGTTGAAGTGGAGCGCGATCTCTCTTTTCGCCGATTCGGGCGAGTCGGAGCCGTGAATAACGTTTCTTCCCATGTCCAGCCCATAGTCTCCCCGGACGGTGCCGGGCTGGGCTTTCGTGGGGTTTGTGGCCCCGTTCATCTTCCTGACCTCGGAGATGGCGTCTTTGCCCTCCACCACCATCGGAACCGATGGGCCGGAGGTGATGAAGTCGACGAGGTCACCGAAGAAGGGCTTTTCAGCGTGCTCGACGTAATGCTCTTTGGCCACGTCCAGGGGAAGGGTCCTCATCTTCATGGCCACGATCTTGAGCCCTTTCGTCTCGAACCTCTGGACGATCTTGCCCACCAGGCCGCGCTGAACGCCGTCGGGCTTGACCATAACGAAAGTCCTCTCCAAACCCTACCACCCTTTGATGGCCCACTCGATCCTTCTCGGGACCCTCTTGAGCCCGATCATGTTCTTCTCGCATTTGGACGAGCAGAAATAGTATACCGTGCCGTCCTTCTTGGCGTATATCTTCCCTGTGCCGGCCTCTATGTTCCGGTTGCAAAAGGAGCACTTTCTCTCTTCCATGGGACCTCACCTGGTGGTAAGCTTCTTGGCTTCTCTTGCGGTCTCAAGCAGCATCAGAACGTCCCCCATCCTGATGGGGCCCACGCAGTTCCTGGTGATGATGCGGCCCTTGTTGCTGCCTTCCAGTATCCTGCATTTTATCTGGGTGGCCTCACCGTGCATCCCAGTGTTGCCGATGATCTCTATAACTTCGGCGGGAACGCCTTCCCATTCGTCTGCCATCAGCTACCACCCCTACTTCAGGGCCTGGGCCTTCTGCACGATCTCGTCCAAAACGTCTTTTCCCTTCCCAGGCTCAAGGATGGCTACTGCTGCGCTTTTTACTCTCATGCCGCAAGCGGCGCCGATCTCGCTCTGTTTCTTGACGTAAATGTAGGGTGTCTTCTTCTCTTCGCAGAGCGGCGGAATATGGGCCACGATCTCTGGAGGCTCCACATCTTCTCCCACCACCACAAGCTTTGCTATGCCGCGCTCGATGGCCTTGGTGGTCTCGTTTGTCCCTTTCTTGAGCCTTCCAGTGTCGCGAGCCAGCTCGATCGCTTCTAGGGATTTGGAGGCCAGGTCGGCTGGAACGTCAAATCTAACGTATATTGGTCTTGCCATAATTCATTCTCCTTCAGGGCGGTGCCCGTCATCATTCATCGCAAAAATCGCCCCAAAAAGGCTTAGCACATGGGGGCCGCTTCCCAGCTAAAAAGGTTGCGCTATGGAGCGATGAACGCTCCCAGCGTCTCCTCTAAGTTCTGGGGTTCGATCAAACCAGAGACGGTGACGATGTCGCCCTCTGAATACACCTGGAGGCCGTGGCTCTCTGCCACTTCGTTCAACCTTCTCTCGCTTTCGCCACGCAGTGAAAGGTACTTCACCGTCAGAGAATAGCCCTCCTCGGAGGGGCTGACTCCCAGGTAGGACTCGACGTACTCTCCGCCCAGTGGGGGCATCAAGTTCGGGTTTTCTGTGGAGTCCTCTCCGAGAACCGACATCTGGAGGGCGTCGATCTCGTCGTAGGGGAGGACAAAACCTTCGGTGGTGGGGGAATCGCCAGTTATAACGTCCAGGACCGTCTTGGCAGCGGGCTCGCTTCCGAAGAGGACGGGAGTTCCCATGACGCTGAAGAGGTCTGTGGTGCCGAAGGGTATCATCTGATATCCGTTGTAGAATATGGCGAGGCCGTGAGCCCCCACGGGCGCGGGTTTAGTCCAGTGGAACTCGGCGAACTCGTCTCCGAAGAGCCCCCAGGAAATCCTGTCGATCGATGAGGAGTAGAGGTTCACCTGGTCTCTGAAGGTCAGGCCCACCGTCGGAGGCAGGGCCAGGGCCGCAGCCTCGGTGAGGTTCTCCGAGGCGGTCATATCGATCCAGAAGGCGAAGACAAGGTCCTCCGGGTACATCCCCAGGGCGTCCCCCACGCTCTCGAAGTCCCAGCTGATCAGCCGTCCGCTCACCCCAAAGTCCGAGGGGTTCCACGTCTCTGAGGCGGCCGTCTCGGCGGGACCCCCACCCCGATTAACATAGCCCGCGAATGTGGAGAGGATCATTATCCCGGCGAGGAAGACCACCCCAATAGTAGCCCATGATTTCTGATTCATCAGGGGGCGGTGGACGTGTCGATCTTATTTAATTCTTTGTTGAGAATAGCGGTTCGTCCTGAGTGTAGCTCTTACCGAGCCCGAGCGCCATCTCGGCCCTTTCCAGCTCCCGGCCGAGGTAGCCCGCGTGGTCGAGCCTGGTGACAAGACCCCGGTCGACGATCTCGGTCAATAGCTCGCGGGCGGATTCGCCCACCAAAGTAACCCGATCGTGTCGGACCACGATATTCCCCTTCGCGACGCCGATCCTGAAGCTTCCGGCGGGGTCCATCTCCCAACGGCGACCACCGCCCTCGATCTTGCTAGCTTCCTCGCCGCCGGTGATGACCGCCCCCACCGCCACAAACCCCTCCGGCATCTCCTCCTCGGGGCGGCGGTGCTTCTCCTTGAGGACCAAAAGGTCGAGGCCCAGGTCCTTTGGAGGGCTCTTTCTCGCCCCGGCGAGGAGCATCATCTCGCTGGCCGTCCGGAGCTCCCGGATGCTACCGCGGGCCTTCTCGCTGTACTCGGGGGTGAAGAGGACGCTCGCCCCCACCTCCGCCCCGATGGAGGCTAAAAGCCCGTTCACCCCCTGGCTGTCGGCGTCCAGGAGTTCCGTCACGTTTCCCACGCCGAAGAAGAGAGGGACGTCTGAAAACGCTCGATGAAAACCCCGATAGCGGCCTATCGACTCGGCCAGCCCCTGGAGCGGCGGGTTCAAGACCGGGTCGGCCATCGCCCTGACCCCGAGGGCGAGGGCCCGATCGAGGTTCTCTGCAAGCGTCGTCTCTGGCCCCGGCAGGACGACGGCTGGGACCCCGGCGTCTGCCGTCATCCCCCCCACCTCATCCAGGTTCGAGCCGTCGAGACTGAGGATCAGGTCGCATCCCGCCTCGATCCCCGCTCGGATCAGGTCGGGCCGGAGGGTGTCTACGCTGACCGGAAGCCGGGTCGCCTCCTTTGCCACGAGTATGGCTCTTGTGACATCGGAGGGGTCGGCGTCCAGTGGGATCCCCAGATCGATCATGTCCGCCCCCTCCCGCTCGTAGTGGCGGACCTTCTCGATGAGAACTGAGTCGTCAAACCGGGTCGCATCCACGATCTCGCCCAGAACCTTCATCCTGCTATAGCCGCCGACTTTGACCCCCTTGATCACCATCGGCGCTTTCGCTTCCAACTCAAGCCGCTCGACGGCGATGCACGCCTCCTCTCGCATCCTCTCTTCGAGGAGGACGCAGGCGGGGACGGTGGCCGAGAGCTCTACCTCGTTCAGCAGGGGCAGAACGTGCCGCAGGTCGACGGCGTGCTTCGGCCCGAGCCTGATCTTGGTATTCAGCTCCGCGGCGAGGGGGCCGAAGTCGGCGGTTATGGCTCCCGGGATGAGGATTATATCGTAGCCTGAGGGCCTCGCCTCCCGCAGCATCTTCGGGGTTATGAAGGAGGCGACGTCCACGTCCATCACCAGGACGTCCGCCCCGTCCCCCACCGCCACTTTCACCATCTCCTCGGCGAGCCGTCCGGTCACCGCCAGCGCTCTCATGGGGATAGTGGTTGACGTCGATGGGTGAAAAAGGCTGTGGGAGTACAAAGGGGCAACCGGCATATGGAACATTCAAATCGAAAATGTTGAAGTAAAGTCCTTCATAGAACGCCAATTGTAGGATAATCGAAGTCCTCAGAGTCAAGTTCGGTTTCATCTCCTCGCCCTCTTTACGATTAAGTCTATTACTACCTACGAAAAATGTTTCTATATGCCCCCAAGATTGCTGAGCCTCTGGCTACGAAGGATTGCGCTTATGATAGGATTTGAGATACGAGGGGACCGTTCAAGTTATGCTGTAGCAACCTTTGTGACGACATACCCAGATCTTTCAAGGGATCTTATCACAGCCTGTTCCCGATTCTTCGTCTTTCTCTGATAAACCACTTCAGCACCTACGTCTTTATAAGGCACTTGAAATCTAATCGTCTTGTACACATCAATCAATATCCTATGACCGAGGGTCACTAGAGCTCGCTTTCTCCCTCTCCTCTTTGCAATGTTGTTGTACATAGCGCTGTAAGCTGAATCCTTGGATCTCGATGCCGCTCAGGCGACCTCAGTGAGAGTCGCTTTTAGAAACTTGTCGCCTTTCCTCATCTTGGAGTTCTTCTTAAACCCTGCACTCTCGTTGTTCCCGGGACAAATTCTAGCCCATGATGATAAATGAGCTTCATCAGGAAACTGGGACATATCAGTACCGATCTCTGCTATGATTGAAGCCGCAGAGATGTTACTTATCCCCGGAATGGTCTGGATCAGGCTGGACTGAACATGAAAAGGGACTTCGCACAGTCTGAAATGTTGGAGGGCGAAAGCCCCAGATCTTCGATCCGGGGCTCGTCTTTACCCAAGTCAAAGGAAAAAAAGAAGACGCTCTGGCTGCGCTACTTCTTCCTCCTGAACCCCGCCCCAATGACCAGAAGGATGAAGAGGACGAGGATGATCCCCACGAGAGGCGCTCCCGATATCGAGGGCATGCTGCTCTCCTCCATGACGTTCTCCATCACAAACCCGCTCACCTCGCCATCCGCCGATTCGGTCGTCTCCTCCACGTGCACCGGCTCTTCGGAGATCGCCGTCCCTACGCTCGATGAACGGGTCTGGTTGGCAGCGCCCGAAGCGGGCTGGTCCTGAGGATATGGGTGCCTGGAAGACCCGCCCTTCTTCGGGCTGCTGCTGGAGCTCGCCTTCTCCGGCTCAGTGCCGGTGAGTACGCCCTCCATGTAATCTTTGAGCAGCGGGTTCCCGCAGGTGTGGTGGCAGCAGGTTACGTCGTATTCGGCCACGGATTCGGTGTACTCCTCCACGATGGTCTGAAGCACATCGTCGGACGCGTCCCAGTAGTCCTTCCTTGCGGCTTCGATCATCCGCGCCGTGATGG
>Ga0272442_10003571_pt1 | contig 21774 bp, 21 predicted proteins | sample SSMForm2O_FD_200262 | JGI IMG/M metagenome (GOLD analysis project Ga0272442, IMG submission 200262) | Marine sediment archaeal communities from Little Sippewissett salt marsh, Falmouth, MA, United States - SSM-Form-2O | ecosystem: Environmental > Aquatic > Marine > Wetlands > Sediment ... | reverse complement strand
CCCTATTTGGATGGTGCAAGCGACAATATTTTGTAGCATAGTATTAAGGAGCAGGTGAGAGGTTATGAGCAACGAGAACCAACTTTCAACGCGTAGAGATTTTCTCCGATGCGTGGCGGTCGGTGCCGTGGGAGCATTCGGCGTGCCTTATATTGTTTCCGGTTCGGCTTTCGGGGCGAACGCTCCGAGCAACCGGATCACGGTCGGTTGTATCGGAAACGGCAATATGGGTTTTACCGATTTGCAGGGCCTGATGCATCAAGACGATACGCAGATTCTCGCGGTCTGCGACGTGAACCAGGGCAGCTTCGGTTATAAGACCGCCAAACAATTTCGGGGACGCGAACCGGCCCGTAAACTCGTGGATGATTACTATTCCAAGAAGGCGGGATCGGGGTCTTATCGAGGCACGGATGCGTATAACGATTTTCGCGAGCTGCTGGCTCGCGACGATATCGACGCGGTATCCGTGACCACGCCGGACCACTGGCACGCCATCCCAACAATAAAGGCGGCCCGGGCGGGAAAGCATATCTATTGTCAGAAGCCGCTGAGCCTGACGATTGCCGAGGGCCGCGCGATGGTCGAGGCGGTTCGCCGATACGGGGTAATCCTCCAGACGGGTAGCCAGCACCGCTCCAAGGAAAGGATGCGATTTGCCTGCGAGCTTGTCCGCAACGGTCGGATCGGTCAAGTCAAGCGCGTGCTGACCGATCTTCCCCGTCATGGATTGCGATTCGAGATGGAGACTTGGCAGCCTACTCCGGTGCCCGATGGTTTTGATTATGATTTGTGGTTGGGACCGGCGCCGTGGGCGCCCCATCATGAACACCGTTGTTTCTATACCTTCCGTTTCGTTCAGGATTGTTCGGGCGGCGAGACGACCAACACCGGCGCTCATAAGTTTGACATTGTCCAGTGGGCTTTAGGTACCGAGCGCACCGGGCCGGTGGAGATTGAGGACCTGGGCAGCGAGTTTCCGAAAACGGGCCTATTCGACACGGTCAGCCAAATACACTTTCGCGCGCGATATGCCAATGGCGTTGAGTTGATTTGCACGCCGGGCGGCGTCGGCGGCGCGGCGCATTTCGAGGGCACTGAAGGCTGGGTGCATGTGGATTGGAATTCGTTTAAGACACACCCTGAGTCTCTCATGAATACGGTGATCGGACCGGATGAAATCCATCTTTATAAGAGTCTCGATCATAAACGCAATTTTCTGGACTGCATCAGATCAGGGCGCGATCCGATCACTCCCGTGGAGGTGGGACATCGTTCGGCCAGCGTCTGTCACCTGGCCAACATTACGATGAAACTCCATCGCAAACTTCACTGGGATCCGGACAATGAACGCTTTATCAACGATGACGAGGCTAATCGTTTACTAAGTAAACCCATACGCGCTCCATGGCATATGTAATGACTCCCAGAGGATACAAATTGATTGTATAGAGGCTTTGAGATGAATCGAATTTTTGCGACCGTACTTACTTTTCTTTCCGTGGTTTTGTTGGTATTGCCGAACCAGAGCAGGGCGGATGATATTCCGGAGGGAATCGCTCTGTTCTTTAGCCCACCTTCGGAACTTGCCGGGGATGTTGGGGGGTATAAATCGCCTTTGATCTTCGACGATGGGACGAAGGTCAAGACGCCGGGGGATTGGCAACGACGTCGGAAAGAGATTTTGCAAACGTGGTGCGGCTATTTGGGTGAGTGGCCGGACTTGATTGAGAAGCCTAAGGTCGAATATCTGGCGACAGAACGCCGGGAGAATTTTACTCAGCATCAGGTTCGCGTCGAGATCGCGCCGGGGGAGCAGACGGTCGATGGGTATTTGCTTGTTCCCGATGGGAAGAAGATAATGCCGGCTGTGCTGGTGGTTTATTACGATGCGGAGACGGGTGTAGGGTTGGGCAAGGAATTGCGGGATTTTGGCTATCAGTTGGCGAAACGCGGTTTTGTGGCACTGTCTATCGGGACGCCGGAATTTGCCAGTCTCAAAGCGCCCTATAAGCCGCTTTACGATTGGGGGCCAAAAGCGACGCCGCTCCAGCCGCTTTCGGCGCTGGCGTATGTAGCTGCTAATTGTCATACGGCGCTGGCGGAGCTGCCTCAGGTTGATCCTAAGCGCATCGCGGTGATGGGCCATTCGTATGGGGGTAAATGGGCACTGTTCGCCTCGTGTCTCTATGAGAAGTTTGCCTGTGGCGTTTGGTCGGATCCGGGGATCGTCTTCGACGAGAAACGGCCCAACGTGAACTATTGGGAGCCCTGGTATTTAGGATATGATCCCGCCCGGCAGCGCGAGCGGGGCGTTCCAAGTGCAACGAAGCCTCGCACGGGCCCTTATGAAAAATTGTTTCTCAAAGGGCACGACCTTCATGAATTGCACGTCTTGATGGCTCCGAGACCGTTTCTGGTCTCCGGCGGCTCGGAAGATCAACCGGAGCGATGGAAGGCGCTCAATCACAGTATCGAGGTCAATAAGCTGCTCGGCTATACGAACCGGGTCGCCATGACCAACCGCAAAGGTCATTCTCCGACGCCCGAATCGAACGAGCAGGTTTACGTTTTTCTTGAGTACTTTCTCGCATCCCATTAAAATATGGCCGACTTCAATTTAGCTTTTTTTCGTTATATGGAGATACGAAATGTCGAAATACAAAACTTATGCTGTTTGTCTGATGGTTGTTATTGGCCTGCTGAGCGGCTGCCGGAGTGCGTCGCCGGAGAGCCGGCATGAGTATACCGCCGACTGGGGATCGCTGAAGCAACATAATCCGGCCCCGGAGTGGTTTCGGGACGCCAAGTTCGGCATCTATTTCCACTGGGGCGTCTATTCCGTTCCGGCCTTTAGCAATGAATGGTACCCACGGAATATGCACAACAAGAGCGGTTCCAGCAAAGAGTACGAGCATCATCTCCTGACGTACGGCGAGCCGACGGAGTTCGGATATCATGACTTCGTGCCGATGTTCGGCGCCGAGAAGTTCGACGCCGACGAGTGGGCCGAGCTGTTTAAGAAGGCCGGGGCGCGCTTTGCCGGGCCGGTAGCCGAGCATCACGACGGCTATGCGATGTGGGATAGCTGGTACACCCCGTGGGATGTAATGAATATCGGGCCGAAGCGGGACATTACCGGCGAGTTGGCCAAAGCCATCCGCAAACGCGGTATGCGATTCGTGACGACCTTTCACCACGCCCGGAACAACCTGCATCAGATCGAGAAAAAAGGCGAGAAGGTCTGGACCGGCCACTATGAGTTCGTCAAGCGGGATTTTCCATCGCTGCTTGAGGATCCGAAAAACGCGATTCTCTACGGCTACATCCCGCGAGGAAAGTTCGTGAAGATGTGGAGGGACAAGCTGATCGAGGTGGTCGATAAGTATCAGCCGGACCTGATGTGGTTTGATTCCTGGCTGCACGAAATACCCAATAAAGTCAAGATGGAGTATTTGGCGTATTATTTCAACAAGGCGAACGAGTTGGGCAAGGAGGTCGTCGTGACATTCAAGCAGGACGACCTGCCACGCGAGGTGGCGCTGGACGATTACGAGAAGGGCCGAGCGGACAAACTGACCGATTTCGTCTGGCTGACGGACGATACGATCAGCCGGGGCAGTTGGTGCTACACGCAGAACCTTCAGATCAAAAGTACGGCCGAGGTGCTCCGCACGTTCATCGATATCGTCAGTAAGAACGGTCAGCTCTTGCTCAATATCTCCCCGATGGCGGACGGCACGATTCCGGACAATCAGAAGCAGGTGTTGTTGGAAATGGGCAAATGGCTCTCGAAATACGGCGAGGCGATTTACGAGACGCGTCCCTTTGTCGAATACGGGGAAGGCCCCACCCGGATGCAAAAGGGCGGCGGCTTTTCGAAGATGCGCGGCCGCTACGGAGAGCAGGACATTCGCTATACCCGCAAGGGCAACACGGTTTATGCCCTGATGCTCGGCTGGCCGGGCGCGAACAAGGCGATCACGATGAAGATGTTCGGTGAAGGCGGCCAGGCCGGGCACATTAAGGTCACCAAAGTTTCGATGCTTGGTACACGTGAGCGCATCAAATGGGTACGTAGGCCAGAAGGGCTTGTGGTTCATACCCCAAGCAAAAAGGTGAACGACTTGGCGATTGTCTTCAAGCTCAAGACGTCGGGACTCTAATGCGGGGGCGCTCCGAATAGATACACTATGGCTTCGCCGGAGTGCAGGCGATTTACTCCGGGCGGTGTATGTTTTCTATCTCTTATTGTTCCTTCGTTCTGAAGCGGCCGGTTGTCCTGTATCCATTCCAGGGCGAAAAAAGTGAAGTCCTTAAAATCCGCAATATAATCATCGTTCAAGTCGCTTCGGATCGGCTCGATACGCTGATGTTAAAATAACAATAACACCAAAGCTCAAAACTCTGCCCCGGACTCTTCGATCGAACACATTGGCGCTATAACAGAGCGGACAGAACATTACGGTAATGGGAATGTCGGTCACTCCTTCCCGGCGAAGGTCTAAAATCTCTCCATCAATTCGGCATTGTCCACCCACATCACGAAGAAGGGCGAATACTCAGCCCCGCGCTTTTTGACATAGATCAAAAACGGCCTGTCGAAGTACATTTGTCTGGGAATTCCAGCTCCAGCTCCGAGACGACCCTCTAATTTCAGCATCACACCAGTTCGGCTCAGTGAAAATTCCACCATTTGTCTGGCTTCGAAGGTGAAATAGCCTGCTGAATACGGGGATCGGTTCCGATGGAAAGCGTTTTGCCCTCTCTTCCTTGATTTCCTGAAGGATTCCGTTCTTAACAAAACCTGCCGTGGCGTAAAACGATTCAGGTTCAAGATTCTCAGGAGAAAATTCTTCCTGGTTCAGACGATCATCCAACTCCTGAACACCTATAAGCCGGACTGGTTCCTGGATGATGTCATTCTTAAATTTGTCCCAGCAGATCTGGAATGTAATCTATAAAGAAAAAGATCAAAGGGTAATGGGTGGTATGAAAATGGCGAGCGCACAACGAAACATTGGCCGAGTATGATCGCCGGATCTAAGACGCTCACTTAAACGCTGACGTTTTCATTGGGACCGGGTTGACCGGTTTGCGCGTGATTCGCTTCCTTGAGAACGGCCAGAGCTTCCGTTAGGTCGCGCACGATGGTGAACACGTTGTCCAATTCCGTGACACTGAGAATGCCCCGTACCCGCTCATCCACGCAGCAGATGATGAGCCGGTGGCCCCGTTCGACAACGGAGGCGCGGAGCTCCAGCAGTTCGTTGAGCATCATACTCGTAGCAAAACCCAGATCGGAGACATCAAGAACGACGTCGGCGTCCATCTTTTGATCGATAAGGTTTCTAAGCTGCTCCGACGCGTGCACGATGGGTGAGACTTTGACAACGATCGGATCGTTAACGTGCGTTTTCATTCCTCACACTCCAAATAACGATAGATTACATCGTTTTTGCATGAACGCCCTGCCGGAGCTCTTCGAGGGCCGTCAGGGCGACGGACCGATCATTCATCAGGCGAAAGGCACCATCGATACCGGTGACCGTGAACACACTTTTGACCTGCGTGTCGATCCCGCACAGAATGACTTCCCGACCCGCTTCACTGGCCACTTCCCGAAGTTTGAGCAGCTTGCTGATGATTCTGCTGTTGATCGTGATGTCGGACAAATCGACAATGATGTCCCAATCCTTGTTTTCCTGAGCCATCTTAATCAGCTTGTCGAGCTGCTCGTTCTTGTCGGGCCTGTCTAATGAACCCAAAATAATCACATGTTCCGATTTCGTATTCATGTTCCACTCCCGGCCACAAAGGGCCTCAGACAATGATGCACTTGTTTCTCCCGATCCCTTCCACGCTACGAACAAGTCCAATAACCATCTATCGGATATTTCAGGCCATCAGTTGAGTCAAGTCGTCGAATCCGGCCTTTGGAGACGGTTTTGGCCGCTCCAGCCTTATCAAACGTCCTGTAATGTGCCTGTCAATCCACTACTTGCTTATAGCTTCCGGGCGAGACCTTCATGCTATCCACATAGGTGTATCCCTCAGGGGGGATCGCGTATAGACTCGGGTTGTGGATAATGGTGTTTTGGCTGGCGCATTCGACGGAATCTTCACATATAATAGCCCCTTTGACGCGGGTGGTTTCATTCAACTTCAAGAAACCCGTAACGTGCACGAGCCCTTGAACCTCATTGGGATATTCGTCCGTCATGTCCGAATCCGACTGGCCCTGATAAGGCGCGCCGGAGGGATTGTAATTTCTCGAATCTATTGCTTCTGATAACGTTTCACTATAACTTTTGATTTTCATTTCCATATCGCCGTCTATGATGAGGACCGGGTAATCGGAGCGGTAGTTCTGCATAAGCACCTGTTGTTCTAAGGTGAGACTCTTGGTGCCAAGCCGTACGATGAGGGTTCCCTGGAAGCGGAATCTCTGGATTTTCATATCATGATCGTCCGTGTCTATGAAATAGACACCGTCGGGATTGGTCGATCCCCACGGATTGTACGTGGGTGTCAGTACATGCTTATTGATGTCGCCTGTAAACGGAATCACGGTAGCCCTGTTGATGTAGTCGGAGATCACGTTAGGATCGGGCATGGGTTTCTGGGCGGCGGGTACAGTCAGAGTCCCGGTGATGGTCTTCATATCATCGATGCTGTTGGCCTCTGCATCCCCGTCGATCATCTCATCGTTATCCAGCACGCCGTTTGTCGAGATCGGGGCGCCGACGGCCCTGATAAAGTGACCACCCGTGATTTTCAACAATCCGGATGTATGAATGCAGGTATTCAGGGCCTCCAACGGTTTGATATCCGGGGCGAGAGTGACTTGGGTTTGGTGACGGGCGACGCCGCAAGTACCCACTCCGGTCAGCACGAGGGAATCATATTCGGAATCGGCCAAATCCCCATCGTCGGGATCCACTCCGTTGAGACTATAAGCGCCATCGCCGAGAGATTGTTCCGATATCCACGTGCCGTGGGTCCAGGTACTGCGCCAGTTCGGGTCATTCTGCACAAAGAGCAGGCCCAGCTCAACGGCCGAATGGGCGTGCAGCCGGGCCTCCGCCATGTCTTGTGTCATTTGGATAGAACGCCTTTGAACGCGAATGGCCAAGAGTGCCCCGAGGCCGATGGTGGTCAGGATCATGGACGAAGCAAGTACCATAACGTAAACACTGCCCTGTCGTTGACAACGGTGTCGTTTTATAGATGCCATACGATTTCCCAATCACTCCCAGGCAGTCCTTATCGCGACGAGGGTGGCAACCGGCATGTCCTGAAAGGTAACGGTTACAATGACACGCTTAGCATTGGTTTCTGAACCTTCCACCTGAGAGGGATCCAATGGATCGACCCAGGCGACATCCACGCTGCGCCGCCAGCCGGCGAGACCTGCGATTTGCGTGCCATCCTTTTCCTGCGGCGGCGACGCCGACCACCCATCGTAATCGTCCACGTCCTCCCAGAGATTGCGGCTACCATCTCCAATCTCATCGCCTCCCAGTCCGAAGCTGCCGGGGCCATACTGGAGGTCCGCATATGATTGTCGTAGGATCTCGACCATCAATGACTCGGCCAGAGCTTGCCCGCGACTTGTCTGCGAGGTTTTGAACTGGCTGAATCTCGATCCACTCACTGTGCTTAGTGCAGCAACGAACATGACACTCACAATCAGCATGGACACAACGACCTCGACCAAAGTGAATCCTTGCCCTTGCTTGTGTTTCCTTGCGTAGCTAAAGATCCGGCTCATCACTGCATTACCTCTGGTTTATTAAGCATCTTTGCCGCTGTATACATCGTTGATTGCTCATCACTTCCCGTTCTGAGTGTGATTGCAACGGACTTAAGATAATAGGTATTTTCAACGAGTGGGTCGCCTGATGTGGTTACAGTTCCATAGATCCGGAACAAAAGGGATTCGTTATAGAGTGTGGACCATGAGGCCCCTTGGTTATTAGATTTTGAAAGGCGGATGTTTGACCCATAGATGTCTTTATCCTGGCCCCATATCTTACATGCCGTCCCGTTGGAAATCCATTTGAAGACCAGACAAAGCCCTTCTTGGGGAGAAAGACCGGATACGCTTGAGAAGGTAAATTCCTGCGTCGTGTAAAACCATGTCAGCGTCGATTCAAGCAGTGTCTTTTCTTCGAGCACTACACCGCTGGGTAAGTCGCCCGGTGTGGGCAATTGCAGTTGGATTTTGCATACGCCATCTGTATCACCATCGGTCTTTGCTATAAACCGGATACGCGTCACTTTCCAACTGACAGTATCACCAGGAAGCGAGGGTAAGAAGTACTGACCATACCATTCTGTATCCTTGATGGGATAGTCATGGAAGTCCTCATTACCGCTAAAGCTCTTGAGCAGGATTTCTCCGCTTTCGTTGCCTTGCGGTATCTCCTCACTGATCGTCTGCAGATCGTAGGATAGATCGAATTGATGTACATCCTCCATGAGAGTGACAACAGATCCTCCATTATATTGACGGGTGAGCGGCTCTCCTGATGTGCCGGACCATTCATAGCGGATTGTTTCATCGATCTCATCATCGTTGCGATCCGCGACGGTAAATTCGATCATCGTTGTTGAGCGGCTGTTGATGGATATCGCATATTGAATCTCCGCGGCGAGCTGCTCGGCCGCTTGACCGGCGGCCAGAGCTGCGTCGGCAGGATTATCAGCATCCGGCATGGCTCGGCTGGCCATCAGCATGGACGAGCCGATCCCAACGGCGATCACCATCGTCACCGCGATGCTGACGAGCAACTCGGCCAGCGTGAAGCCCGTGTTGTGCCTGTGTTTCGCTAAGATCATTGGATACTCGCCCTCCCCGTCTCGGTATCCACGGTGACGGTTCTTTGTTCGGTGCCAACGGCGAGAATAATCGTGCCGCCGCTATCGGGTAGTCCCCATCCGTTGAAGACAATTTCCGCATCGCCCCCGAAATTGGCCGAGATCAATCCCGCCTGATACGGTCGTTCGGAAAGTGCCACGCTGTAGCTGCCGGAGTCGCCGTCAAGCGGAGGTAATTCAGGGATGTGATAGGTATTGTCGGCGATCGAGAACGCCACGGTCCGGGACGCCGAAGCCGCTTTTGCACTCGACCGGGCCTGTGTCAAATCGGCGACGATTCGGTGGGCGGCCAAATCCGCCCGATAACGAACTAAAGATCCTTGATACCGGGGGATGGCCATCGCCGTCAACGTCGCGATGATGGCCAGAACGAGCAGGAGCTCAAGCAGACTGAAACCACGCAGAGTATGCAATGCGTGGCCTACATGACGCCCCGCATCTTCCGCGTGTGCAAAAGCAGAATTTGCACACCCTACGGGTTTTGCAGATATCAGAAGGTTGGGGAATTTCTGGCGCATTCAAGTTCAGCCGTCCTCCGTCCGGATCAAAGCAAAACGCCCCTCACAGATTCATCTGCGTGGAGCGCTGTAAAATCATTGGTAATAATCGATCTTCAGTCCTGTATGATATTCTTCAAGCCACGGGCTATCAAGCCCGACAATCGGTTAATAATTGCTATACAGCTTGCCCGAATCGTCTTTTTCGCTGTCCGTTGTATTGGCCTTGATATCTCCCGAGCTTGCAGTATAGATCCAGCCGATATCGTTGGCATCCGCGGCGGCGATTCCCGTGCTTCCTTTCTTCGCTCCAACCGGCAAAGGCGGAATACTCCGCACGTAAGGTCCATAAATATGCGTCGTGTCCTTCGTGGCATTTGTATTGCCGTCTTTATCCGTGTACTGCACCAATTGGTCGGCGATATCATCCGCCGTCGGATAAGTGCCGGTGTGCTCAGCCGCGTAGATGTCGATGGCATTGCGAAGCATGGCCAGATTGCCGCTCAAGGCCGAATCCGCGGCGCCTTTCGTCCCTCGGCTCAAACGGGGAATGCCAATCGCTGCGATGATCGCAATGATGGCAACGGCAATAACCAATTCAAGCAAGCTGAATGCCCTGGTGTGTGTGCCTCTGCTCTTTGTCATTTCAATACCTCTCCATAACTTGTTATTTTGTTGTCATCTGCTCTGAGAGTTTTAACACGCTGTTTCTGTATCGGTAAATTTACGGGGTTTCTTAATATGTGGTGATTACTTAGTAATATAGGGTAACTACTTATTTTTTAAATCGCCGCTATTAGGCTATAAATTCGGTTTTTAAGGATAAAAATATTCGCGACAGTCCAATAAAGTAGAATTATCGGTCTCTTTCCAGTTTTAGAACGGCCCGCCTCGCGTCGAATTCAAAGGTGGCGGAATCCTCCGCGATGGCAATAAGTGTGAAGCCATCCAGTTCATCACCTAAATAGAGAATGTGGTCATTAACGGTCACACATCGTGTCTGATCGCTTATCACTACGCCTTGCAGTTCATGGCTCGTCATGAACACCGTGACGGCATCTTTCGGCATGGCAGTGTTTTCCGGCTTTTTTGGAAGGATATCCGCCAGCCAGGGTGCCGGGAGAGTGAAGATCTCTCTCGGCTGTTGGAGGTCCAGATCCTTTTCAAGCCACAGGGCCTCGATTTTTTGATCTAATCGTACAGTTGATGGCTTCGATTCTTCATCCGGAGGATTGGACGTTTGCGGATTGTTTGTATCCGGCGGTGGACTGGAGGAAGCGGACGCTTCGCTCGGACTGCCGCTTCCGCCCAAAAACGCACGGTCAATGACCAAAGCGACCAGCGCGATCGCAAACAGGGCAAGAACCGATTTTTGTCGTTTTGATAATGTCACGTTCAAGGCATCCTAAGATCAATTTATTGAAGTTTCCAAACATCACGGTTTATTTATTTCCGGCCATTGATCCTTCAGGCATTGTGTACCAGATGAGTTGAAATCTGAATCTACCCGATTTATCGGACTTTGCCGGATCGCCTTCCAGTCTGAATGTGGCCACGCTCATATCGGCGAACGTCCGGCGGAGCTGGTGAAGGAACGCGATACATTGCGAATATTCCCCTCGGCCGGCAATGCTGATCGGCACCAAATCCCACATGGGACCATCGGAGATCTTTCCGGCTTGTATATCATCGACCGCAAGAGAACAATCCATAAAAAGCGCGGTTAACGCAGCAAGCCGTTGATTGGTTCGATCGGACGGCTCGAGCCGAATGTTGCTTTCAGCAAGCTCTTTCTTCACCGCAGTCAATTGATTATCCAATGTGAGCATCGAAGCACTCAGACGGGAAGACTCCTCGCGACGGACCGTCAGCTCGTCGCGCTGGCCGGCAAGAAAGGACCGCTGCTTGAAAATCGGATGGAGTACGGTAAAATAGACCGCTAACGAGGCCATGAGGCAGAGGGCGGTCCCGATCGCATCGATTTGCCATAAAGCTCTTTTGTTGCCGGTCCAAAATTTCACAATCATCTCTCTTATATTTAAATGCTGCACTCGATGTTGAATGTGACGGCCTCACTGTTTAAAAAAGTTTGTCGCCGGCTATTGGCGAGTTCGACGGCATCGAACATCCGCATCTGTTCCAGCCGAAGGACGAATTGTGAGACGGACGTTTGCGTTCTGCCGTACCCGCTGAGCGCCAATTTGTACTGGCGCTCGGCCATGTATTCGCGGGGGGATGAGGATGCGAGCAAATACTGCAAACCATTCGTCGCCTTTTCATCCTTTCTGCTCGTCGTCACGAGCTGACAGTTTCCCAGGACAACGTCCTCTTTCAGCTCATCTCCGACGAGAACGAGCAGTTTGGTCCAGTCCGGCTGACAACTAATCACCTGGCCAGCCTCCAATTCCGCTTTCGCTTGGGCCAGCATCTTCTGCAACGCCGAAATCTTGGCGTTGTACCCCTCGATGCGCTGCGCCGTGAACGCGAGTTCCTCTATAGCCGAATCATCCGTGTCCCGCCAGAAAACGTGAGCCCACAGCGCCAGAACGGTAAGCGATAGGAGATAGATTCCACATATCGCCGTCCACAGGCGTATTCTTGCTTTGCGACGCCTTTTGGCTATCCTCGCAGGGGGGATCAGGTTGATATCACCCATATACGTCATTCTCCGGTAAACATGGCAAGGCCCACGGCAATCGTCATGGCCGGGTGGCTGATTTTCAGAAAATTCTGTGAAGCGCTCTCGACGAGATCACTGGGAGCGACGGATTTTACCTCCACACCGAGGATGTTGTGAAAGTATTGTGAAAGCCCGGAAATACGGGCTCCACCCCCGATGAGCAGTAATCGTTTTGCTCCCTCGCCCGGATATTGATAGTGCGCATAGTCAAAGGAGGCTTCAAGCTCTTCCAGCATCTGGTCAAAGTGTTTTCGGAGCATTCGACGAATGACCTCGACCGTTTCTTCATCGAGGTCGCCCGCTTCGCTGTTCGCCTCGAAGCCGATCGCACCAATCACCTGGTCTGCCGCCTCTTCGGTAATGCGAAACGTGTCGCTGATTTTGCCTCGGAGTTTGGCCAGGCATTTATTTCTGAAATGTCTTTCGTAGATGACCTTCTCCCCGCACATCAGGAGAAGCTTCGTCGAATCCCACCCGATATCGAGAATAGACGTCAGAGCGGGCGGAGGCATCGTCAGGGGCAGGCACGCCCGGGCGGTGGCGGCGATGCGTACGTCCAGAGCCCGGACGTTAAATCCGGCGTTCTCAAACAGGTCGATATAAGCATCGGCCACCTCGTGAGGACAACCGATCGCGATGGTTTGTGTGGCCGATTTGGATTTGCCCGGACCGGGCGGATCCCAGCAGATCATCTCGAAGGAATCCGGTAGGACGTTGTGTATGCGCGACAGCTCCATACGTGCTATTTGAGCCACGGGAGCGCCGGAGACCTGCGGGGGAACGTCGAAGACGCCCTGTAACAGTCCGCTTTGCGGAGCGGCTAACACCACCTCGTTGCCAACGAAACCCTGTCGCTTCAATACCCGCTTCATCAAGTGAAGTTCCTCGGTGTCTATGTCCTCCCCATCTTTCGAGCGCGGTAGCATTGAAAGGGCGGCGATTTGGGGCTTATCGTCGGACAGAGTCAGTTGAGCCACCTTGATGCTTCGTGTGCCCACGTCAATCCCAATCGCCGTTCGAGTTTGGCCCCTTCGTTTCATGCGCCACCTCCCTGTGTCATCGACGTCAGGTCGAACAACGGCAGGAACATGCTGACCGCGATCAGTCCCACGAGAACGCCCATGATGACCAAAATCAGAGGCTCGATAATGCTGGTCAGCGACCGGAGTATCGTCTCATTTTCTTCGTCGAGAAAATCCGCAATGTTCAGCAACAAGCTGTCTATCTGACCGCTCTGCTCGCCACTCTGAATGGCCGCGTGAACGCAGGGGCTTATCAGATTGGCGTCTGAAAAAGCCAGGCTCAGCAATTTCCCCTCCGTGACATACTTTTCGGCTTTGCCGATCAGTTTTACATAATGGGAATTCCCCGCGGCACGTTTGACCAGTCGCAGGGCCTCCAGGACCTGCACGTGCCCTTCCATCAGCACCCCCAGCAGATAGACGACTCTCGCCGTGATCAGGCTCCGGGCGATATTGCCGATACACGGCGACCTCAGCATGATCGTGTCACACAGGTGTTTCCCCTTTGGCGTACGGAGATAGACAATGATTCCGATGAGTGCGGCGATCAGGCCGGTTCCGAGGGCCCACCAGTAGCTTCTGATAAATGCGCTGATGGTCACAAGTATCTGCGTGCTCGTCGGAAGCGGAACCCCCAAGGTCTCGAACAGCGTCGAAAATCTCGGTATGACGAAAATCATCAGGAGCGTAAAGATCGACAGGGACAGAGACACGAGGAGGATCGGGTATATCATGGCACCGGTAATGGAATTTCGAGTCCGCAACTGCTTCTGCTTGAGTGCCGCCAAACGGTCGAGCATATCGACGAGGTGCCCGCTCGATTCGCCGGTGGCGACGAGGCTGCAATAGACCGGATCGAAGTATTCCGCATTGGACTCCATCGCCTCCGATAGCGCGGCGCCTTCTTCAACCCGACCGTTCAGATCGGCGATGACGGAGCGCCACGGACCCTGCCTGGTCTGCCGTTCCAGAGCGCCGAGAGCCTCTGTGAGCTGTGAACCCGAACGGACGAGCACGGAGAGCTGGCGGGTAAACACCGTGAGATTTTTGGTCTTGTTGCCCCCTTTGAGACTCAGCTTTCGCTTTTTTCTGACTTTTACAGGCACGGCCACGGACTCGGTGATTTGTGCGACGAAAAGTCCTTTACTGCGCAGTGCCTCCGTGGCGGCCACGACATTGGGACTGTCGATGGTTCCGGCAATGGCTTCGCCTCGATTATCGTATGCTGTATAAGCCAGCTTCATTGCACTTACCTGATTTTCGTTGTGCTGACACCGCTTTCCACCGGGTCATCCGAGGCATCCTGACTGTGCGTGACGGTTAGAATCTCTTCCAGGCTCGACTGGCCGTCGAGCGCCAGAAGAATCCCTTCCTCGCGCAGCGATAAAACACCTTGTTTGTGAAGCTCCTCGCGAAGCTCGTGTATCGGGGCGGCTTTGTGGATCAGCCGCCGCAAGACGGGCGTGACTTCCATCACCGAATAGATGCCTGCCCGCCCGCGCAAACCCGAATTGTGACACTCCTGACACCCCACCCCTTTGCGGAAAATCTTGCCGGGTTTGTCCAGAAGCCCGGCGTCCCGCAAGACGTTGTCCGAGGGGGAGTATTTGGTGACGCAACTCGGGCACACTGTCCGCGCCAGCCGCTGGGCCACGACGCCGTTTAATGCACTGGACAACAGGTAGGACTCGATGCCCATATCCAGCAGTCGAGAAATGGTGCCGGGCGCATCGTTGGTATGCAAGGTCGCCAGGACGAGGTGCCCGGTCAAGGCGGCCTGGATGGCGACGCGAGCCGTTTCCTCGTCACGGATTTCACCGATCATGATCACGTCCGGATCCTGTCGGAGGATGCTTCTCAGCGCTCGAGCGAAAGTCATGCCGATGGCGGCATTCACCTGAATTTGGTTGACCATATCCAACTGATATTCGACGGGATCTTCGACCGTCACAATATTTCGATCGGGTCTATTGAGCAGATCGAGCGCCGAATATAACGTCGTTGTTTTACCGCTGCCCGTGGGGCCCGTCACCAGCACAAGACCGTGGGGCTGCTTCAACATTCTTTGAAATGCAGCCAGGGCATCCTGCCTGAAGCCCAGCTCTTCCATGCGGATCTTCAGGCTGGATTTATCGAGAACGCGGATCACCACCTTTTCGCCAAGCAGCGTCGGCATACTGGAGACGCGCAAGTCAATCTCATGGCCTTTCGCGACGATGCGAACGCGGCCTTCCTGCGGGAGACGCTTTTCGGCGATATCCATGTTGCCGATGACCTTAATGCGCGAGATAATTGAGGCGTGCAGGCCCATCGGCGGTTTCATCAGATCGCGTAATGCGCCGTCGATACGATACCGAATATGCGTTCGATTTCGGTCCGGCTCGATATGAATATCACTGGCGCCGTCTTTAACTGCCGTCATTAAGGCCATGTTCACGAGATTCGTGATCGGGCTGCCGTCGACCATCTTATCCAGATCGGTTGTTGGCCCTTCATCGATCGCTTCTTGTTCCACAACACCGACCTCCGTTTTTGTCAGAGAAGCCAGAAAGGAGTCGATATTCTTGTCATCGGAAGCCGCCGTCGAGCTTTTCTCGACATATTCCTTGATGTTTGATTGTAAAGCCAATATCGGACGAATCCTGCAGCCGGTAAGCTGTTGCAGTCTGTCGATCTTGGGCAATGACTGGGGTTCGGCCATGGCGACGGTAAGCGTATTATGCACCATGAACATCGGGATGGCCTTGAGCCGTTGGGCTTCTTCCCGGCCGATCAGCTCGATGAGCGAGAAATCGACGAGACCGTGACGTAATTCGCAATAGGGCACATGAAGCTGGTGGGCCAGAACGCGAAGGACGTCCGGGGCACTGGCCATGCCTAAATCGACAAGGATCTCACCCAGCATTTTATCGGAAGACTCATGCTCGGTCATAGCACGTTTGAGCTGATCTTCCGAGATGATGCCTTCCTGGATGAGCGCATTGCCTAAACGCACACGTTCGACGACATCAGTCATAGAAAGCTCCTGACGGCGGAATTAATATCCTCGAAGTGCTCGAATAACGGCCGAAGACCCGTCAACTCGATCACCTGCCGTACGGTTTCATTCACGTGGCAAAGCTTCAGGGTCTTACCCCTTTGACCGAGCTCCTGTGAGATTTCCACCAGGACGCCAAGGCCTTTGCTGTCGACGTAGGATATCGATGAGGCATCGACGATGATCCGTCCCAGGTTCTTGTCCATCGACTCGATCGTCTCTGCTTTGAATTCCTCGGCATTCGCCCAGGTGATCGGCCCTTCCGGCTTGATCACCGCCACACCACCACATTGTTCGATTGCAACTTTCACCTTAATGGACCTCCTCTGCTGTTTCGACCGGAAGCGTGAGAGTAAACGTGCTCCCTTTATTCAGTTCAGTCTCTACCGTAATGTCTCCCCCGTGCTGCCGGATCACCTGGCGCGTGATCGCCAAGCCGAGTCCCGAGCCGGTCATTTCTTTAACCCGCTCGTCCTCCGCTCGATAAAACTTGTCGAAGATTCTCTCCGCGTCCTCCTCGGTCATACCGATACCCGTATCGGATACGGCTATCGTGATGTGACCATTTTCATGAGCGGCTTTAAGCATCACGCGATTATTGTCCGGGGTGTACTTGAGCGCGTTGCCAACGAGGTTGTGCAACGCCAGCAGTATCTTATCCCGATCGGCATGTAGAACGGGCAGCTTTGGAGATACATCGAACGCAAGTTTTATGTGCTTTTCCCTGGCGTAGGACTCATGATCGGCCTTAAGCTGTTCCAGCAAGACGTTAAGATGCACGTCGTCCCGCACTAACGTAAACGATCCCGCTTCGACTTCCGCCACTGATAAGATGCCGGATACCGTACGTTCCAGCCGGTGAGATTCTTCGTTCACGATATTCAGGTACTTCAGCGTTGCCGCCGAGTGATGTTCGCTGTCGTCCAGCGCGCTTTCGGCGCACAGCCGGATATTCGTCAGGGGTGTACGGAGCTCATGGGCCGCGCTGGCGAGAAAGCTGCTCCTCGCCTCCTCCGCCATCCTCTGTTGAGTGATATCTTCAATCATGACCACAGCCATACCCAAATCCTCCTGGCGAATCGGGCGAATCATAAAGCGCAGCACGCTTGAGGAGGTCGAGCCGTCATGCGTGACTTCCACGACCGTGCGTTTGTACACCGGACTCTCCGCGGCATCGCGTATGGCCTCAATCACCCGTTGATCCGTGATGAACTGGGAGGCTTCTTTCTTGTTGATCTCGTTCACATCTGTCTGGAGCAGGGAGGCCGCCGCTCCATTGGCGTAGTCAACACACATTCTTTCACCAATGACAATCAGGCCGTACGGCAGGGAATCGCAGGCGGCGACAAGCTCCACGTTAACTTCGGATCGCTCTCGAATGGTATCTCTCACCTGGTTAATGGTGGCTCGAACTTGCTGTCCCTGACTTTGACGGATGATCTTGTTCCAGGCCAGGGCTTCGGTTCCCAGCCGCGGATCTATTTCCAAGGCGGAAATGTCGGCTTTGGCAGGCTCCGTCTCTTGTAAGGCCTTATGGATGGTATCGATCGCCTTGAGTCGGGGTCGCACGTGATGATGAACCAGCAACATAACAACGAGCGCCAGACAGGCAATGGTCATTTGAGTCGTTTGGGACTCTATATCGGTGACCGACGGTCGGGTAATATGTCCGGCAATTTCCAGTGAGGCGCCGCCCCGACCCGGCACATCCAAAGGAAAGCTCAGCATGGCGCATTGGCTGTCGAGCGTTTCCGTATAGGTCGTGTTTGGTTTTTTCCAGGAGGCCGGCAATTCATGAACCGTGATCTTTTTGGGATCGGAATCCGCCAGTATTTCGCCGTCGGGTAAGACAATGCGGCAGTATTCGAGGCCGTGTTCGAGACCGGCTTCGGCAATGGCACGGCGCAGCATCGAGATTTCGTCCGCCACCAGCAGCGCCTCCGTGGCCCTTGCCAGCACACTTCCGACCGCTCGGATATTCTGGACGCCGGCCTTTTCCTCCACGTCTTTCTGAAAAAAGATGTTATACCCCACGGAGATGGCCATGTTGAGGATAAAGACACAGACGAGTACGAAGATGAGCAAATTGAACGCAGCCCCGCCGCGCACCAGCGCGCGACCGACGATGGATAGTCTCCCGATGATCAATTTATCGGTTTTCATGAAGAACTCCTCGCGCAAAAATAAGGATTCACCAGATGTTTCTTCGGCTATCCGCGTCTTGACTTTAGTAAAACAACAGGTTTTCAACTCGAATCCTCCCAAACGGGCCGCTCACGCCACCTTGAAAGGTCTTATAATGTCAATGTTTTTGAGGAATGGGGATTGACACGAATGTGCACATGTCGGCGGATATGTTTTAATATCAATGCCCCAGGGACAAATATGTCGTGGTAATAAAGAACGTCGCATCGGTATCAAGTTCCTGATAAGTGAACGCCGCCGAACGACAAGGGCTGATAACTCTTGCGAGCTACCAGCCCTTCGCGGTTTACTTTTATAGAACCCCTTTGGATTCGAACACATCTACTCCCGAAAAAAGTGGCTCATCAGTGATCTAATCGACGATCTCATATTGCACATCAATTTGGATTGGATTCTGAGACGTTTCTTGCTTTGCCGAGCTGCGAAGAAAAGAATCTCCTCCCGTGTTACGGGTATCCGAGAACCTAATAGCATCGATCCAGGCTGTGTCCATACCATCGGACACAGAGCTATCCTTGGAATACGTCCACTTGAACGTTCTGGTGCCCTTATCGATCGGAAATGAAACTTCAGACCAGGCCTCTTCGCCGGACCAGGCGTCTTCTTCCACGCCATCGATATAGAACTTCAGGTAATCGTAATGTGATTCCGAAGACACTTTGCGATAAAAGCGGATGAAGCCCGATTCACAATCGAGCGTCACGCTCAAAGTCGTGCTTTGATCGTGGGTAATAGAGCCGGCTTTGGCGCTATAGATTCCGGCATGTTTTTGATCCGATGTGACGACCCACGGTGCATCTCCACTATGCTCCCACGGTAGATGATTGAAAGCACCGGCTTCAAAACCCTCTGTCGATTCGATTTTGATGGGGAGGATTCCACTTTGAATCGATACATAAATGGTCCTGTTCAGCGGATCAAAAGATAAAACGCCTTCGTCGAAGCCCCGTGTGACTTGGAGGTCCTCACTCGCGGCAACCCGTTTGATCTCAGACCAGGAGTGAGTGTCAAATACAACAACCTCATCGCTTACAGTGTCAAGGCCGTAAAGCAAGTCTTGATATGGATCGAAGATGACGCCACCTTCTATCCCTGAGAGCTTTGCGGCGATATTAGATAAAGCGCGATCGAGGATCCAGACTTCATCGGTGGGTTCAATCTCTATCGCAAGCCACTGACCATCCCGGCTCACCGAACCCGAGCCGTTACTATGGTAAATGCTGCGGGGAGACTCGCCGGGATAAAAGCCCAAATCTTCGCCCGCAATAAATAAATCTGTATCCGCCGTGTAGCTGAACGCCGGTCCGCCACTACTATCACTTTCAAGCCCCAGCATGACGGATTGATTGGCGTTCCGAAACAGCCACGTCCGTTCTCGAACCCCGTTGAAGCCGCTAAATGTACTTGAGGGACGATTCACGATCGCGTTCGTTGCGAGATCCAGTTCATGGAGAGGCACCCACGCCGATCCTACAAAATCGGCGGTAAAGAAGGCCTTGCCGTTGTTCATGGCGACCACATCCCATGATCCGGTCTCCGTGAATGAAGGTTGACCTCCATAAAGAGGAAATTCAAGTGTCGTTACCGTGCCGCTGGAAGCCTCCACACGATGGATAACGCCTGCATCGGTGGTGGTGTTAAAACTCCGATCTGCGACCAGGACGGTGTCTCCGTCTGGCGTGACGTCAATACCTCCAAGGGTGCCGCCAAGGGTCCAGGCACTGAGAAGATCGCCTGTGATGACATCGTATCGTTTGACGGTACCTGATTGTGTCGTGATATATAAGATCCGGTTCACGGGATCAAACACATGGTCCTTTCTCCCGGGGATAGGGATGATCCGAGGAGGAAGTGGAGGAGGAGGAGGAGGGGGTGGAGGGGGTGGATCGTTCTCAACTTGGATCGGATTTGATGCCATCACCGTATTGTTGGATATGTTATCATCCTGCGGCGCTAATAAGCCGGGACGCAGCTTTAGGAAAACGTAGTAGGTTCCGGTTTCAGGCAGGGTGATGTCTGTATAAAACCATCGGGTCACTGTAGATGTAAATCCGATCGCACCGCTTGGTAAGAAAGTGTCAATCTCGCTAAATAAGGTGAAATCATTGTTGCTGAACGTCTGGTCGCGTGAAAGGTAAAGCTGCGTTTTATAGAAGCAGTCGAAATAGTATGGGGCACTGAGGCGGAAACGCCAAGAATATTGAATCTCGCCCGTGCTCGGGGTCAGTTTCTGTGGGTAGAGCCACCGAAAATCACTGGGCCGAGCATCGTAACCTTTGACCGTCGTGCACACCATGAGGATATGAGCAATGAGGAGTGTGGCCATCATTTTTTTGGACTGAGCGGACATAATAGAATCTCCTTTCTGGCTTTTGTCGGTCCTGTGTGTTTTTCTCTTTTCTTTGGCAAGAAGCATTGGACCGTAATTAACAATGCGTAGGGTGGGTTGCTACAATTTTGATGGACATGTGATATCATAGATTCATACATTTTCTCCTTTCCAACGTGTCTTCTCTGTTCGATTCGTATGACATCCCGGTGGTGTCTCGATCAAGATTCCTTCACTGTATAATGCGCAGAAAAACACCGCATCCTGCGCCGGGCTGAATGGTTTTGAAGATTTATTTTCCGGATCGCTGTTTTCCAAGGGCACACTGCCCCGTCGGGACATGATCGAAAAGCAGGATTTGCGGCTATGTCCTCTGGAGGATCATCTGCGGCGTTTTGTCCGAACGGATGCCGAGATTGAAGAGGAGTTGAATGAATTACTTGGCGCGGTGGCCCAGGGCGGCGCAGGATAAGGGATGTTTCTGCGCATGAATAGACAGACATAGAATCATATTTCGAGATCAACTATCTTTCATAGAGTGTCGGAAATGGCAAAAGAATCGACGAGTTTTGGTTTGGAACCGGAACAGATGCAGCGCCTTCTTAAGATCGGCGAGGAGACGAAAAGTTCGAAAGGACGGATGAACAATCAAACGGACAAGGGTGGAATGTTGCAACGCCGGCGTGTTGCTCCAGGATATCGAGAACTATCTCAACGGAGAGGCTTTGCTGAGCCGATCTTTGAGCAGGACATACCGGATTCGCAAGCGGATCGGTAAGTACCGCAAGCGCATCGTTGCGGCAATAGGATTCGTTGGCCTATTAATGATCATCAGTGTGATTTCCTTTGTTTCGATTCGATTGGAACAAAAAAAGAGCTGCGAACTGGAGCAACGACTTGCGAGTTTATCAGAACCACAACAGCAGACGAACGTCGGCGAAAACAATGGTTACTCGTGGGCGGATGCCTTTGTATGTCTCCAGGATGCGCTGACATGAACTGCAGGGGAGGCTGATACAACCTCTGTGCTGGATGGCCTAAATATCAAAGGTGGCAATCCAATACTAACCAACTGTACATTCATCGGGAACTCGGCGGATTCGACGGGGGGCGGCATGTCT
>Ga0272442_10003570_pt1 | contig 21776 bp, 29 predicted proteins | sample SSMForm2O_FD_200262 | JGI IMG/M metagenome (GOLD analysis project Ga0272442, IMG submission 200262) | Marine sediment archaeal communities from Little Sippewissett salt marsh, Falmouth, MA, United States - SSM-Form-2O | ecosystem: Environmental > Aquatic > Marine > Wetlands > Sediment ... | reverse complement strand
GATTGATGCTGGGATGACACCTGAGCAAGCCTATGAGCTTACCAACCAGTACATGTCCACCTTGAACATCGGTAACATGTTCAAAGGCATGAAAATTGGGAACCATCAATAAAAAATATGAGAGGACACAAGCATGAGACGAACGCGTTCAACCTGGAAGAACGATGGCACCATACCAAAAATGACTGGTGCGATGCTTCTCGTTCTTCCTTCTCTGCTCTTCTCCACGAGTATTGGTTACTTAAAAATGAAACATCAAGCAAACAAAGGCAGCAAGATCTTCAATAAACAACTACAGAAACAAGGTCTAGATAGGGAACAGGCAGCTGCATTAACAAAACTGTACCTACAACCAAGCAGAATCAGTACCTATCTACGATTTTGATTTTTTTCTTTTTGATGCATCATGCCAGTGTTATCAACCTTACAACCCGGGGATGTTGGTATTATCCTAAAGATCCATCTCAAGCAAAAAATGCAAGAGAAACTAAAGTTTTTTGATGTTACCCCTGGTTGTCGATTTCAAGTCATTTCTTGTTTTGGAATGATCATCCTTCGAATACATACAAAAACACTGGCCATAGGTAAACAGTATGCAGAGCAAATAGAGACGGTTCTACTCAATACCATTTAGTTATTTTACACCCACTCAGCAAGTTGCTCTGCAGGGGTAAATATCTTTTTTCTTGATAAATACGAAACTAGAATCGCGGTGATGATACCACCTCCTACAATCATCAAGTAGACGATGATTTGATACTCTGCAGCAACAAGGGGATCTGTGCCAGCGATCAGGAGTCCTGCCATCGCGCCAGGTATAAAGATAATGCCCAATGTTTTCAACCGATCAATAGTTGGGATGAGACTTGCTCGTATAGATAATCGCCCAAATTCTTCCATTGCTTGTTGAGGTGATGCTCCAAGTGAAAGCGTTGTTTCAATAGCAGTTCTGTTGATATGGATCTCTCTCATCAGACGTTCCAAAGCGACAGAACAAATTGCCATTGCATTCCCAAAGACCATGCCTGCAAGGGGAACAATGAATTGTGGTTGCATTGGCATTGCTCGAGACAGTGCAAGGACAAGTAACACAATCGTAGACCCAGCAAGAATCGCTGGTGTCGTTACCTGATAGGCATGAGGCATGTTACTTGCTCGTTTCGCTGAGGTATAGCCACTGATGAGAACCATAGTACCAATCAGAAGCCAGATGGGGATATACCACCAGTCAATCGAGAATAAATAGGTAAGAAACACGGCGATTATGGCAAGTTGGGCACCACCTTTGGCTATCGCATAGGTAAACTCTTTTCCCACACCAAGTTTTTTAATTGCTGATAAAATTAAAATGAGAATGAGTAGAACAAATACAGAGGCAAGAACAACTAACCCCTCAATAGGTGTATACGGTATGCCAGTGCTCAATAGGCTCCCTCCCATTGGAATTCCTTGGTCGGGGACACCTGTGTGACACGTCCCTCTTTCAAGTTTGCAATGCGGTGACTGACTCGTTGTGCCTGTGGGACATCATGGGTGATCCATACAACAGTGAGTTTTCGTTCTTTAGAAAAGGAGACAATCGTTTTTTCCATGGTCTGAATATTTTTTGGGTCAACACCAGACGTGGGTTCATCTAATAGTAACACTTGAGGTTCCAATGCAAGAGCTCGAGCCAACGCGACTCGTTTCTTTTCTCCACCCGAGAGTTTCTCTGCTTGTTTTTGCTCGAAATCAGAGGGGATTCCAGCATCAATCATACTTTGTTTGATATGAGCTGCATTAACCTCACCCATAAGACTTGGTCCATACGTGATGTTGTCCCATACAGTCCCTGGGAGCATCACGCTTTCTTGATGCACCAGAACCATGGATCGTCGTAATTCCTGTGGTGCAATTGTTGAAATGTCAGTATTATTAAACTGGATACTTCCTTTATCAGGTTCAAGTAAGCGATTGAGACAGCGAACAAGTGTCGTCTTTCCACTACCAGATGGTCCTACAAGAGCCATGATTTCTCCTTGTTTCACTTCTAAATTTGCCCCGTTAATGATTGTTTTTCCTGCAAGTGTTTTATACAAATCTTGCACTGAAATGAGTTCTATGTGATCACTTCCTCTGAAAGTTCTTTGACAAATTTTTTTAATTGTTCCAAGATTTGTTTGCCTTTAGAAGTTATTGAATAAATTTTACGTATTTTCCCATCGACATTTCTATTTTGTACTGTAAGAAGTTCATTTTTTTTCATTTCATGAAGGATGGGATACAAGGTTCCTGGGCTGATAGTGTACCCATGAGTTGCAAGTTCCTCAATCATTTCTACACCATAGATGCCCTCATGAGCAGCGTGATGAAGAATATGAACACGCATAAATCCTAGGAGAATATTTCGTTCATACATAATATCGTAAATCGATATCGAAATCCGATATATAAAGATATTGAGTAAAAAAAACCTCTCTTCTTTTTCATTAAAAAATATCAATATAATAGAAAATTATATAAATGCAAAGAATAATATGGTAATAAGAAAATAAAATACGTGCAAAAGGGGTTTATAATCATGTTGAAGATGAAAACACTACTGGCTATAGGTATAATTGCTCTCTTTGCTGGTCTCGCAGTTAGCCCAGCATCAGCAAGCATGAAACCAGTTACTGAAATAGACGCATTTTCTTATAATAACCAAGGAAGAATCGAAAAAACAACGTTTCGATTAACCCGAGAAGAACTAACAGAATTAAATTCAGTTTTAACACAATTATCAGAGCGACTACAAACAGCTGGAAGCTACACAGAATTCATTGATATCCTTGATGAATTCATCCGCGGCTATGGTCGCTATCCTGTTATCACCTCCTTGATGAGATTATTCATCAAAACCACTACGATTAACAGCAATATGTATAAATTAACACCGTTCAGACATCGAGCGTTTATCATGAGTTGGGGATTTTCTAATAAACTCAACCCAATGAAAGAAACTGAAGTCAACCTGTTCCGCCCACTTACCTTTTGGTACTACACGGGACGCAACAAATACTTCACCAACAGCCGCAGCATTATTGTTGATCCTTATCCATTCAACATCAAAATGATGGATGGACGTCAACTCGGTATGATGCGCAACTTTGTTGGAGTGTATCTCTATGGACGTACTCTTGGAGATAAAGACTTCACGTTCATGTTCGGACACGCAGCAGGCGTTGTAGGAATGGATCTTTCCCTTTCCTTTGACGGCGCTTGGTAAAATAAACCTAATTTGATCCCCCGTTAAAGAGAATCATAGCGATATGATTCTCCCTTTTGCACTTTTCATTTTCATTTTTTTGTTTTTTAAAAATAACATTTGTAAGGATACATGAAGAATAGGACCTTTTGACTATTGTTTCACACTTTGTTATATAAAAACGACAAATGCAAGAGTATTGTGATATGTTGTATCATAAGCTTTATACTACATACTATTGTTAGATTTCCTTGGCAGAAACGAAAAGGAAGGGAAAAATTAGGGAGGAAAATCCAAAACGATCATCCCTTCCTCTTCTCCTCGCTGATTTTGTTGTTGTGGAATGTAATAGCATACCACACTCTTAAAATTTTTTATCCAGGTGCTTATTCAGGTATCACTCTTCTTTTCTAGTGGAATGAACAGATGATCGAAAATGAGTAAAAAGGAATCGTCGTATCAATTCCCACCGATGGTCAGATATACTTTTTTCCCCTGTCATAATATCAAAACAGAGCTCTGCAAGTGTATTATCTCTACTCACATGTTTAACAAACCATTCGCTTTTGTTAAACCATCGTTTTGTCCCTCGAGCCATTAACAGTAAATCCTTTCCAAAATCATGTTTCCAATCATGTTGATACTGTGCTAACATCGATGCTGATGTATTCTCTTGTTCTAGTGCTGTTATTATCACTTTAGCAGCAAGTTCCCCTGAAGCCATGGCGTAATAGATGCCCTCTCCAGATATGGTGTTGACAAAACCTGCAGCATCGCCACATAATACAAGATGATCATTATAGGTTAAAGGCACTGGTTCTAATGGTAATCCCCCTCCTAGTGCGTTCGTATCATCTACTTTCTCTTGTATAATATGTTGTTGATACAGTAATGTCAGATAACGAGTAAAAGCATGTCGTAAATTATTCCGTTGTTGTTGATGACTCTGTTCAATATTCCAAAGATCTCCAATACCGATGTTTACTGAGTCTTTTTTTGGAAACACCCAACCGTATCCAGCAAGTCCAACGGGATTCAGATGCACATGAATAGGTCGTGATGTTGAAAACCATTGTTTTATGGTCTTCTCTGTTAATTGAAATTCTTTAAAGACACATGCCGCAGATAAACCATACCTCTCGACTGTCTTTGTTTTTTTTGCAATTTTACTAGGGTATCCATCAGCACCAATACAGATCTTTGCAGTAATTACAGAACCATCCTTACATGTAAGTTTAATATGATCTGATGTAAGAGCTACATCAGTAACCGCTGTTCCAAACTGCGTATGAGCACCAGCTTCCTGAGCAAATTGGACAAGACCATAGTCAAATTTTTTTCTGTATACCATAGCAATTGATGGAGACGCTTTTGTTACAGAAGTATGAGATTGTCGAGAAGGTGAATATAAAAATCCACCATATGAATACGCAGAAATGATGTCCAAATCTTTTACATAGGGGAAACGTTCTAGAGCTTTGTTAGGGAGGCCACCTCCACATGGTTTATCACGTGGAAAACGGTCTTTATCAACAAGAAGTGTTTGTATTCCTTGTGAAGCAAGATGATATGCTGCAGTTGCTCCAGCAGGTCCTGCTCCAACGATTACAACATCAGTATCCATGTTGCACCTTTTAAATACTTCAAAAAGAGAAAAATATTTATACTAAATACACGTATATACACGTATTAAGAAGTGTAAGGAAGTGTTTATATGTCAACAGGAAAAACCATTGGTTTGTTCCTCTTTTTTGGAGGAATACTCCTTCTCTTGGTTTATGGACTCTACCAAATCGTCCAAGAAATAAGCGGCATTGATCCTTTTATCGCCGTTGGTGCTGGGGCTATACTCATTGGAGTAATCGTACTTATTATCTCCATACTCTTTGAACAAAGCGATGATATGAAAAAAAGAAAACAAGAAATCAAAAAGGAGGATTTTGAACCATGATTATTACAAACACTGATTTTATCCCTGGAAAAGAAATATCTCAAGTGTTAGGACTCGTTCGAGGAAACACCATTCAAGCAAAAGGTATAGGTAAAGATATGGTAGCTGGATTTCGAAATATGATTGGAGGAGAAATCAAGGAATACACTAATATGCTCTCGGAAGCACGAGAAATTGCTCTTAAGCGCATGGAAGATAAAGCACAAAAAATGGGTGCTGACGCCGTTATTAACGTCCGCTTTATGACATCATCAGTCATGGCAGCAGCCGCAGAAATCCTAGCATATGGAACTGCTGTGAAACTCAAGTAAGGTTGCAGGAAAAATGGGAATCACCAATCTTATCTTCCTCATTGTAGGTTTATTTGTAATACTCATTGGTGCTGCAGCCTTTTTGAATCCAAACTTAGCCCGTTTGATCAATGTTCCAGGTGGACCACGATTAAAAGCTGTAGTGGCCACGATCGTAGGTATCATACTGATCCTTGTTGCGTTTTTCTATCAGATATAATTAAAAAAAGGAATTGATTTAGATGAATAAAAATATCGCACATTATGGAATTGTAGGTATCCTTATTTTGAGTATATTCCTAACAGGATGTACAGAGGAACAAACACAACAAGATACAACACCATCATTACTCACAGTCTCAATGCATTTTATGGAGAATTTATCACTGCTTGACTATGATACCGCATATGAGTATTTTTCAGATGAAATGAAGGTATCATTTTCCATTGAGCAATTCACTGGAACATGGGACTATTTCATTGACTCATATGGTGATTTTACTGAGATTAAGGATTCTTATCAGACCATACAAGAAGAATTTGATATTGTGATGGTGAATTGTAGTTTTTCCAAAGGATACCTTCTCACCTTTCGACTCGTGTATGATAATGCTACTAAAATAACAGGTTTTTGGTTAGATAATGCTGAATCGATTACCGCGTATACTCCACCTGAATATGCTAATGAGAGCAACTTCACTGAACAAGAAATAACCTTTGGAGTAGAGAACTGGGAACTTCCAGGAACCCTTTCAATTCCAATTGGTGATGGTCTCTTTCCAGCAGTTGTCCTTGTGCATGGATCAGGTCCAAATGATCGTGATGAAACCATTGGTCCCAATAAACCATTGAAGGATCTAGCCTGGGGTCTTGCTTCACAGGGAGTGATTGTGCTTCGCTATGATAAACGAACACTTGTCTATCAGGATACACTTGCAGGAAACACCACGTTTACTATTGATGATGAAGTAACAACAGATGCCCTACAAGCTGTTCAGTTTCTTCAAGATCAAACCAATGTTGATCCAGATGCGATTTTTGTACTTGGGCATAGTCTTGGAGCAATGATGGCTCCCAGGATAGGTTCTATGAATTCTGATATTGCTGGTGTAATCATGCTTGCAGCGCCAGCTCGTCCTCTTGAGGATCTCATCTATAATCAGACACTCTATTTAGCTGAGCTTGATGGAAATATTACAGAAGAAGAACAAGCTGCAATAGATCAAATCAGTGAAGCTCGTGAAAAAATCGCTCAATTGAATATTTCTGATGATGAAATTGTTCTTACTGTGTCGAAAGCCTATTGGGAGTCACTTCATACCTATGATCAGGTAGAGGTTGCAAACTCTCTAGACATACCCTTGTTGTTCCTACAAGGCAAACGTGATTATCAAGTGACTTTTGAGGATGATTTTATGATCTGGAACGCTACTCTGGGTGGGAAAGACAATGTTCAGATGATCGCCTATGGTGGATTAAATCATCTTTTTATGACTGGTGAAGGCCCTCCTTCAAACAATGAATATCTTACCGAAGGTCATGTTGCTTTAGAATTCATTACTGATATTCATAATTGGATCAACGAGAGGGTGCAATGAAAAAAGTAACGATCACACTCAGTGATGAAACATGGAAATGGTGGAAAAACAATCCATGGATTAACTTAAGTCAACTTGCAGAACGAGAGTTGGAACGCATACGAGCCTTAGAGGAACGTGTTCTTGGTACCTGTCCTGAATGTGGAAGTGCAAAGCTTCGGTTTGATGGAAAAACCTATCGTTGTGGTAAATGTGGATTTATTTATCAATAGAGGTGGAAAAAATATGAAGTTTTGTCCAAGATGTGGCTCACCAAACATTGATTGGGTACTTCCTCAAACATGGTCGAAATGGGAATGTAAAGACTGTGGCTTTGTCACTCCATTCATCGTTGAGGATGGTAAAATGGCGGAAGATATTCGAAAAGAATACCTTAAAAAACAAGGTCATGATGATGAGGAGTCGTGATCGATAATGATGGTAACAACTACAGAGCATCTCCCCGGGAGAGAAATCAAGGAAGTCTTTGGTGTTGTCTTTGGTAGTTGCGTGCAAACAAAGCATCTCGGAAAAGACATCGGAGCAGGTCTCCGTAATGTTGTTGGGGGAGAAGCACGAGGATATACAGAGCTCATGGAAGAAGCTCGTCGAACAGCAATGCAACGCATGATTGAAGATGCAAAGAAACTAAATGCAGATGCGATCATTGGTATGCGATATGCTACTGCGCAGACAATGCATGGAGCTGCAGAACTCATTGCATTTGGCACTGCTGTAAGAACCCATTAATCTGTAATGAAATTTAAAGTGAGGAAGAGCATATGGCACCTATCGTTGAAGTACAACAACTTGTGAAACATTTTGGAACAACCAAAGCAGTTCAAGGCATTAGTTTTACGATAGAAAAAGGAGAGATCTTTGGTCTTATTGGTCCTAATGGTGCAGGGAAGACAACAACCCTTCGTATTCTTTCAACCTTGTTGCAGATCACCTCTGGGGCAGTAACAGTCCTGGGAGCTGATGTCACAAAACAAGCCGCGGAAGTACGAAAACATATTAGTTATCTCCCTGAGGACGCAGGAGCGTATAAAACACTTACCGGACGGCAATATCTACGATTTATCGCTAATTTCTTTGATGCTCGAGAACGAGAAGCAACAATATCGCGAGGTATCGAGATTGCTGATCTTGACGAACGCATCGATGACAAGGTTGACACGTATAGCAAAGGGATGAAACGACGATTACTGGTGGGACGCGCGTTAATGACTAATCCTGATCTTGCTATCCTTGACGAACCTACCTCTGGTCTTGATGTAATTAATGCTCAAGAAATTAGGAATCTTATCAAAAAAACAGCTGGTGAAGGAACAACAGTCCTTCTATCATCACATAATATGCTTGAAGTAGAATATCTCTGTGATCGTATTGCCTTAATTGATAAGGGAATTCTTGTTGAACAAGGGAAACCAAAAACCATGATGCAGAAATATAACGCACAAAACATAGAAGAAGTCTTCACCAAGGTGATTCAATGAGCGCGCTAGGAAACATCATTAAAAAAGAGATGAGGGAACTATTAACACCTGCTATCATCCTCCCTATCATCTTTTTAGCACTTATTTTTGGATCCATTGGGAACTCTTTTGGTGGCATCGAAGAACAAATCAGTGAACCACCATCAATAGGGTTAATCGTCCAAGACACAGATGAATTCGGCGTATTAGCAGAAGGTATCATCCGGAATGCATCAAAGGTTGTGTTTAATGGAACCAGTGATCAAGACATCGAAGAAGGATTACAGCATATCAAAGATGATAAGGGAGATGCACTCTTGGTGATCCCCCCTGATTTCACCATGAACATCTACAATAATTCCCAAGGAGCTTTCACAATTTACTGGGTGATGCATGGAGCAGGAGTGTTCGAAACAATCTCTTCTGCCTCATTGGAAGGAGTCATTTCACTAGTTAACTATGAAATCTCAAAACAGTTGGTTACAAATCAGACTACAGTGAATGCTTCTGTGGTCTTATATCCAACTCAGCGAAATGAGATTACCTATTTCAAAGACCTGGAATTCCCTGGGATGTCCCCAGGTGTTATCACCGGTGTATTGACCTCACAGTCTATTTTTATACCAGTTATCATGATGATGATCATCATTATGGCAGGGAACCTTGTTATTACCAGTATGGCATTTGAAAAAGAAAACAAAACCCTTGAAACCCTGCTAACCTTACCTGTGAAACGCACCAGTATCGTTGCTGGAAAAATCACAGCCGCAGCTGTAGTCGGACTCATTCTTGCGGTTATCTACATGGTTGGTTTTGGTAACTACATGACTAATATCACAGGGTTGAGCAGTGGGGCACTCCCCTCATCATTATTAGATGCATTTGCCCTTACCACCTCTGATGTCATCCTCATTGGCATATCATTATTTGTTACCCTTATCGCTGCATTAGCATTATGTATGCTCCTGGGAACCATGGCCAAGAATTACAAAAGCGTTCAATCATTGATCTTCCCTATCGTTATGATGAATCTTATTCCCATGTTTCTGACGATGTTTATGGATTTTGATACCCTTCCTCTTGGATTGAAAATACTTGTTTTCGGCATCCCCTTCAGTCATCCCATGCTTGCACCACGAGCACTCATCTTCAATGACTATCTTCTTGTTGTCGGTGGCATCATCTACGTGGGTGTCTTTGCTATCATTATGATTGCTCTTGCCGTCTGGGTGTTTAAAACCGATCGTTTAATTGTAGGGAGTACCACACTTCGAAAATTCTCGGAGAAATTCAAAAAACGATAAATCACCCTTTCCCTTCTCTTTTTTAGAGATGCGAAGGTTTATATTCTCTGATTTTTATTGTAATACAAAAACACTTAGGGGATTTCTTTTCATGCATCACTGCTGGAAACACAGACTCATGAATCGACTGAAGCATCTACACGGTATATGGTTTCATCTTATTGGCCTCGCCTGTCTTCTCTGGTTTTGTATACGTGTCCTTCCAGCACCACATCGGGCAAAATATCCCTGTCAACAGATATCTCTGGGAGTCGCTCTCACCTATATCGGGTTTTGGGCAGCCCTTTTCTCTGGGGTAACATTATGGTTGAAAAAGGTGAAACATAACTCTAAACATCTTGTTACGTCTTTAGGTGCAATCTGTCTTATCATTGGTTTGATAACAACTGGAGTTTTTGCAGGGAATCAATCATTTATTCTCAACGCAGAGTGGACTCCAATTCCTAATGAACCACTGGGTACACCACGAGGTGTTCAACCAGGTCGTGTAGTTTGGGTATGGGATCCTGATGCGACACAAACTGATCTTCAAGGGTATTGGTGGAATAGAGAAAATACGGATCTTGATGTTGTAGAATCAATGATGAGTCAGGGTATACAGTCGCTTGCTGGTGTTGATACTGAAGCAGCTGCCTGGGATGCATTATTCACTCATTTCAATCAGCTTCACGGCAAAGGTAATATCAGTTACCAACAGGGAGAAAACATAGCGATTAAAATCAATTTAAACAACTGTTGGGATTGGTGCTTTGATCCCTACACTGCCAAAGATAATCAGCGAGATGCTCATCCACAAGTCGTCAAAGCATTACTGCATAAACTCATTGATGTCGTTGGTGTCAATCAAGAAGATATCACGGTCTATGATGCTTCAAGAAAAATGGGGAATTGGTTCTACCGACAGGTTTACTATGAAGCATTCCCCGCTCTCCGATTAGTCCCTGAATTCCCTGATGTTCATTTTGTTGATTCCACAGGTGGCATGCCAGGACGAGAGCAAGTGGTAGCAAGTAATGAACGCATTTACTTTGCTGATGGCACTGATTTGTATCGAACACTTCCCACCTGTGTTGTTGATGCTGATTATCTTATTAATATGCCAATTCTGAAACGACATCCTATCCAACAAGGAGTGACATTATCCGGGAAAAACTATTTTGGCACCTTTATTGAAGATGTTGCTGATTTACATCCTTATCACGAAGCAGCATTCATACCAGGGAACCCAGCTCCACAAGTTGACTTGCTTGCCCATGAACAGGTTGGAGGAAAAACCTTATTATATCTGGCAGATGGCTTATTTGCCACTAAGATTGATCATCGGACTATTGAGAAATTCCAGATGTACCCCTTTAATGATGACTGGACAAATAGTCTGTTTTTTTCACAGGATCCTGTAGCATTGGATTCGGTCATGTATGATTTCTTATATGAGGAAGACACCAAACCTGTAGAAGGTTCACAACAGTACCTTCATCAAGCAGCTGAACCACCAGCGGATACCTATGATCCAGAAAACGATGGCGTGTTTCTTTCAGAAAGTTTAGGAGTTCATGAGCATGGAAATTTCTCAACAGATATTTTTTCTAGTGATCGCTATGTTGGACCAAGTGGCAATGGGATAGAGTACATTGCACTCGGTGAGGAACATGCTCATCCTGCAGTGGTACTCACAAGACCCAAGGTAAACACCTTGTATATTGCAAATGAACCACGAAGAAATCTCACGTTTTTCTCCCATTCTCTTGTAATTGGTCCGTTAACAGTAACCTCGGTGATTAATGGAGTTGACATTGTTGATGAAGTTGGATTTTATCTTGAGGATGATCTTCAGCACACAGATGATACACCTCCATATGAATGGACATGGGAAACAAAAGGATGGTTCAGAGGCCTGATTCGGGTTGAGGCAGACACATCAGAAGGTTTGCTATTCGATGAACTGTTCCTCTGGAAACTCTGGTAATCTTTTTTTTTTTATTACTTGATCGAAATCTTTTTACCCTTGATTATCTATGATTATACTGGTGGTTCTGAGAATGGTCAAACAAAAATTTTTCATTAATGGCGAGGTTTTTAATGCTAAAATATGGAAAGATCATGACATTTTCGTTGCTGAATGCCCAGAGCTTGAAGTTTCAGCCCAGGGTAGATCCATTAAGATGGCTCGGATACATTTAGAAGAATCTTCAAAAATGCTTCTGGAGAAAAAGAAAAAAGAATAACGAACTTGGCCGTAGTCGAACGGTTCAAGAGCAGTGAAATCGTCCAAATAATCCCAAAAATGGTCTTTTGATTTCATATGTTATACTTTACTTATTCAATTCGTTTAATCGCTTTTGTAATTCGTTAAAAACCATTTGTTTCTTCTTTTTATTCAAATGAAAAAGCATCTTTACTACCATAGCAGTAGATATAGTAAAAATATAATTCAGCTTAATGACACTGTCCTGAATTGCCCCTTCTCCTTTTGTTAGAGGTATACCTTTCATTTTCAGATTGCTAGTAATACCTGCAACGACAACATTATCATATTCTTCAAATAACACGAGAGCTGGTCTTTTCTTTATTTCAAAAGTATCAGTGAATTGTACCTGTGCAAGGACAACATCACCAGATTTAAGCATCTTCCCATGCCTCATCTTCTTTATTATCCCATAACTGTTTCATCTTTGGCTGCTGTATTTTATGCAAAAATTCATCATATTGATTTCTTTTTTTTAAATGCTTAATAATCTCAATCATATGTGAAATTAATTCGTTATATGTTTGCCGCGGATACTCTCGATTCTTTTTTAAGGATTCAACAACAGATTTATCTAATTGAATAGTGGTTACATCACTCATTATATATCGCCTATAGTTACTATATAATTTATTATATATAAAGGTTTGTTTTTCATCTGTAAAAATAGCGGACGTGGCGGGATTTGAACCCGCGACCCCTGGCTTAGAAGGCCAGTGCCTTATCCATGCTAGGCCACACGCCCAAAATGGTATGAGCGCTGAGGGGGAGATTTGAACTCCCGCTCCCCGGGTGGGGAACCGGCTCTCAAGGCCGGCGCGGTAGGCCGGACTTTGCTACCTCAGCATAATCTAGATTCTTTCTGGTATGACCTAGTGGTATAGAAAAGAAGTGTAAAAAAGTGTTTGCCTTTATGATTTCAAGACAATCTCAATATGTACGCCATCTGGCACCTGGATTCTCATCAGTTGTCGAAGCGCTCGATCACTGGCATCAAGATCAATAAGGCGTTTATGCACACGCATTTCCCAGTGATCCCAGGTCTCAGTGCCTTCTCCATCTGGTGACTTCCTACAAGGTACCTTTAAATGTTTTGTTGGAAGCGGTACAGGTCCACGCAGGGCTACCCCTGTGCGTTCTGCAATCATCTTGATCTGATTACAAACCTCATCAAGTTTTGTTGCTTCAGTGCTTGTCAATGATATCCGTGCTTTTTGCGCTGCCATTCACCAGAACCTCAAAAATTATGGAAAAGAAAAAGAGGAAGCTATTTTATTTTGCTTCTTCTACTTCTAGACAGACACCAGCGGCTACTGTCTGACCCATATCCCGAATAGCAAATCGTCCAAGTTGTGGGATTTTCTTGGATGATTCAATGACCATTGGCCGGGTTGGGACAATCTTGACAATAGCAGCGTCACCTGTTTTAATGAAATCTGGGTTTTCTTCTTTGACTTGCCCAGTTCGTGGGTCAAGTTTCTTCTGGATTTCCTCAAATCTACAGGCGACTTGTGCTGTGTAACAGTGAAATACTGGGGTGTATCCTTTGGTGATCACACTAGGATGATTTAACACCATGATCTGAGCGGTAAAGGATTTTGCAACTGTTGGGGGATCACTTACGGGTCCAGCGACATCGCCACGTCTGATCTCGTTTTTAGCGACACCACGCATGTTGACACCAACGTTATCCCCTGGTTGTGCCTGGTTAATATTTTCATGATGCATCTCAATAGTTTTGACTTCACCATTGGCGCCACCAGGTTTCGTACTTGGTTTAAAGATGATCTTATCACCTGGTTTCATAATACCAGTTTCAATCTTTCCAACAGGGACGGTTCCAACACCTTTGATGGTGTAGACATCCTGAATTGGCCATCGAAGTGGTAGATTTGTTGGTTTATCAGCGAGAACAAAGTTATCAATGGCTTTGAGGACAGTCTCGCCATCCCACCAGTCAAGTCCTCCTTTCTCCATGACATTGTCACCTTTGAACGCGGACACAGGGATAATTTGTAATTGATCATCCTTATATCCAACACTTTTTGCAAGCTTGGTGACTTCATCTTTGACTTGTTCGAAACGTGCTTTATCATATGCAGGTTTTGTATCATCCATCTTATTGATGGCAATGATCATTTGTTTGACACCAAGGGTTCGTGCTAAGAACATATGTTCTTTAGTCTGTGCCATGATACCTTCTGGACCTGCGACGACAAGAATTGCTGCATCAGCCTGGCTTGTACCAGTGATCATGTTTTTCACAAAGTCACGATGCCCTGGTGCATCAATAATAGTGATGTAATATTTATCAGTGTCAAATCGCTTATGTGCGACATCAATCGTGACACCACGTTCTCGCTCTTCTTTCAGTTGATCAAAAATCCAAGCAAGTGCGAAACTTTCTTTTCCTTTTGCTTTAGCTTCTTCCTTGAATTTCTCCACCATATGCGCTGGGAACTGACCTGTTTTAAGAAGAATCTGACCGACAAGGGTGGATTTTCCATGATCGACATGACCAATAATGACTAAATTCAAATGGGGCTTATCTGCCATAACTTATACCTCCGTCTCACTACATTCGTAATGTCTATATATATGTTTTTCCAAAAGACTTCTAGTGCCTTCTGGGTTTGATAGCGTATTATCTTCCTATTTATAAGATTTACCTACAGCTATCTGAAGAGAAGACACTGTTCAGTTTCAATTCTTTTTCTCAGATATTATTTTTTCGAGTTTCCCCTTAAAATCAGCAGTAATACGATCAAGTGATTGTATGTCATCTGCTTCAGCAGTAAGTCGAATAATAGGACTCGTGTTAGATTGTCTAATAAGTACCCAGCCCTCATCAAGAGTCACCCGTATTCCATCTAAGGTGCTGGTCTCATCATACTCTTTGGTAAACTCTTGTGTAATATGATCAATGACATCAGATTTGATATCATCTGGACACTCTATTTCTTCTCGTGTCATTGGATAGGTTGGTACTTCATCAACAAGCTCGCTGAGTTTTCTTCTAGATCTATCAAGAACCTCTGCCATCTTTAAAGGTATAACAATAGCGTCATCAAAATAGAAGTATTCAGGTAGAATAACATGACCAGAGGATTCAATACCAATTTTTGCTTGCTCCTTTTTACCTTCAAGAGTTAAAAAGGTGTGACCAACCCTTATTTGTTTAATATGATACCCAAGTGGCTCTAGTTGTTCTTTAACAGCTTTTGACACTTCAACATTGACAATAGCAGTACCCTGTTTTTCATCAATACCATATTTTCCAAGAACAATACCAGTGACATCTGGTGTGAGGACTCGTCCTGTGTTATCCACAATAACACCTCGATCACCATCACCATCAAAAGCAACACCAAAATCACATGAGTTCTTCTTCACAGCATCAATGAGAACACCCAGATTATGTGCTTTCGGTTCAGATGGTCGATTTGAAAATAAGGGATCTGGCTCACAAAAGACAGGTACAACCTCCAATCCTACAGATCTGAAAACATCAGGAGCAGAAAGAGTCATAGATGCGCCTCCACAATCCACGGCAACTTTTATTTTCTTTGCAAAGGAAAATTTCTCCTTGAAAAATTCTTCATATTTCTTCTTAATATCAATGGAATGAACAGCTCCAACAATCTTCCACTCAACTGTTTCAAAATCAGCATTTAAAATATAATCTCGTATTGTTTCTAAATCCTCTGGAGGTAAACCTACTCCATCTCCAAAATAAAATTTTATTCCATTCCATTCCGCTGGAAGATGACTAGCTGTAATAAAAGCGATGAGATCATCGTTTGCTTTCCATCCTGCAAATAATGCTTGACCAAAGGAGCAAATACCAGTATATTGAACTTCGACACCAGTTGATGACACTCCTGAGATAAATGAATGAACAAGTGGTGGACTTGATCGTCGAATATCACCACCAACAGTTAACGTAGATCCTTTCAGATTTCGTTTTACATAGGTACCAGCTGCCTGCCCAATTTTATAAAACAACTCAGGTGAAATATCCTTTTGATAAATGCCTCTAATATCATAAGCTCTGAAAATATGTGGCGAAATATCCATACGTATCACTTGGGCTATCAAACATGGTGTTAAAAAGATACTTGTTGTCTCGAGTTTATTCACCAATCACATTCCCAATTTGTTTCTTTGGATACCCTTCAGGAACCGGTTGTGTCCAGATGATTTCATTTTGTTTTTCTGTTCCTTTAGTAATAACTTCGTTATCACCAACAGCAACATGATCAAGATGCACAGCATCCTCAATCACTGCGTTTTCACCAATAACACATCTATTGAGATGCACATGAGAGCCTATTGAAGCGTTATTAAGAAGGACGCTATCTTCTATCATGGAATCACCAATGACAACATCATCACCAATACTTGTATGAGTAAGCTCTCCATCAATGACACAGTTTTCGCCTATGAGATTTTTTGTTTGATGTTGTTCTAATAGAAGCTTGTGGACATCAAGGTAACTGGTAATCCTGCCGACATCAATCCAGTATCCTTGAAAACGATACCCATAAAATTTGTCAGTATCACTGATTATTTGGGGGAAGATTTCTTTTTCCATGGAGACAAGTCGCCCTATCTGTATGTAATCAAGAATGTCAGGTTCAAGCAGATAGGCTCCTGCGTTTATCAGATCACTGGGTGCATCCTCGGGTTTTGGTTTTTCAACAAACCCTGTTATTTTCCCTGTTTCAGTGATATCAACGACACCAAATTCAGAGACATCCTCGACAGGCCATAAGGAAATAGTCGCCATTGCTTTTTTCTTCTTGTGGAGTGCTATCATTTCTTCAAGATCAAGAGAAGCGATAATATCACTATTTAATACAAAAAAAGAACCTGTAATGTGTTGCTCTGCAAATTTTGTTGCACCCCCTGTTCCCAATGGTTCTGGTTCATCATTGATAATGATTTCCTTACCAGTATTATATTCTTTGAAAAACTTTTCAAGTTGTTGCTTTCGGTAATTCGCAGCAATAATCACAGTATCTACAGATGAAGGGAGCATGTCTATGAGGTAGGCGATCATAGGTTTATTGAGAATCGGAAGGAGTGATTTTGCTCGAGTGTAGGTTAAGGGTCGTAAGCGTGTTCCAAAGCCTCCCGCTAGGATTATAACTTCCATAGGTGACCTGAAAAGAACTCTTCACATATTAAGCTTACATCATTATATTCTATAAGATATGATACTGAAACATTTAAATGAGAGAATGAAATTCATGTGCTACACCCTGGGCTCGTGGTCTAGCTGGTTATGACGTCGCCTTGACATGGCGGAGGTCTTGAGTTCGAATCTCAACGAGCCCACTTACTTTTTCTTCTTCTCTTCGATATCAAGAATATTCACAGTAAACACTATAGTCTTTCCCGCAAGTGGGTGATTCAGATCAAGAGTGACTTCTTCATCGGAGAAATCAGTGACAATAGCGTAAAAGGTTTTTTCTGAAGGCGTTTGAATTTTAACTCGGGCTCCTTTTTGTAATTCTGCCTCAGGGCTAAAGGTTGAACGTGGGACGGTTAACACAAGATCTTTCTGATGAGGACCGAAGGCTTCATCAGGAGCTAATGTTACAGATTTTGAATCTCCCTTTTTCATCCCTTCCATTTCTTTTTCAACAGTTGGAAAAAGTTTTCCTTCTCCTACTATAATCTCTAAAGGGCTTTCTTCATCAACATTAAAACATATCGTACCATCTTCGAGTGCTGCCTTGCATGAAACATGTACTGTGGTTCCGTTTTTTACCTTCGTCATGAGTATCTCCTCACGGGACCCACGTCAAAAAATAAACACACCAGTTCGTGCATCCATTCCCAGAGCAGGTGTATATCATCAAACCTGCTGATTTTATTTAAAGATTTGCTTTCTCTTATATCACCAAAGGAAATCAAAAATGAGTGAGAGTGAGTAGATAAGCATCGTAATATGGAAAAAAGGAAGGATTCGAAGACTTTTCTGCGGTTGAGGTTTTTTCCATAGAAGAATATTTGCGATCCCTAACAAAATGAATCCAATGAGAAAGCCACCAATAGCGATAATACCCCAATTAAACAAAAAAAGAGAAGCAGTTCCAAAATGGATAATGGTAAATAAGGTAATCCACAGTAAGGTTCCTTTAATACCATACATGACAGTAACCGCTTTGAGATTTCTAGCCTTGTCATTTTCAACATCGGCTAAATCATTTAATCCAAGATGAGCAATAGCAAAAGGATAAAAAAATAGGAAAATCAAAAATACTGTCCAATCGGGATGACCAACTACCAAATACCCAGCGATGGGAAATAAAGTAAAATCTGTTCTTCCAAGGAGTTGAGCGATTGGAAAGTGCTGCTTCCGCTTATGAAGCTGATAGAAGACCTCCATACCATAAGCATAAATCATTATAATAAGAAGATACAATGAATGAGGATAGGGGAGCGTAAGGATGAGAATAGTAGTGAGAGCTACTAAGAAAAAGAACAAACCCAGAGCTTGCTTTGATGTTATTAATCCAGTGGAAAGAGGACGTGTGTTAAAGACCCGCCAATAGTTAGTTAGACTTTGATCAACATCTTTTTTATCAAGATCCCGGTCAACGTAATCATTTAAGATAAACCCTGCTTCAAAGCCAAACAGGGCAATGAAAACAGCTTTTAAGACAAGAACCCAATCAAAGCCACCATAGTTTGCAAATCCTAGAAATAAGCCTGCGCAAAACAGGAGAGGCCAGGCAAAGAAAAAATGCAGTCGCAACAGATCAATATACGCTTTGATTTGTTCTTTTATCATACATCACAGCTACTATGTTTAACAATTGTTAGCCTCCGGGAACAATGATTCTTATTTTAAAGGTTTTCTATAGAGAACATGTATCTACTAATCAGAACTAGAAAACTACTAAAAGAAGCAGAGTATTTCCAGCAGACACCTTTTGGGCCAGTGGTCTAGTGGTTATGACGTCGCGCTTACAACGCGGAGGTCGCCTGTTCGATTCCGGCCTGGCCCATTTTTTTAAAATTTATGTTGTATTTTCAAATTTGACACTACAAAGTGCCATTGCTAGTGAGGAATCAAGTTTATTGAGTAATGGTCGTAATTGCCCGATAAAATCTTCCTCAACAATATCTGCTGGACGTCGTAGGAGTAAAAAATCCATATTTTTATGAAACGAATCCATTATTTCAGAACATTCATCAGAATCAACCTTTCGACGACTAATATCATCTAATTCTTGATTCCAATAGGAGATAAAGTCCTGTAAATCGTGGATCCATTCTTGATGTCTTATTTCATCCATGGGCTCCCCCGTGTAAATATAGTCTGTTCTCCTAGATAAAGGTTTGTATTTTAACATAATTATTGATAAAAATCAATGAAATCAGGTAAACATTAAAGTATAACTTCTTTTTTTGGGTATTCGATTTCTATGAATATTGAACAAGTATTTAGCTCGATAAGTCAAGGGATTAATGATTTCTTCGGGTTCTCGAACACGCTCTATGGAGAATTAATTTGGTCTATACTTATTCTTATCGTTTTTTTAATCTTAGGATGGATCATTAACCATGTTTTTGAACATTACTTTCAAAGATTTGCAAAAAAAACAAAAACAAAACTTGATGATGAAATCTTAAAAAATGTAAAACGACCAATCTATGTATTAGTAATCGTTCTAGGAATCCTCTTTTTCCTGCAGAATTTAAGCATTCTCGATCCTTACTTTCATATGACCGAGGTAACATCTGTTACTGAGATTGTCAATGGCGTTGAAGTTCAAAAAGAAGTCGTCAAAGACCTTTTTGATCTCAGTGAAGTATTTCTCCTTATCGAAATCCTGCTCATCGCCTATATTTTTACAAGAGTTACCAATGTTCTTTTCGCATGGTACGCTGAACGACAAGAAAAAAAACATAAGACAAGTCAACACATCCTCTATGTGTTCAGAGCGATTTTTAATGGCATCGTATACCTAGTTGCCTTCTTTGTATTTATGGCGCTTGCTGGCATTGATCTCACAGGTCTTGCCATAGGTGGAGCTGCTACAGCAATCGTTATTGGTTTTGCCCTGCAACATGTTCTCAGTGACTTCTTTAGTGCCTTTTCCATTTATTTTGATAAGCCTTTTGAAATCGGAGATTACATTGTTGTGGGGGAATATTCAGGAACCGTAAAAAAAATTGGCATGAAATCCACCAGAGTACAACTCCTCCAAGGAGAAGAACTGGTGTTATCCAATCAAGAACTCACGAGTGCAGCAATACGAAATTTCAAAAAAATGAGAAAACGACGTATTTCGTTTTCCTTTGGTGTCACCTATGATACTCCCAATGCAAAGTTGAAAAAAATCCCTGATCTCATAAAAAAGATTATCAACCCAGAAAAACTTGAATATGTTGAAAAACTTGACAGAGTTCATTTCTCAGAATTCGGAGATTTCGCCTTAACATTTGATATTGTGTATTATATGAAAACACAGGATTACGTTAAATATAAGGATACACAACAAGCAATCAATTTTGCTATTCGAGAAGTCTTTGAAAAAGAAGGTATCGAGATGGCATTCCCCACGCAAACCATCTATCTAGAAAAATAAGCTAGTGAATGCCACCACGCATACCAATAAAATAATACAACGAGGCAAACACCGCTCGTGGTCCTACGAGACGTAACACATGATTCAGATACACCATCGACACACCAATGATATGCCATTTGATGAATTTCTGATGAATAATATGTGGATATCGTTGTGCCTGCCCTGAAGCAACACAACGACCAGCGACATCACCACTAATCAATGCGCGATAAATCCCTTGCCCCGTTAAGGGAAATGTTCCCACACCCGCATCACCAATAAACAAGATATTCTTATACATCAAAGGATGCTGGAGACCAGCAGGAATCGGACCACCAAGCACATAATTTATCTTCCCTGTGATCTGTTGTTTCTCCTTAAACTCCTCTAATAGTTTTTTCAGATTAAGATCAAAGCCACCTAGGACTCCAATACCAAGGTTTACTTCTCTTTTTTTAGGGTCACGAGGGAATATCCAATAATATCCAAACTCACCAGTGAATACAATCGTGACATTATCAGCTTGAAACCAGTTACAATCCTCTAAGGTTTGCTGATACGTTGCACCGATAATACCACGGCCAATACCAAGCTCACGTTTGAAAGTACTAGGACAACCAGAAGCATCAATTAGATAGTCACCATCAAGATCATCAACAGATGAAATTCTATCACCCGTTTCAATCTGAACACCACGTTTTTCAGCCTCCCGAGCCAGTTGACAAATAAATGCTTGTCTGTTTAAGATACAAGAAGTCCCGGGTTTCCTATGAACAATATATTTCCTGTTCCCAATCTGAGTCTCAACCTTTAAAATCTCAGTATAAACACTATCGCCAATAGGTTTCCATTTTGCCCATTCACTTTCGACTGAATGAGCTTCACCACAACGTCGTCCTTCATGATTATACCCAATTTCTTTGTATTTCTCATGAACAACGACATCAATGTCTTTGTTATGCTGTTTCAGAGATTGAGCAGCAGCAAGACCACTGATGCTACCGCCAACAATATCAACGCGCATATATCATAAATATATGACTCTGTTCCTTCTTATAAATTTGCAAAAAAAGCTTCATGTGAGAAGTGTTACCTTAATCGTATCATTAATCTCAAT
>Ga0272442_10003567_pt1 | contig 21776 bp, 14 predicted proteins | sample SSMForm2O_FD_200262 | JGI IMG/M metagenome (GOLD analysis project Ga0272442, IMG submission 200262) | Marine sediment archaeal communities from Little Sippewissett salt marsh, Falmouth, MA, United States - SSM-Form-2O | ecosystem: Environmental > Aquatic > Marine > Wetlands > Sediment ... | reverse complement strand
TTGTCCCACAATACGATACATTCTATCAACGCTGACCACCAATGCAAGAAACTTTCGCCTGTAAATCCTGATTTATCAGCTATTTAGATCTCTCTTCAGAGACCTGAAGCTTTTGGCAGTGGCGTCAGCTTTCGGGAATCGTGCTGCTTTCCGACGGGCGCCAGACCGGCGGGCGGCCATTGAAGGCGGCCGGCGCCCAGGCCGCCGACGCGCGCGTGCCGGTGCACGCGGTGGTGCTGGGCAGCGAGCATCCCCTGCGCGACCTGCGCATCGACGAGATCATCTGCGATTCAGAGGCCAGCCTGGGGGACGTGCTGCGCTTCAGGGTCAAGATCACCAACCAGATCCGTTCACCGCTGGGCACCAGGTTGACGCTTTACGAGGACGGCAAGCGCGTGAACCAGAAGAGCATCACGCTCTCGCGCGGGCAGTCCAACGTGGCCATCGCCACGATTCCGGCAAAGGAGGGCCTGCGCGAGTACAAGTTGAGCCTGCCGCGCTACGACGACGAGGTGGACACCGAGAACAACGAGGCCACCGTCCACGTCAAGATCGTAAAGCGCAACCTGCGGGTGCTGCTGATCTGCGGCAACCCCAGCCGCGAGTACTTCTACCTGGTGCCGGCGCTGCTGCGCGACCCGGTGGTGCAACTCTCCTGCTGGCTGCAGGCGGCGGACATCGACTACATCCACCAGGGCAACAGGGGCATCGATCGCCTGCCGCGCAAGATCGAGGAGTGGAAGGACTACGACGTGGTGCTGCTCTTCGACATCGATCCCAACAAGATCACCACCCAGCAGGTGGCGGAGATGGAGCACATGGTTCGTGACGGCGGCGGGCTGATGGTCATCGCCGGGCGAAACCACGGCCTGGCCAAGCTCATACAGGTTCACGCGGTGAAGATTCGCGAGATGCTGCCCGTGGAGATCGACAAGAACCGCATGCCGGACTACTTCAAGGTCTTCAGCCGCAGGTTCGCGGTGCAGCGCACGCCCAAGGGCAAGGGGCACCCCATCACCCGCCTGGACCGCGACGAGAAGACCAATGCCCGGATCTGGACGGAGTTCCCCAGGCTCTACTGGCACCACCCGGTCAAGCGCGCCAAGCCGCGATCGGTGGTGCTGCTGGAGCGCGAGGGCAAGAGCGCCCGCGAGCGCACGCCGGTAATGGCCATCCACCGCTACTACAAGGGTGCGGTATTCTACTCGGGCATCAACAGCCTTTGGCGCTGGCGCTATCCGTACGGCAGTTACGACTACGATCGGTTCTGGACCAACGTCATCCGCTACCTGGGCGAGACCCGCCTGCGCGGCACGCAGCAGCAGGTGGCGCTGACGACCGACCGGCGGGTCTACGGCCCGGGCGAAGAAGTCAGGGTGCTGCTGCGCGTGCTCGACCCCGCGCTGATGGCCCAGCTCCAGGGGCAGCCGCTCTACGCCTCGGTGACCACCCCCCAGAAGGAAGTCCAGATGGTCTCGCTGCGGCCCGACGCCAGCGGGGAGATGCTCTACGTCGGTACGTACCGCGCGCGGCGCACCGGCAGCATGGTCCTGCGCGCCAAGCAGGCCGCGCCGGGGGGCAGCAGCAAGGCCGAGCCACTGTTCGACGTGGAGCACAACTTCAAGGTCAAGATGCAGTCGCTGGAGGCCAAGGATACGAGCGCGGACCTCGAGGGCATGCGCGCCCTGGCCGAGCAGACCAAGGGCCGCTATTTCGACTACAACAACATGAGCGAAATCGATCAACTCGTCGGGGCGATCCCCTCCGATCCGCAAGTGCTCAGCAAGTCGATCCAGGTGGACCTCTGGGACGGGACGCCCTTTCTGATCCTCTTCATTCTGCTGATCGGTGCGGAATGGTCTTTGCGCAAGTACTGGGGGCTGCTGTGAACAGGAAGCTCACCGCCCTGCTGGCCGTGCTCATTCTGCTGACGGCGGGGGGCGCGGGCCTGGTCAGTTCCGGCGAACGTGGCCGGAAGCGCCCGCGCAAGTCAGGGAAGAAGGCCGGGAAAGGTGCGAAGAAGGAGCCCAGGAAGGAGCCCGAGAAGGAGCCCAAGAAGGACAAGACCGACGAGGAGCGCAAGCTGCTGGCCGAGATGGAGCGCCGCAAGGGCGCGACCTTCCCGGGGCGCGACCCGGCCTTCCTGGTCCTGCCGCGTCCCGGCGAGCGCAGCCAGATGGTCAAGGAACTGCTGACGCCCGAAGTCAAGAAGATGACCCGGGAGGCACTGGAGTACCTGGCACGCACCCAGGACACAGACGGCGGCTGGTCGGACACCCAGTTCCAGTCGAACACCGGCGTGACCGCGCTGTGCTGCATGGCCTTCATGGCCGAGGGCAGCCGGCCGCGCATCGGCAAGTACGGCAAGCATGTCAACAGCGGGATCGAGTTCCTGCTGAAGAACGTCAAGAAGGGCAGCGGCGTCATCGCCGGCAAGGGCTCCTACCAGTACGGGCCGATGTACGAGCACGCGCTCAGTACCCAGGCCCTGCTGCTGGCCTGGGGTGACATGCCCTGGAAGGGCGACGACATCCGCAAGGCGCTGACCGGTGCGGTCGAGGCCCTCAAGAAGAGCCAGCGGCAGGACGGCGGGTGGCGCTACCTGGTCAGCAATCAGGGCAACAGCGACATGTCCGTCACCGCCAACGTGCTCTGGGTCCTGCGCACCGCCAAGAAGTGCGGCTTCACGGTGCGCCAGGCGAGCATCGACAAGGGCACCAACTACATCCGGAAGTGCGCGCTGCCCGACGGGACCTTTCGCTACCGCTACTGGGGGCTGCACGCCTCGCCCAGCCTGGGCGGCACCGGTGTGATCGCGTTGATGAATCAGGGGCGCATCGACCACAAGCTGATTCCGCCGGCGCGCGACCGCATCGCCTACGACTATCGCCGGTACACCATCAAGGACCTGAAGACGCGCCGTTACTTCGTGTACGGCGCCTTCTACGCGAGCCTGGCGACCTACTCCTGCGGCGACAAGTACTGGCTGCCCTGGCACAAGAAATGCGCCGCGGTCTTCAAGTCCATGCAGCGCGAGGACGGCGAGTTCTACGACCAGGACGACAACCTGGTCTATCCCACGGCGATGGCGGCCATCATCCTGCAGGCACCGCTGGGTTACCTGCCGATCTACGAACGCTAGCGGAAGGAGGAGTTCGAGATGGACACCAAGCGACTCGACCGCCTCTGCGGCGCCTTCCGCGCCAAGCTCCGCGCCATGGTGCTGCAGGCCGGCATCTGCCGGGTGCTGGCCCTGGCGCTGGTGCTGCTGCCGATATTCATGGCGGTCGACTGGTGGCTGCACCTGGGCACGGCCATGCGTTGCCTCACGCTGGTGTTCTACCTCGGAGTCCTGGGCGCGACACTGTGGTGGACCCTGCTGGCGCCGCTGGGCCGCAAGTGGAGCAACGAGGAGGTGCTCGCCTACCTCGACACGGTACTGCCCCGCGAGAAGGCCATGCTCCTGGAGCTCTACCAGCTGATCAGGGGGCAGGACATCCAGGAGTCCGAGACCGGTGCCGGCCGCGAGATGATCGAAGGCGCCGCCCGCGAACTCGAGCCCCTGGTCCAGCAGGCCGCCGGGAGCCGCACGCTGCACCGCCGGCGGGCGATGCGCTGGATGAGCCTCGCCGGGGTCCTGGCCCTGCTCTTCGCCGGCGCGGCGGTTCCGCTGAGGACCTACCTGCTCATCGGTGTAGAGCGCTTCTTCAACCCGTTTTCGGGGCAGCGCTGGCCGCACCGCACGACCATCACGCTCCAGGAGCCGCCCAACGGCTGGACCATCCCGCAGATGGAGAGCTTCACCATCGAGGGCCAGGTCACCGGGCAGGTGGTCCCGCCCCAGGTGACGCTCTCCTACCGGGGCAGGACCACCGGGTACTGGATCAGGGAGAAGGTCCCGGTCCGCGAAGACGGTTCGCTGAAGTACGTCTTTCCCGAGGTCCGCGAGGAAATACGCTTCCAGGTCGAGGGCGGCGACTACGAGACGGACATGATGACCATCAGGATCGTGGAGCGCCCCTTCCTCAAGAGCATCGTGGCCGACTACGACTACCCGGACTACGCGGGGATTCCCGACCGCAAGGTCGATGGCGGCCAGCTGGTGGGCCTGGAGGGCACCAGGGTCAGGCTGGACTTCGAGAGTTCCATGAAGCTCAACAAGGCGATGATGGTCCTCTCGCTCAAGGAGAAAGGCAAGGACGAGCAGCAGCAGACCCGCGAGGAGCTGTCGCTCTCGGACGACGGCCGGCGCTTCTCCAAGGAGCTATACCTCACCGCAGACGGTAGCTACGGCATCGAACTCTACGAGGTCAACGGCTTCCGCGAGGCCAAGCCCGAGCGCTACGAGATCCGGGTTACGCCCGACAACCCCCCGGAGGTCGAGCTGCTTGCTCCGGGTCGAAACCTCACCGCCACGCGACGGGCCACGGTCGAGGTGGCCCTCAAAGCCAGCGACGACTTCGGTCTCAAGACCGTGGAGTTCCTGTGGTCGCTGGACGGGGGCAAGAGCGGCCCGCTTACCGACCGGATCACCGGCCCGCTGGCGCCCAAGGGCAAGAGCAAGCGGGCGTCTTTCACCTGGGACCTGCGCAAGATGAAGGACCTTCCCAAGACCGGGGTGATCTCCTACTCGGTGCGGGTCAAGGACGTCAACCCCGCCCCGGGACGCGGGGTGTCCGAGACCGCCCGGATGGAGATCAAGCTGGTCCGGCCCAGCCAGTTCCACTTCGACCTCTTCGAGCAGGCCAAGCGCATCGAGGCCGAGGCCCGCATCGCCTGGGAAAACCAGTACGCTGCCTGGGCGCTCGGCGGCGACTGGCTCAGCAAGGGCACCGGCAAGGAGGATGACGGGCTCTGGCGGGACATGAAGGAGAAGCAGGACCTGGCCATTCGCGCCTCCAAGGCCATGGAGGGCTACCTGCTGGACCTGACCACCCAGTACGAGAAGAACGGCATGCAGCGCGAGTTCATGGCCGGGCGCCTGGCGGTCATCACCGAGCTGCTGCGCCACGTGACCGGTACCGAACACGCCGCGATCGCCGACGGCTTGCGCCGCGCGCGCCCCCGGACCGATGCCGATGCCGCGGCCGCGCGGCTCAAGGGACTGCGCGCCGCGCAGGTCCGCAGCTTCGCGCCCAAACAGAAGCTGGCCACGCTGTACCTCGAGCGCCTGGTCAAGCGCCTCTTCGACTGGAGGGATCTCCAGACCACGCTGATCCGCACCACGTTGCTCCACGAGGAGCAGGAAGAGGCCCTGGTCATCACCCAGAAGCTTGCGCCCAAGACCCTGGGCCAGGAGATCGAGGACCTGCCCGACGACGTGCAGGACGAGTTGATCACGCTGGGCAAGCGCCAGCGCACGCTTTTCGACGTCGAGAGCGAACTGGAGAAGGAACTGGAGTTCCTCATATACCGCGCCGAGCAGCAGAAGCGCAGGAGCATCCTGGCGCCGCTGCGCACCGCCTACAAGGGGCTGCGCGCCAACGGCGTGAACAGCAACCTCAAGCTGGCTGCCAAGAAGATCGAGAACAACCAGTGCTTCCAGATCATCAAGAACCAGAAGTCGGCTTTGCAGGTTCTGAGCCTGGTCAAGGGCGGCCTGGTTCACGCCGGGCAGGAGGTGGACCCCGAGCCCCGGATCACCCTGGCGATGACCCCGTCAAAGATCCTCGACGTGCAGCCCAAGAGCAAGGTCGAGGACCCCGCGGAAGAGCCCTCCGACGTCGCCGACGCCGGCGAGGCCGAGGCGCTTACCCCCGAACAGCTCATGGAAAACCTGCCGGTGGGATCGGATCCCGTCACCATGGCCATCAACGTGGCCTGGGAGGCCCAGGACGCGGTAAGGGCGCGCACCGAGTACCTCAGCAACAACAGCGCCGGGCAGATGCCGCGTTACGTCACCATGAAGCAGGGCATCCTGCTGGAGAAGCAGCAGATGGCTCTGCGCGTGCTGGACCTGGCTCTCAAGGAGGCCGAGAAGAGCTCGGCCAAGCCGGTGGCCAGGTCGCTGGGCAGCACCCGCACCGAGTTCGACCAGAGCCGCCAGCTCATCGGGAATCGGGTGCTGGGCAAGGCCACCCAGCAGTTGCAGTCCGACGCCATGGCTTCCCTGGACGACCTGCGCCGGCGATACATCCCCATGCACAAGGCGGTGGCCGAGGCCGCCGAGGAGAACAGGAAGCGCAAGGGTCTGGACGCCTTCAACCGCAAGTACCTGATTCGCGGCAAGGACCTCGATGCCGCCACCAGGATCATCGACCAACTCAGCCAGTTCCAGCTGCTGGAGCGCGACGCGATGCGCAAGGCCAAGCGCTTCGTTGCCCACCCTCCCAAGCCGGGCCCTCTGGCCGATATGGAGAAGGGAAACCGTGCCCGGGCGGCGGGATCCCTGAGCCGGGCCACCGGGCTCATCTCCGACGTCAAGGCCGGCCTGGCGGGCATGAGCGAGGAGGTGGCTCCCGCGGTCGGCAAGGCCGGCGTGGAGGCGCTTGTCGGGTTCAAGATCGCCCCGCTGGCCGAGGGTCTCAGGAGCGGCGGTCGCGACAAGGAGCTGGTCGAACCCCTCGAGGAGATTGCCGGGCGGGTCGAAGCCACGCTGGGTGCTCTCAAGGACCTGCTCGGCGAGCGCGTCAAGCCCAAGGTCGCCAAGGTCGCCGGCGAGACCGAAAAGACTCCGGAGATTACCCTTGAGCAGTGGGAGAAGATGCGAACTCCCGAGTTCCTGCGCGAGAGGCTCAAGGGCAACAGGAAGCTTCCGCCCGAGGTTCGCGATATCATGCTCAAGGCCCTCAGCAAGAAGTTCCCGGAGAAGTACAAGGACCTGCTCGCCGACTACTACGCCTCGTTCATCGGCGAGGGCGGCAAGGGCGGCAAGGGTGACAAGGGCGATCAGGGCGGCGGCGCGGCCGGCGAGGGCGGGCCCGACAGGAAGGAGGACGAGAAGTGAGTCGCGTCTCGCGCTTCCTGGTGCCGGCACTGGTCTTCTGGGGCGTGCTGGCGGGCCTGACTCCCGGCGCCCGCGGCGAGGAGATATGGCTGCACGACGCCACACGGACCTACGGACTGGTCCAGCGGGTGGTCGACGGCAGGAAGATCGGCGTGCTGCTGCCGGACGGCAAGGAGCGGCTGATTCCCCTGGAGAAGATCATCTCCATCCGCTTCCTGGGGCGCGATCCCCTGCTGGTACAGACCGGCACCCAGGAGTTCCGCTTCATAAACGGCGGGCGGCTGCGCGGGCAGATCCTGGGCAACCGGGGCGACAAGGTCCGGGTGGACACCGCCATCGCCGGAATCCGGGACCTGGACCTGAAGCTCTTCAAGGGCTTCCTGGCGCTGCCGCTCAGCGGTTTTACCGGCCGGCGTGCCGAGGAGATGGTCGAGGGCGATCGCGGCAACCGCAGCGCCTACGAAGACCTGGTGCTCGACCGCCGGGGGGGCACCTACCCCGGCGTGGTTCGCAAGCTCGAGCGCACCGCGCTGCGCTTCGACATCGACGGGTTGTTGCAGGTGAAGCCGTTCCCCATCCACTACGTCAAGGGCGTGCGCCTGGCCGACGCCGGTCGCGCCGGTAGGACCCCCTGGGCCGGCGACGTGCAGATCTTCGTGTGGGCCCGGGACGGTAGCCTGGTCCAGGGCAAGCTCAAGGACATTCGCCTCGGCAAGTGGCAGGTCGCCCCCGCCTGGAACCCCAAGAGCACCATCGAGATAGGTCTCGACGAGATTTCCATGGTACAGACTCTCGGCGGCCTGGTGCAGTACCTTTCGCAGCTGGCGCCATCGTCCGTCAAGGAAGAGACCGTGCTGGCCCCGCCGCAACCGTATCGCATGGACCGCAGCTGCCAGGGCGACGCGATTTCCATCGCCGGCAGCCGCTATCCGTGGGGCATCGGGGTGCACGCCGACAGCCAGTTGACCTTCGACCTCGATGGTCGCTACGGGGAGTTCCGTTCTGCCGTGGGCATCGACACGAGCATGGGCAAGCGCGGCAGCGTGCGCTTCACGGTCCTGGGCGACGGCCGGCGGCTGTACGAGAGCCCGGTGGTCCGCGGCAGCGACAAAGAGGCCCACGACATCCGTGTTCCGATTCGCGGCGTCAGGAAGCTCACTCTCAAGGTCACCGACGCCGGGGACCTGGATCTCGGTGACGTGGCCAATTGGGGCTCGGCGCGGGTGCTGCGCGTCGAGGGCTCGAAGCCCCGGGCGCCGCGGCCGAAGTCCGGGACCAAACCTGAGACCAAACCCGGGGAGAAGCCCGGGTCCGGCAGCAAGAACGGCGGCAAGGGCCGCAAGAAGAAGTAGACGCAGGAAGGGAGGGAACCGCAGCGTGGCCGAAACAGAGGGCCAGACCAGGGAAGTGACCGTCGAGCAGTTCCGCGAGATCTTCGCGCGCATTCGCGAGGAGCTCGGCAAGGTGGTCGTCGGCCAGGCGGACGTGGTCGAGCGGCTGCTGGCCGCGATCTTCGCCGGCGGGCACGTGCTGCTGAAGGGCATGCCCGGGCTGGGTCGCACGCTGCTGGTCAAGACCCTGGCCGAGGTCCTGGGGCTGGAGTATCGCCGCATCCAGTTCACGCCGGACCTGTTGCCCACCGACATCATCGGCGCCGAGGTGCTGGAGAGCAACACCAGCACCGGCGAGCGTACCTTCCGCTTCTTCAAGGGTCCGGTGTTCGCGAACCTGCTGCTGGCCGACGAGATCAACCGCAGCCCGACCCGTACGCAGAATGCCCTGCTGGAGGTCATGCAGGAGCGCCAGGTCAGCGTCAGCGGCGAGACCTTCTACCTGCCCAAGCCGTTCTTCCTGGTGGCCACCCAGAACACCCTGGACACCGAGGGTGTCTTCAACCTCGGGGAGGCCCAGGTCGATCGTTTCCTGATGATGATCGAGCAGGGCTATCCCGATTCCGACTCGGAGAAGCGCATGGTGGGCCTGACTACCGGTGCCCGGCGGGCTGAGCCCCAGAGGGTCACCTGCCCCGAGGAAATCGTGGCCATGCAGGCGCTGGCCCGCGAGGTGCCGGTGGTCCCCGCGGTGCGCGACTTCGCCCTGGCCATGGTGCGCGCCAGCCGGCCCAAAGAGCGCGAGGCGGCCGAGAGCGTGAAGAGCGCCGTTCGCCTGGGTGCCTCTCCGCGCGCGGCTCAGGCGCTGCTGCTCTCAAGCAAGGTGCTGGCCCTGGCCCGTGGCCGTCGGCACGTAACCCGGCAGGACGTGGTCGACGTGGTTCGGCCGGTGATGGCCCACCGCGTGCTCGTGGACTTCCGCGCGCGCGCCGAGGGCATCAGTCACGATCAGATTCTGGAGTCGCTGGTCACCCGGGCCAGGGGGCTGGGAGTTCCCGAGGTTTCCCGCTGGACTCGCGAAGTGCTCAGGACGGGTGACGTCATGACCCGCAAGGAGGGTTGATCGATGCTGGAAGTCAAGTGCTCGGAATGCGGCAAGCTCTACAAGCTCAAGGAGGGGTCAGCCGGCAAGAAGTACAAGTGCGAGTGCGGGGCGACCTTCCGGGCGCCGGAGGACCCGGCCGCCACCCGGGAGCCGGCGGCACCTGCAGCGCCTTCCGGGGGCGGGTCACCGGGCGGCTCCGCGGACCTGGACAAGGCCATGAGCATCTTCTCGAGGCCCGAGGAGTGGACCAGCGAGGACCTCGCCAAGATCGAGCACCTCAAGGATGCCAACGACAGGATCATGGGCGAGATCCGCAAGATCGTGGTGGGCATGGACAAGGTCGTGCACCTGACCATGATCGGGCTCTTCGGTCGCGGTCACTGCCTGCTGATGGGCGTGCCCGGCCTGGGCAAGACCCTGCTGGTCAGTACCCTGGCTTCCAGCCTGTCGCTGAAGTTCAAGCGCGTGCAGTTCACTCCCGACCTGATGCCCTCGGACATCACCGGGAGCGAGGTCATCCAGGAGGACAAGGCCACCGGCGAGCGCCACTTCCGCTTCCTGGAGGGCCCGATCTTCACCAACATGCTGCTGGCCGACGAGATCAACCGTACGCCGCCGAAGACCCAGGCGGCGCTGCTGGAGGCCATGCAGGAGCGCCAGGTGACGGTCGGCGGTGACCGCCGGAATCTCGAGCGGCCCTTCTTCGTGCTGGCCACCCAGAACCCCATCGAGCAGGAAGGCACCTATCCCCTGCCGGAGGCGCAGCTCGACCGCTTCATGTTCCTGATCAACGTGGGCTACCCCAAGGAGGAGGAGGAGAAGCGCATCCTGGCGCTGACCACCTCCGGCTACAAGCCCGACATCCAGTCGATCATCAGCCAGCAGGAGATCGTCGAGCTCCAGAACCTGGTCCGCAAGGTGAACATCGGCGAGGACGTGGTCGACTTCATCCTCAAGCTGGTGCGCTCCACGCGCAGCACCGAGGAAGGCGCTCCCGAGTTCGTCAAGAAGTGGGTGACCTTCGGGGCCAGCCCGCGCGCCAGCCAGAATCTGGTCATCGGCTCCAAGGCGGTGGCCATTCTCGACGGCCGCAACCAGGTGAAGAAGGAGGACGTGCTCGAAGTGGCCCACGCGGTGCTCGGTCACCGCATCATCCCCAACTTCGCCGCCGAGGCCGAGGGCATCAACCAGGCGCGCATCGTCGACGAGTTGCTGGAGGTAGTCGCCTAAATGCCCGACATCTTCGACCCCGAGGTAATCGGCCGCGTCAAGGGGCTCAGTCTCAGGAGCCTGCGCCTGGTCGAGAGCTTCATGGTCGGCATGCACAAGAGCCGGCTGCGGGGCATCAGCACCGAGTTCGCCCAGCACCGGCCCTACGTCCAGGGCGACGATACCCGGCACCTGGACTGGAAGGTCTACGCCAAGACCGACCGCTTCTACGTCAAGGAGTACGAGGCCGAGACCAGCATGGGGGTGGCCTTCCTGCTGGACACCAGCAAGAGCATGTTCTTCAAGAGCGACGAGGCGGCCATGAGCAAGTTCGAGTACGCCGCCACCATCGTGGCCACGCTCTCCTACATGCTGATGCAGCAGAAGGACACTTTCAGCCTGGTGCTCTTCGACGAGGCGGTGCGGTCGCTGCTGCCCTTCAAGAGCTCGGGAACGCACTTCCGCAACGTGGTCGAGGCCTTGGAGCAGGCCGAGCCCGGCGGCAAGACCGACATCAGCAACGCCCTGCTCAAGGCTGCACCGCACCTCAAGCAGCGCGGCCTGGTGGTGATCGTCAGCGACATGGTCGACGAGACCGGCGAGATGGGCATGGGCCTGGGGCAGATGAGCTTCCTGGGCCAGGACGTGATTCTCTTCCACGTGGAGGATCCCGCCGAGCGGGAGTTCCCGTTCGCGGGTCAGACCATCTTCCTGGGGCTGGAGGAGGAAGGCAAGCTGCTCTGCGAGCCGCGCGACCTGCGCAACGCGTACCTGGCCGAGAGGAAGCGCCACCTCACCGACATCCGCGAGTTGTGCCTGCGCTTCGGATACGAGCTGGAGGACATGCCCACCGATTCCGCGCTAGACGAGGTGCTCTCCGGTTTCATCGCCCTGCGCGCGGCCAGGAGGAGAAGATAGAGTGGCGGTCTTGCGACAGGTGATCGGGGTCTGCATTTTCGCGGTCCTGCTGGCCGCGGTGCCGGCCGGGGCAGCGGAACCCGACAAGAAGCCCTCCTCCGGGCTGAACGGGGACTACTACTCCGGCACCAACTTCGGGACGCTCAAGGGCAAGCACGTCGATCCCGGCATCGATTTTCCGGACGTTGGCAAGCAGCTGGCCCGCAGGGCCGGCGGCGGCTCCTTCAGCGTACGCTGGAGCGGTGAGTTCAAATCGCTGGCCGACGGCTTCCACACCTTCTACCTGCATTCCGCCGGAATGGCCCGGCTGTGGGTGGACGGGACTCTGCTGGTTGACGACTGGCGCAGGCACGATGCCGGCGAGAAGTCCGGCAGGATCCGCCTGCGCGGCGGCCGCTGGTACGACATCCAGGTGGACTACGCCTGGCCGGGAGGGCGCCACCGCGGTTCGGTGCGCCTGAGCTGCAGCGCCGCGAAGGTCCGCAAGGCGGTCGTGCCCGCCGGGAGTTTTCGCCCGGTGCACGACGTTCGCGATCCCTATCCGGAGCCCTACAAGGGGTCTCCCGGGTTCATCGCCGCGTTCAACGGCCTGTGCTGGGGCAAGAACAGTCCCAACGGGAAGGTCATGGACCTCTCCTTCGAGCCCACCTTCTACACTCTCTGCGACCTCTCCGGCTACTCCAAGCCGGAGCCGCGTTCCACCGCGCTGGTGCGCGCGGGGCTCGCCAAGGAGAAGCAGGGCGAGTACCGCGAGGCCATGGAGAAGATTTACCAGCGGGTGATCGAGGATCACCCCGACGATCTCTACCGCATCAGCAAGTACGGCATCTACGTGCCGGTGGGCCAGTACTGCCAGCGGCGTATCCTGCGGTTCCCGCGCAAGGAACGGGCCTTCTACCGCATGAAGCGCGACAGTCGTGCCAAGCGGGAGTACCGGCAGGCCCGGCGCAAGAACTCGCTGGAGGGCCTGGCCCAGATCGTCGGATCGCGGATGGCCACCTCGGTCGGTGGCCTGGCCACCCTCTCGCTGGGCGACTCCGCCCTGGACCGCGGTCACTACCTGGCCGCGCTGGAGCACTACCTGACGGTGCGCGAGGTCTTCCCGGACCGCGACCTGCACACCCCCGAGCTGGACCTCAAGATCGCCCTGTGCCGCAGGATGCTGGGGGACAAGCCCGGTTCGCACAAGGCGGGCAAGGGTCGGGATGCCGGGTCCGGCAGCCGGCTGCGGCCCGAGCAGCTGGCCGCACTGCGCAAGATGGTGGCCCGGGCCAGGTCCCGCAAGTCCCCGATACGCCAGCAGCGCGCCAGCGAGCCGCACTCCTCAAACGACGACTATGCCTTCTTCCCGCCCAGCGGGGACCCCCTGGGCCTGAAGCCGCCGGTCTGGCGACGCCCGCTGCCGGGCGGGGGGTCGTTCTTCAGTTACGTCCAGCCGGTGGCCACTGATCGCAGCATACTGTATCGTCACAAGAACATGGTCTTCTGCCACTCGATGCTCACCGGCGAGCTGCGCTGGCAGAACGCCATGGGAGGCCGGGTTACCTGGCAGCACGGCGGCGCCAAGCAGTACCCCCAGGAGGACCTGCTGGTCCAGGACGGGCTGGTGTTTTCGCCGATGCACAAGGTCGGCCCCACGCTGGTGGCCCTGGACGAGACCACCGGCCAGTTGAAGTGGGCCTACGGCCCGATGGTCGCCTCCACCAGAGAGCAAGCCAGCATGCGCTTCGAGGCCGCGCCGGCGGGCGGGCCGCGAACGGTCTACGCCGGGTACGTGCAAGACAGCATCGAGGGCCAGGCGCACATCGACACCGAGTACGGCCTGATCGCCTTCGAGAGCACCACCGGCCGGATCCGGTGGCGCCGGCCGATCTGCCGGCTGAAGCCGGGGCTTTTCACCTCCGGGTTCGCGGTCCGCCGGCGCAACCGCATCCGCAGCTTCAGCTCGCCCCCGCTCTATTACCAGGGCACGGTCTACTACAACACCAATGCCGGGGCCATTGCCGCGATCGACGCCCTCAGCGGCCGGGTCAAGTGGGTGATGCGCTACCCCTACCACTCCCTGCGGGGCAACGTGCACGACGCCACCCGGCAGTTCAATTCCTACCTGTGGTACAACCAGCGCCCGCTGCTGCAGGGCGAGACCCTGTACATCACCCCGGTGAACTCGCCCTACCTGTTCTCGCTGGACCGGCGCACCGGGCGGGTCAACTGGGTGCACCGCAAGGGAACCACCCCGCACGGCTTCATCGGCGACGAGACCCGCTTCTCTTACTTCATGGGTTTCAGCCCCGGGGGCCAGCTGGTGCTGGTGCACAGCAACCGCAGGCTGCACCGCTGGAGACGGCTGCAGTCCAAGGGCGCGGTGCAGCTGCTCGATCCCCTTAGCGGAAGGCCCGTCCACGAGTTCGACGACGTCGTTATCCCCTACACCGAGCCGATCATGGTCGCGCCGGTTACGTTCAAGTACGGCAACTCCTGCCTCAGCTACCCGCGCTGGACCTACTACACGGCGGCACGCCCCTTCATGAGCTCGGACGGGAAGCTGGTGGTGACCAACTTCGCCAGGAGCATGTGGCCCTGCCGCGGCGGGTGGACCGCCAACCTGCGCGTCCTGGACCTCAATTCGAGGAAGATCGTGGACGGCAGGCGCTATGCCAGCGGCGAGGTGGTGGCCTTCGCCCAGCGTATGATTCGCGAGGCGGCGCCGCCCTGCCTGGCGGCCCTCAAGAAGGTCCGCCACAAGAACAAGGAACTCAAGGCGCAGATCGCCTGGTGCGAGAAGATCGTAAAGGACACCGGCCCCCAGAACGAGCACGGGGGCTTTACGCCCTTCTCGCGCATGACCTTCAGGCGCTACGGCGTGCTCTTCGAGCTGCGCACCTCGGGAAGGGACCTGACAATGGTCTACGACCGCGAGGCGGTCAAGCGCGCGGTGGCCTCGCGCGACGACCCCGACGGCCTCTTCGCGCGCGCCGAGCTGGCGGTGGGCGAGAGTCGGCTGCGCGACGCGGCCGGTCTGATGCAGCGCTGCCTGGCGACGATCTCCTCGGAGGACACCGACTTCCGGTCGATCGTCAACCAGCAGCTCTACAAGGTCCACCGCCGCCTGGCGCGCAGCGAGGTTCGTGCCGGCAGGAGCCGGGAGGAACTCGTACAGTGTTCGGGCATGCGCCGGACGGTTAACACGCTCGACGAGGAAATCGAAACGCTCTTCGCGCTGGCCGAGGCCTACGAGCGCCGGGGCGATCTGGACACCTCCTCGCACCTGCTGCGCAGCATCATCAGCACCTACGGTCACTACCGCTACCCGACGCCGTCGCTGCTGGCCGGTGACCTGGACAAGCTGGGCAAGACCTCGGCGGCGGTTTTCGCGCGCGCGCAGAAGTTCACGCGCGGCACGCTCTACGGCCGCGAGTTCGCGCGCGCCGCGGAGCTGATGAAGCGCGGGATGCCGCTCTACTACGGGGCGCTTTCGCCGCTGGAAAAGGACCTGGTCGCCGGGGCGGGCGAGCTGGCCGCGGCCCGGCTGATGGCCATGCGCAGGAAGTCGCCGGAATTCGCCGCCAGGCTCGAGAAGCAGGCCACCGCGGTGCTGGGCGGCAAGGACGGGGCCCAGCAGCTCTACCGCCTGTGGGAATTCCCCGCCACGCGGACGGCCCAGGGAATTCTGGACCGCCTGTTCGCGAAGGCGGCGGTTGCCGGCGGCTCCAAGGCCGAGCAGGCCGGGCGGCGCAAGCGTCTCTGGCAGCTGGCTGACGCCGCGCGGATCTGCGGTCTGAAGGTTCCCGCCGCACACCGGGGCCTGGTGCTGGCTCCGCCGCGCCCGGCGGGTGGAAAGTCCCTGTCGCTCCCGGTCAAGGAGCGCAGGACGGACCTGAGCGACAGGGACGGCACCCAGTGGCTGGTGTGCGAGCGGCGCGGCCAGACGAAGACGCGTCCCGAACTGGCCTTCCTGGCCGGGCGGGTCAAGAAGAAGTTTGACAACAAGTTCGTCCTGCGCTGCCTGGACCTGACCAGCGGCAAGGCGCTGTGGGACGCCTCGGAGCAGCGCGGCGAGGGCTGGTTCAAGGAACTCAGGCTCAAGGGCAAGGGCAACGAGCCGGGGTTCTTCGAGGCCTGGTTGCACGGCGACGTGGTCGTGGTCCACGGCCTCTTCGACGTGCTGGCCTTCAGGATTTCGGACGGCAAGCTGAAGTGGCGCTACCGGGTGCCGTTCGACTTCGAGATCAAGGAAGCGGTGAGCAGCGGGGACCTGCTGATCCTGGCCGGCAAGGCCGAGACCCTGGCCCTCTACATGCCGACGAACGACCCGCGGGGCGAGATCGTCTGGCAGGAGAAGGAAGAGGGCGACGTGTACATCGCGCCCTACTTCCACAAGGACCTTCTGGTCAGCGTGCGCAAGCTGCCCTTCAGCCTCACGGTGCGCTACCGCGCGACGGGCAAGCTGATCGGCCGGCTGCAGCTGCCTGACCTTTCACTCAACACCAGACACCCGCTGCTGGAGAAGGGCCCGCGGAGCTATCCCGCGGCGCACGACGGCGGGCTGCTGGTGGTCAGCGACGGCTGGTACTACATCGCCGTGGACGTGGAGAAGATGAAGGTGGTCTGGAAGCGGCTGATCGACAACAGCGATCCGACCAGCGAACCGACCATGCGCTTCTGCCTCAAGGGCGAGTACCTGGCGGTGGTCAAAGTGGACTTCGACTGGAAGAGCATCTATATGCTCTCCAGCCGGACCGGCAGTCTGATGTGGCGAACCGATCCCAAGAACGCGAGCTCGCCGCGGCCGGTGCACTCCATGATGATCGAGGGCGACACGCTCTACGGCATCAAGATACACCCCGGACAGGGCTTCTACTTCGCGGCGATGGACTGCAAGACCGGCAAGGGCCGCTACCGCTTCAACGAGCAGAAGGGCTATGCCGGCAAGCCGTCGGTCGGGCTCTTCCCGCGTCTCTACGGCGAGTGCGCGGTGGCTCGCATCCGGGACCGCCAGAATTTCGAACTGAAAGCCTTCGACGTCTCCAAGGGCAAACTGGTGGGGACGATCAAGGTCAAGGGCACCGGCGACTTCCGCGAGCACGGCCGGGCCTCGGCTGCGGTCCAGAGCGGCGCGCTGCTGCTGTTGGGCAAGAAGGAACTGGTGGCCACGCCGGGCGCGAAGTAACGCGGCCGCGCCGCAGCAGCATTAGCCGGGGCCGGGATCTCGGCGCGTCGCTATCCGGCCCCGGAGCCTTGGGTGCAGTTGGGGGTCTGCGGGCTGTGGGCCTTCGCCTGCGGCTTGTGGCGTGCGCTTCGACTTTCTTCCCCTCTTTTTCTCGCGCAGAACCCTGCCGGTCAGCCGTTCGATGCGCTTGACGAAGCGCATGCTTCCTGCGGGGCGGCCGGTGCGGGTGCGGGCCCGCAGATTGGCCTCGGCGGGTTCGTCGGCCTCGCGCCAGAACTCCTGCCAGTTCTCGACCAGTCCCGCCAGCGTCGGGTCGGCGACCAGGGGGTCGAGGCCTTGCGCATCGACGCGGGCAGGGGCGCTGCTGTAGGGGTAGTCCTCCGGCCGCGGCGCGAGCCGGGCGCGCACGGGGTTGAGTTCCGCGTATCGCACCGCCGCCAGCAGGTGGGGCTCGTCCAGCACGCAGGAGAAGAACCTTCCCTGGAAGAGGTAGCCCTTGACGCCCTCGGCCTCGTTGCGGGCGCAGGTGAAGCGCCGGTGGGCCTCGCCGATCGCCCGGGCCAGGGAGTCTTCCCCGGCCGGCACGGCCACCAGGTGGACGTGGTTGGGCATCAGGCACCAGGCCAGGAATTCCAGGCCGAAGCGGCGCGACTGTGCGCGCAGGAGGTCGAGGTAGCGCTCGTAATCGGCCGGTTCGCGGAAGACCCGCATGGAGCGCACGCCGCGCTGGGTGACGTGGTGGGGGTGGCCGGGGACGACCACTCGTGCGAGGCGGGCCATGGGTGGCCAGTATAGGGGCGGGCCCCCGGGCGTCAACGGGAATAAGGTATTGTGTCCCGAATTATAACAAGCGTAGGGGGAGTCGGTTACGGGTGCGGGTGTGGCGGGTTGACGGGTCCTGCTTCTCCGCGACGCATGATGCGAATTGTGCCGGCTCTTCGCGTGTTATTGACGGTGGGTCTGATATGATATGCGCCTCGAAGAAGCGCGCGGTCAGGGGGACCTATGAGCGAACCAGGAGACGCCACCCGCACAGCCCGCACGCAGGCCGACTCGATTGCCGGCCTGGTGCGTCACATCGTCGCCAAGCATCACGGTTTCGCGCGTCGCGAGATCGGCGTGATCAAGCAGCTCTTCGCCAGGTGCGAGGCGCGGGAACTCGCCGAGCCCGAGACGCTCGCCGCGGTGAGGCGCTTCTTCGAAGAGATGGCCGACGACATGCTGGAGCACCTGCGCAAGGAGGAAGAGCGGCTCTTCCCGGTGCTGCTGAGCGACTCGCCCCTTGACGATCCGGCGAAGCTCAGGGACGTCATGGCCGAGCTCGACCTCGAGCACGAGGCCGCGGGCGAGGCCCTGATCAGGCTGCAGATGCCCCTGGCCGAGGCCATGCTTCCGGAGAGCGACGGCGGCCCGCTCGAGGAGCTCCGGCGCCACCTGCGGCTTATCGACAAGGACATCAAGGATCACGTCAACGTCGAGAGGAACGTGTTGTTCCCGCAGGTGCGCAAGGCAATGGAGCCGGATGCGGGCTGACCGGTTTCGCCCTCTTCTCGCGCCAGAGCGCGGACGTCACCGAGAAGCCCATCGGGGTCGCACCGCGCGCTGCGGCCAGGAACCGACAACCGCACCGGACGGGTGAATGAGGGGGAAAGCTCGGAATCCGCGGGCGGGGGCAGTTGCCGTGTCCAGTGACGTGGTCAACAGAGGGCGTCAAGCTGATCCCAGGAGAGACCGCGGGGCTCAGGTTGTCAACCTGTTGACCGCGAGGCTGGAGGGGAATATGCTGGGCGTGTCTTCCCGGGGGGCTCTGGATTGTGCAGAACGGTGTGTTCTGTTGTGTTGGCCTGCGCGCATGGGCTGGTGCTCGGCGTGATCGGGCTGGTGCTGGGGTGGTTTCGCTTCAGCGCGCTGTACGGTTGGTTTCACATCTGGCAGACGATTCCTCTGACGTTCGCCGCGGCGGCGGGACTGCTGTCGGCGATGACCTCTGCGGCCACCGGTCGCCGGGGAGAATGGTTTTTCTGGCTGGCCGGTGCAACCGGTTGCGCCGCGCCGCTGCTGTGGTGGTTTGCACTGCCCTACTGGCCCACTGAGTACCGCGACAACATCGGACTTGGCTGGTCCCTGCCTGTCTGCTGGGCGAGCTGGTTGCTGTTCGCGCTGGCGATCGTCACGATGCTGATCCACTGGATATGGGGCCGCGCGAGCCGCCCTGGCGAAGACCGGGTCGCCAGAGACAGGCGATAGAAGTCTGTAGCTTGGCTGCATGGCCCGGGAGGAATATGTTGGGGGCGGGAGGTCCTCGTCAGTGAAGAGTCGTTGCTTCTCCATCCTCGTCTCACTGCTGCTCGCAGCGGCCTGCGTCCGGGCCTTCGCCGGTGAGTTCGTCAGCCAGAAGTACGGGTTCAAGCTCGTCCATCCCGAGGGTCATGGCTGGGCTCGCGTACGGACCGACTTCGACAAGGCGCCGCCGTTCGCGCTGGTGCACAAGGCGAGTGGGCGCCGCTTCATGGTGCTTGTCGAGGATAGAAAGCCGCATGACCGCGAGTGGGACCAGGGCGCGATCGCATCGCTGCACGCCGCGTTGAGCCAGGCGCTCAGGGCATACCAGCCGGTGGGCAGGCATACCAGCTTCAAGGGGCTCCCGGCCTACGAGTGCAGTGGCGAGTTCATCGCGGACGACGGGACCACCAGGGGGCGGGCGCGGATCACCGGCATCCTGACCGAGAGGTTCATCTTCTTCGTCAGCCGCGAGAAAATCACCGCCGACTCCGACACCGACAAGGACCTCGGGGCCATGTGGCAGAGCTTCGCGTTCACGACCCCGCCGCAGCCACCCCCGCCGCCTCCTCCCGAGCCGGCCCCCGAGAGCCACATGGGCTCGATGATCATCGCCGCAGCCGTCGGCGCGTTGGTCATGATCGTGATCTTCGTGCGCATGTTGCTGCTGCGCCGTCCCGGCAAGGAAGAGCGGCGCACCAAGCGGATGCGCTACAGCTACTCCGAGAAGGCCCAGCAGGCCGCGGGCGCTTCTTCGCCGGTGAGTTCCCCGGATAGCGAGGAGGAGTTCCGCCGCCGCCGCCCGCCGCCCAACGACCTGGCCCAACAGGAGAAGGTGCTCGGCGCGGCCGTGCCATTTCCGTTGAAGATGTGGGGAGCAGACAAGATGCTCTCCACAGCCGACGCCCCCAACCCCGCCGACTTCGGCAAGCGCTCGCGCAAGAAGCCGCTGAAGATAGACCGGCGGTTTATCAAGAATGCGCCGGAGGCTGCGTCGGGACTGATCGAGCAACTCAAGGAGCGCGCAACGCGAGGCGAACTGACCGCCGATTCCGAGCTGGCTGATGGCCCTTTCCAGCCACTGAGCGAGGAGCAGATAACAGCGGCTGAAGCCGAACTGGGATTCCGTCTACCGGCAACACTGCGACGGGTCTATCGCGAAGTAGCCAACGGAGGCTTCGGTCCATCATACGGCCTGCTGGGACTCAAGGGAGGCCTGCTGAACGAAGACCGTTGTGATGCGGTTGGCCGGTACCTTGGGTACCGGGAACCTTGCCCAGATGACGAGCACTGGCACTGGCCCGAGGGGTTGCTTCCTGTCGGGCACCTCGGCTGTGCGATGTATTTGTGCGTTGACTGCTCACAGGAAGACGGTCCGGTCATATGGTTCGAGCCGAATCCTCACGAGAAAGGCAAGCCGTGGGACGATTCCTTCATCCCCTTGGCGGCGTCCACTGAGACGTGGCTCCGAGCCTGGCTCGATGGGGAAGACCTGTTCGACAAGCTGGTGAACGAAGAAGGCGACTGACAGCCCGGCGGATCAGGAGGCCGCCGAACCCTACCCCGACTTCTTCCTCACCATCCTCACAACCCCGCGCACGCACAGAAATGCGATCACGCAGGCAATACCGATGTAGATGCCCACTTTTCCCCATTGCTCGCCTTCGGCGATGTGGTCCACTCCCGGCGGTGGCGGCGGCGTAGTCGTGCCTGGCGGCTTGAGGAACCGGAAGCTCCGGACGATTTGCAGGCAGTCGGGGTCTCTTTCCGCATCCCCTTTGGCCACGAACCAGGTCAGGACATACAGCTTCCCGTCGGCCCAGAAGAAACGAACCGAGTTGGATATCCGCCCTAGCCGGCTATTGCCAGCTACGCCGAATTCGTACGTTCTCAAGCCGCGAACAGAAGTCCATCGCCCATAGGTCTTCGACAGTTTACCCCGGGAGGCCTTCTCAGACGACCTGATGTAACCGCGGATGAACTGCTCCACCTCCTCCGGAGCAACCGGAGGGCGCTTGGATGGCTGTACCGAAACCGTCAGATTGCTCTTCGTCCTGGCGTTGTTCACACTCAGTGCCGTGTGGGCGCCGTGGGTCTTGGCCGTAGCCGTAAAATCCTGCCAGTCAGTCGCTGCCGGCAGAGTGATGGCACAGTTGTGTTCGGCGCATTTGAGTTCGCTCTTCGCGCCGGCAGCTGGCGCCGCGTTGACAGTCAGAAGAAACAGGCAGATTTGCGCGGTCGTCACGATTCTGCGTCCCTATGCCCGTCCTTGACCACCGCCCAGATCCGTTTCCTCAGCCAGTCCAGGTGGGGTATCGGCAGATCCATCACCAGGACCTTCTTCTTGCCGCCCATGTCAAGCTGCAGCCAGTGTGGGGATCTGTCGCCGGGTTTGGCGTGCTCGAACGTAGTTACCTTCAGCGCGCCGACCTCCTGGGCTCGATAGAACTTGCGCCTTTCGGGCAGGGGTGGCAGTCGGAAGCACTGGGTGATTCCGTTGGAGTCGAACTCCACCGCGCGCCGCCCGAAGGTCGTGCGCAGGAAGAACCATCCGAAAAGCAGAAAGACCAGCGCCCCGCCGAGCACAACCCAGATGAACCTGTTGCTGCCACCTCCGTGCGCGAACTTCTGGGCGGAGGTGTACGCGACGTAGCCGAAAGAACCCAGCGACATCATCGCCTGCACAAACATCAACCCGGATGTTTCACGGTCTTTTGTCAAAACAAGAGGCGGATGGCCCGTGGTTTGCTTGTATGCCAGTGAACTCCGGAAGATCGCTGGCCAGCAAGGGGGACATCCGCCGTGACAGAGTGTAGA
>Ga0272442_10003566_pt1 | contig 21780 bp, 18 predicted proteins | sample SSMForm2O_FD_200262 | JGI IMG/M metagenome (GOLD analysis project Ga0272442, IMG submission 200262) | Marine sediment archaeal communities from Little Sippewissett salt marsh, Falmouth, MA, United States - SSM-Form-2O | ecosystem: Environmental > Aquatic > Marine > Wetlands > Sediment ... | reverse complement strand
AACAAAATTATAGTACAAATGAAAAATTACAAAAGGAAAAAGGTCGCATAAATGCGTTGAAGTGGTTTAGAATGTTTTCGGAATTTTAAGGAAAAAACTTTCAATTATGCCAAACCGCCCGGAATCAGTACCCGTTCATATCTGCAGAAGGAAAAATACCGGGCCCCGGCCATTGATAATCACGGCTATAATTGCGCTCTGCATAGGTCTTTTTCCATTTGTTTCTGTTTCAAACGAAGGTGATCTCAGTGCAACGGGGTCAGTTGCCTTCGGCAGCCTCGAGGATGTCGGTTTCGGAATCGGCGCCATCGGAGCAGTAGGATGGGGGCTTGATCACGTATTTTCCATCGGCCTTCAGGGAGGAGGAGGCGGCGGAGAGGACCTTTCCGGGGAAAGCGGCGCCTTTGGACATCTGGAAATAATCATTCCGGCAGGCGTCAACATATGCGCTAATGTTCCACGCGTATGTCCCGGGCTGGAATTCGACCTGTCTTTCTTCCCGGGCGCGGGCTACGGCTGGTATTCGGGCAAGGACGCGCTCAACCTGGTGGCCGGAGTCGCACTGGATTCCTTCAGGCGTGCCGAGAAGGTCGACATCGGGGTCCGTGCGGCAGTGCTCGCGTACTTCGATGTTCTGGAGATGGACGCACTTGTCACCATGATGCTTCTTCAGCTCGGCGTGATCCTGAGATGGCCGGATCTTATGAAAAAAGAATCGCGTTGAACAATCTCGTTTATTGTCAGAACCACCGGACCTGTCGTACGATATGACCCATGAGGATTCTGGGACTTTCATTTGCGAATGATTCAGCCGCGGCTTTTGTGGAAAACGGCCGGGTAATATGTGCGTCTGCAGAGGAACGATTTTCCAGGATAAAGCATGACAGGAATTTCCCTTCAAAAGCCATGAATTTCTGCCTCACCGAGGCGGGGTGCGGCATCGATGATCTCGACGCGGTCGCATTCTTCTGGAACCCGGGCATTCATGCACAGGCCTTTCAGTACAGGCAGAGCGTGGAATCACGAAATCATTTGGAGTATCTTTTCAACGTCCCTAATCATCTGCTGTCTCATGTAGAAGAAAACGATGTTGATTTTGTCGAACAGAAAATCAGCCTGCGTTCAGGAAAAAAAATAAGGATAGTTTTTGTAACCCATCACATTGCCCATGCTGCAAGCGCATTTTTCTCATCGGTGTTTGATGAAGCGGCAACTCTGACAGTGGACGGTTACGGTGAACGCACAAGCGCCCTTATCTGCGATGCTTGTGAAAAAACCATTAAGCCGGTATCGGATGTCGAGTTCCCGGATTCCATCGGCTCTGTCTACGCAGCATTCACCCAATACCTGGGTTTCAGGCCTAATAGCGGCGAAGGCAAGGTCATGGGCCTCGCGTCGTACGGAACTACCGAATACAAAGATAAGTTCGACAGGCTAATCAGGCTTACGCCAGACGGTTTTGAAGTTGATCATGGCTATTTCTCCTACACGGTTCCAAAGGGGCGGCGCTTCAGTCCGCGACTTGTACAGATGCTGGGACCCCCCCGGGAACCTGATGCACCAATCGACGAAAGGCACATGAACATCGCTGCCTCACTTCAACTTGCAACAGAAGAAGCGCTCATACATCTCGCAAAACTTGCCAGGGAAAAAACGGGCAGGAAAAACCTGTGTGCAAGCGGCGGGGTCATGCTCAACTGCGTGGCGAACACGAGAATCGTCCGCGAGGCGGGCTTTGAAAAGTGCTTTTTCCAGCCGGCGGCGAGCGATGCGGGAACAGCGGCCGGAGCGGCACTGTGGGTTGAACACTGCCTAAAATCCGGTGAGCGCGTAAAAACGGACCCGACCGATTACCATGGACTGAAAGAAGACACAGCATCGATTGAAAATCTCCTCAAGCTTTCGGGTGTCAGATTCTCGACAGTCGATGATCCATGTGCCGAAGCCGCGCGCCTGATCGCGGGCGGAAAGATCATCGGGTGGTTTCAGGGTCGTGCGGAATACGGACCAAGAGCGCTGGGCAACAGGAGCATAATTGCGGATCCCCGCAACAGGGACATGAAGGACATTCTCAATGCAAGGGTCAAATTCAGGGAGCCCTTCCGTCCTTTTGCCCCTTCCGTGATCGAGGATGACTGCGGCGAACTGTTCGATTCAGAAGAGCCCTCGCCTTTCATGCTGAGGGTTTACAGAACAAAGCAGGATAAACTTGATGTGATTCCGTCGGTTACGCACGTGGACGGATGGGCCCGCGTACAGACCGTAAGCAGGTCACAGAACCAGCGATACTACGATCTGATAAATGCCTTCCGTAAAGAAACCGGCGTGGGAGCCGTGCTCAATACTTCATTCAACATCCGGGGAGAGCCGATAGTAAACACTGCCGCCGATGCGCTGAAATGCTTCTGTGCAACCGGGATGGATTACCTGATTGTGGACGAATTTTTAATTAACAAATTTGGTTTTTAAATGACACTGTACCAACGGGGGACGGGAAAGACCTAGAGCCACGTCGTATTTATTGAATAATATGTTTAATACGTCTGAATCGTCTGGGTTTAGTAAACGCTTGCAATAAACTTTCGAACGAATAATATGTTAAAGAAAATTTTTACATGTAGATAAGAAAACGAAATTAAATAACCAAAGAATTGATAAGCTCCTTACGGGGGTATCAAATGAAAAAAGAAGCTGGCAGACTGTTTTTCATCCTTTCGCTGTTGTTTTTCACCTGTGAGGCCCGGTCACAGGACAATGTCCCGCCTGACGATCCGTACGGACCTGCCCCGGATGCGCCTGCAGATGATGCGACCGGCGCCGCCGATGTTGAGGAAGTTACACCAGAGGCAAACGCCACGGATGAATCCGGCGCTCAGCCTGGAACGGCAGAAACACCGCCTGAGGCGGAAGGGGTCGACGGCGATGTCACTTCAGAGGCAATAAAGACTGAGGACGTGGGAACTTATTCGGTGCGGCTCAGGGACATGGAGCAGCGAATCAATCTTCTCAAAGAACAGATATTCAAGGCCAAGGCCAGACTGAGCCTTCTCGCCGAATCAGTACTGGACAGGAAGATAGCGGGTTCCAAGGCCATTATTGTTTTCAACAATGAAATGAGCAGTTCGTTCCGAATGGCAAAGGCCATTTTCTCGCTGGACGGTGCTCCCATTTTCAACAAAATCGACGAGGACGGTAGCTTAGCAGAAAGGGAAACATTCGAGATTTTCAACGGAAATATAGTTCCTGGAGATCATACACTGTCAGTGCTTATTGAATACCAAGGACACGGTCACGGGATCTTTGCCTATCTCAAGGGATATAAATTCCGGGTCAGGTCAAGCCATACATTCACTGCAGCCGAGGCTCACACCCTTAATCTGAAGATAATCGGACATGAAAAGGGCGGTATTACAACTTCTCTCGAGGAGAGGCCGGCAATCAAGTTCGTTGAGAATGTAAAGGCCGAAGAAAGCAAAGAAAAATCCAAATAAAAAGTAAATGATTATCAGATTCACATCTGCAGTTGGTTTATTCCTGCTTTTTCTGCTTGCTCCCGTTGCAGCCACCGGAAGTGCTGATGATGATCTGGATGACATAAAAAGAGATCTGGGCAAGATAGACGAAACCATAACCAATCTTCCCAGAAGATACCTGAACCAGAAGTCAGTCCGTAGCTCCAGCTATGCCGAGGAGCGCCTGGCGGACGCGGGCACCTTCTTCCAGCTCAAGGATTATCATAACGCCGCCATCATATATCTTGAGATTGTCGAGACTTATCCGAACCACAGTGTCTATGCCGATGCTGCTTTCCATCTTGCCGAATCCCTTTTCAACACGAGGGACTATTTTGGTGCAAAAAGATATTATTCAAAAATCCTCGATCACGCCCGGGAGCCCCTTTACCGCAATTACGTGCAGTCATCTCTGGCCCGGCTGATTGAAATCGGCATTATCACGAGGAACTTCGATGAGATACACAAATACATAGACAGGATGGAGAATCTTCCAGGCAACGATGCACAATACCTTACCCTTTACGTAAAGGGCAAATACCTCTACTTCCAGGACATGCTTGAGCAGGCTTTGCCCGTTTTCGAGCAGGTGCCCCGATCTTCGCCGTACTACCTGCAGTCCAGGTACTTCATAGGTGTCATTCTTTCCCGCACAGGCAAGTTCCCGGAGGCCCTTGAGGATTTCAAGACAATCCCCGGTCTTGCACCTGAGGGTATGGATGCGGCAGAAGCAAGAAAGATTCGCGAGCTTGCACAGCTGGCTGTGGGCCGGCTGAATTACGAGCTGGGAAATCTGGATAAATCAATAGAGGCCTACGAGAAAATTCCCCGTGATTCGATGTTTTTTGATACGGCCCTTTTCGAGGTCGCATGGGTTTATATCAAATTCAATGATCCTCCAAAGGCTGTGAGAGCACTGGAAGTTCTTACGGTTGCAGCTCCAAAAAGTAAACATATCCCTGACGCAAAGCTGCTCAGAGGCAACCTGCTTTTAAGGGCGGGCCGGTACGAAGAGGCCAAAGTCGTCTTCGATGACATGATTTCGCAGTTCACGCCCGCCAAGGAGCAGATGGAAGGATTTGTCAGGCAGAGAAGAAATGCCAAAGATTATTTCGTGGAGCTGGTCAACCGGAACATGGAAGTATTCAATGCCACGAGTTTTCTCCCCGCCGTTGCCCTTGAATGGGTAACAGAGGAGGAGGAAGTAACCCGGGCGCTTGATACTCTTGGAGACCTCAGCGAGTCGCGAAGACAGATAAAGGAACTCGAACGCCTCATCATGAAGATGGAAACGGCCGTTTACGGACCCAGCAAGGTATACGTCTTCCCGCTTTTAAGAGAAGGGCACAGAGAAGGTCAGAAAGTCGCCAACAGCCTTGCCAGACACAGAAGCGCGGTCCTGGCGATAGAGGAAAAGGAATTCTCCGGCCAGGGCGATTCAGCGGAACTGAAGCAGCTTCGTGCCGAGAGAAGATCCCTCGAGCGCGAACTCAAGGGACTGCCCACCAATGACGAGGAAATGTACCTTCAGGATCGCGAGGCAATTGTTACGGTAGGCGAAGCACGCAAGGAACTGGCAAAAAACAATATACGTCTTGATCAGCTTCAGGCCATTATCTCGGCAACGGACAAGTACGTGCGCGACACAAGTGGATCCGAGGGTCCGGAGCCAGCCGTAATGGATGAGCTCAGACTGCACAGGCTCGGGCTTGCGAATCTGAGAAACGAAGCCTCCAAAATAAAGGACGGTCTGGACAAGCTGGAAATCCTCATGTCGAGCGGAGCCGTCAAGGCCGAAGAACAGAAAGCGCTTCGCAACCGTATTGCAGAAATCAGCAGAAAAGAAAGAGCCCTTATAAGAGGAAAGAGCGGCGGCCTTGCGACAAAAATCGATTCGGTGATGAACAAGATTGATTCCCTGGACACGACTGTTGCCGCATTCATGACAGGACTCGAAAATGAAGCGGAATCGCAGATAGAGGACATCAAGAGACAGCTGGCCGTGGAGAAAAAAAATGTCGAGAAATACAGGGCTCGTCTCGAAGAACTGAAAAACGAGGCCGAAATAGTAATAGGCGGAGTGGCCTATGAAAACTTCGTTGCGGTAAGAATGAAGTTCTACAACCTGGTGCTGAGGGCTGATGTCGGAGTTATCGACGTTGCATGGATGACCAAGGAAGAACACAGCAAGCGCATCGAACAGATGACGAGAGACAGGTCAAAGGAATTCAAATACCTGGATTCTGAATTCAAGGAGGTCCTGAAGGGTTCGAAACCTGCTGCACCCTGACAGACACACGGATTTAATAAAAGTGAAGCTACTGTTCAAAATATCATTGTCTGCGGCTGCACTCGCCGTCTTCGCCTTTCATGCCGATTCGGCACCTGCGCAGGGGGAAGCAGACTCTTCCGGGCAGGACATTACGGAAATCACGGACGAAGAAAGCCCCGATAGTTCTAAGGAACCTGAAGCGGATGCGGAAGCAACGGAGCCCGGAAGTTCAGATCCGATTCCGGAAGATGCGGAAAAAAAGAAGAAACCTGAGAAAACAGAGGAACCCGGGGGTTCGATACCTGACAATTCCAGAATATCCGGCCAGACCGCTCCAACGTCCCAGATGCGCATCAGCAGGCCGCCGAACATGAATGAATTTGATGCCTTCAGCGTTCAGGAAAAGGATTCCGCCGTATTCAAGGAGCGCACAGAGCAGTTCAACGAGGTTTTAACAGGCATTATCCGCAGAACATACGAACAGAGAAAAAGAGGAATAGAAGAGAAGTACAGCAGGCAGGTGGATTACGAAGAGGAAATGCGCAACCTGGCCCGTCTGAGGGCGATTGAGTATTTTGAAAGGTTTCTGAAGAAGTATCCGGACGATCCTCCTTACACTCCCGATGCCATGTTCCGGCTTGCGGAACTGTATTTCGAAGACAATTACGTAAATTACCTCGAAGCCAGCGAAAATTACATTGATCTGCTTGAAAAATTCGATCGCGGAGAACTGGCTTCAGAGCCTGAAGAACCGGTGAAGGATTACTCACGTACAATCAAACTTTTCGAGGACCTTATCAGAAAATATCCGGATTACAGGCTCATTGACGGAGCCTATTATCTGCTGGGCTTCTGTCTTGCCGAGATAGGTAAATTCAAGGAGTCCCGTGTTGCCTGGCTGGGGCTCGTTTGTTCAAACAAATTCGATTACGAATCTGAAACGGCTCCCAGACCTGTGAGCGACGAAGAAAAAATGGAACTGGATCGCCCGTCGTCCACGCTCCCGGGTGGAACGCCCAACCTGTCTGAAGCAATTGAAGAAGAATTTTTCGTTAATCCTTACAACGACTGCACACCCATCAGGGAAGACAGCAAGTTCTTCGCTGAAACATGGCTCAGGGTCGGTGAGTATCATTTCGACTTCGACTATTCCAAGTACGGTCTCGAGAAAGCCATCAGCGCTTACTCCAAGCTGATGAGCATGCCTGACAACAAGTACTACGACGAGGCCCTTTACAAACTGGCATGGACCTACTACCGGGCGGACAAATATCCTGAATCAATCAAACATTTCTCAATGCTCGTCGACTTTTCGGACCAGAAAAAACGGGAAACAGGCAGAACGGGGTCCCAGATGAGGCCGGAGGCCGTCCAGTACCTTGCCATCTGTTTTTCAGAGGAGGACTGGGACGGAGATCAGCTTCCCGACGAAGCAACAGGACTTCAGAGAATACAGGATCCGACGTACATGCCCCAGGACCGGGCATGGACGCAGGAGGTGTATCAGCAGTTGGGCCAGATATACTTCGACCAGGTCAAGTATCCACAGGCTATCGCCGTATGGGAGACGACACTTCAGAAATACCCGAATGCGCCCGAAGCGCCCAAGATCCAGGAACAGATAGCTACCGCATATGACCGCAGCCGCGAGTTCGAAAACTCGCTTAACGCACGCGCCAAGCTTGCGGATTACGGCCGGGATTCCAAATGGTGGGAGGCAAACGAAGACCGGCCCGAGGTACAACGCGAAGCCGAACAGCTCGCGGAAAACGCTCTTTACGACACCGCCATTCATCACCATCAGGTGGCAATGAATCTCAGACAGCGCGGTGTCACTACGCAGGATCCGGAAATGCTGGAACGTGCCGTTCAGGAATACAACCTCGCAGCAAGAGCCTACAAGGAGTACCTGGACACGTATCCCAACCGCCCGGATGCATACGAGCTGAACTACAATCTGGCCGACGCTTATTATTTCTCGGGCCAGTTCGAACTGGCAGCTGTTGAGTATGCAGCCACCAGGGATTCGAATCTTGACGACAAGTACAGGGAGGAATGCGGATTCAAGTACATCAAATCTCTCGAGGAAATACTGGCCAAAGCTGAAAAGGAAGGCCTCGTAAGCATACGGGAGGAACCGCCTGAACCATCAGGGGAGCCTCCGACAATCGAGAGATTTGAATATCCGGAGATACTCGCTCGCCTCATGGAAGGTCGGGAAATCTACGTAAAACAGAACCCGGATCACAGAAGAACACCACCTTTCAGGTACCAGAACGCACGGATGGAATACATTTACGGTCACTGGGATGAGGCCAGGACGAATTTTGAATCCATTTTCGAAGCCTACTGCGCAACCGAAGCCGGAGGCCTTGCATGGTCCACTCTCGTTAATATGGCTGGTGCCCTTAACCAGCTTGATGAGGCGGAAAGGCTTGCAAAGCTGCAGCAGGAAAAACAGTGTGCTGGTTCAGACGAAGAGCGCATGAAGGCCGGAGGTGAAGCTGTAGAAATCCTGCAGACGGCCCAGTTCCGCCACGCAATGGAAAAATTCGCGGAAGCACAGGAAAAACAGGACAACACCATGTATGAGGAAGCGGCAAACATGCTCGTGAGCGCTGTCGAGCAGAATCCGGAGCATCCCGAAGCCGCGCTCGCGATCAACAACGCCGCAGTGGCATTTGAGCGGGTTCAGAGATTCGATTCTGCACTGAAAATGTACGAGAAAATAGTGAACGATTATCCGGACAGCAGTTTCGTAGACCGGGCACTTTTCAGGCTTGCATACAGCTCATTCAAATTCTTTGAATATGAAAAGGCAATCGACAACTATCTGATACTGGCAGATGATAAACGATTCAAGGATTCAGAACACCGGGAAGATGCAATCAGGAACGCGGCTACCATACTGACCTTCCTGCAGAGGTACGACAAGGCCATCGTTTACTGGAAAAAATATGCCGATATTACCAGCGACCGTGCACTGAAAGTAGAGGCTTCATTCCGGGCCGCCTCATTGAACAAGGAGACCAACAGGTGGAGCAGGTTGATCTCGGAAATGAATACCTTCATCAAACGCTTCAGCGGGGTAAAGGAAGCGGGACCTTATATCATTCACGGTTACTACCTGATTTACAAAGGCTACGTGGAGACACGCAAGCGTTCCAGGGTCGTCTCCGCGCTCAGGGATATCGTTTCTGCATATTCCAGATACAATATCAAATCAGGAAGCGCAGAAGCAGAATATGCGGCCGAGGCGGACTTCCTGCTCATAGAACGGGAAATGGAGGATTTTGAAAAATTCAGGATTTACGGTGATGTAGATAAAATCAAGCGTCTCAGGGACGAAGGAGCCAAAAAAGTACAGAAACTTGAGAATGAGTACAGGAGGATAAAAACTTACGGCCGGCCTGTATGGACGGTGGCTGCGCAGTACCGGATCGGCTATGCATACGAAATCCTGGCCAAGGCGATTCTCAACATACCTCCACCACCTCCTCCCAGGGAGCTTGCAAAACAGATAAAAAGGCTGCCCCAGGCGGATCGGCAGATGATTATCGATCAGTATCATGACCAGTTCAGGATGGCCATGGAGAAACTCGTCACCGGAATGGAAGAACGCGCCATCAAGGAGTACGAGCTCACGGTTCAGCTTGCAAAAAAAGGCAACATTTCCAACAAGTGGACAATCGAAGCCATTCAGAGGCTGAACAGCTACAAACCTGAGCAGTATTCTCTTGATATCCCGGGCAAGACCGCAAAGACCGGCATTGATACGTCCACCATTAAAATTGACACCAGGTTCAGGGAGGAAGAAGTACAATGAAAAAGACGATTGTATTTGCAATGCTCCCTGTTCTGTCTTTTGCCTTGATATTAAATATATGCGGCTGCGGTTCGTCGACAGGGGAAGTAAAGAATCCAGAGACCGAAGGCGCAGGCACGGACGCAGGAATTGACGATTTCGAATACGAGGTGCCTTCAGCGCCCGTGGACATGAGCACGGGTGAAGACCTGCCGACGGGTGAAGGAGAAGAAGCCCCGGAGCGCAAACAGATCAGCGCAGAGGCATCCGAATACTTCAGGGACGGCGTAAACGCCGCGAATGCAAAAGAGTACACGGCGGCCGAGGAATTCTTCAAAAAATGTCTCAGCATTGATAAAAACGCCTTTCGGGCCGCTTACAACCTGGGAGTTCTTTACGAACGCAGGGGTGAATGGAGCAAGGCCCGTAACAGCTACAGGATAGCCATCAGCATACAGCCCGACTATGAGCTGGCCATAAGGTCTCTGGCGCTTCTCCTGATAAGGGACGGGCAGTTGGACGAGGCCTATCAGGAGGCGCGTGACAAGGCTCACCGCTTTCCCATGAACCGCGTAATAATGAATACATTCGGGAATGTAATGATCGCACAAAAAAGATACGAGGACAGCGAACGCGTATTCAAGCAGGTTCTGAGGAATCATGAAAAAGACGTTGAATCCATGCTGGGACTTGCGCGGGCAAATCATGGACTTGGACGAAAGGAACTGGCATCTTCGATACTCGAGCAGATAATGGAAGTAGATCCCGACTTTGCCCCCGCCTATAATTTTTCGGGAATAATCAATGTAGAAAAAGAAAAGACACGGCTGGCAATAGATAATTTCAAAAAGGCCATCGGCCTGGATCCACAGTACATTGAGGCAAAAAACAATCTGGCAGTTGAATACCAGAAAGTGGGCAACTACGAAGATGCCCTCAAGCAGATGGAAGCAGTCGTTAAGCTGGCCCCCCAGCGTGCCATCTTCCGGCTGAACCTTGGTGATGCCTACCGCGGTGCAAAACGCTATGAGGACGCAAAAAAAGAACTCGATCTGGTTTTAAGACTTGATCCGTCTCTTACTGAAGCCTACTTCAATTTGGGTGTTCTGTTCATGGCTGCGAACAAGCTGGGTGGACTGGACGAATCTCAGAGGCTGACGAAAGCCCAGCAGAACTTCGAGAAATATAAGAAGGAGATGGGTCCCCGCCTCGGCAAGAGCGAACTGGAGGAAGTCCAGGAATTGATGAAAAATATCTCATTGAAGATCGAGCGCATCAAGCGCCGGATAGCCATGGAAGAAGAACGCAAAAGACAGGAGGCCGAGCGTGAGGCGGCAAAAAAGGCTGCTGAAGCCAGGGGAGAAACAGGCGAAGCGGCTGAAGAAGAAGAGTGGGAAGACGATGAAGAGGAGTGGGAAGACTAGGCCCTGGCCGGATTAAGAGGATACTATGAAAATACTCAAAACAAAAATTACAGCCAGGTTGATGTTTTTCATGGTGTTGATTTCCTTGGCTTTTTCAGGCGCTGCAGAAGCACAAAAGAAAAAGACCGGCGGTGGGGTTATAGAGCTGGAAGAAATTACCATTGAGGGCAGAATTCAGAAACCGAATGCCTTTTACATCCTGGAGCGTCAGGGCCTGGGATTTGAAATCATGGACCTGAACACAAGTTTCGTGGATCAGATTGCGGAACCTGTTAAAAATGAACCTTTCTGATGATATTTGACGTCTTTTAAGATATGTATTTTTCTCTGGAACTGGCATCTTGGATATGTTAGCATCAGGCCCTTGATTATTGAAAAGTATATTAGAAAAAAGAGATATAATCTCTTTAAAATACAATAAAGGAACCCAACGAGTTACCTAGAGGAGGAGAAAGAATGCAAGAGATAGCAAAGGCCTTTTCAGAGGGCGGAATCTTCATGTACGTGATCGCGGTAGTGTCAGTGATTGCTGTAGGTGTGATCGTTGAGCGCTTTATCTTCCTGTTCTTCAAGTACAACATCAACGCAAACGCCTTTATGGCGCAGATTCAGAAGCTTGTCATGGCGAACAATATCGACCGTGCCATCAAGCTCTGCAACGCTGCTCCAACGGCCGCACTTCCTAAGGTCATCAAGGCCGGACTTACTCGTGCAAACAAGGGCGAGCTCGAGATTTCCAATGCCATTGAAGAGGCGACGCTGGAAGTGGTTCCGTACGTGCAGAAACGTACGCCCGCTCTCGGTTCAATTGCCAACGTCGCTACCCTGCTTGGTCTTCTGGGAACAATAGTCGGTCTGATTCAGGCATTCAGGGCTCTTGATCAAGCCGCTCCCGAGCAAAGAGCCGCATACCTGGCTCGCGGTATTTCGATCGCCATGAACACCACTGCATTCGGTCTGATAGTGGCCATTCCATGCATGGCGGCCAACATCTTCCTGGCGAACGTGACCAAGAAGATTATCGACGAGATTGACCAGTATTCGGTGAAGCTCGAGAACCTGCTCGTATCCAGGCTCAGGGCTGGAGGCATGCGCTGATCATTTACCTGGCCAGGAACCGGGGCAAACTTGACCCCGATAAAACTGAAAAGGAGACAGGGGCATGCCCAAACGATTAAAAAGACTACAGCCACCTCAGGATGAGATAAATCCTCTTATCCCGATCATGAATCTGGTCTGTATGCTTATTCCTTTCCTGCTTCTCTCGGCAGCCTTTATTCAGTATGCAGCCATCAATGTCCAGGCTCCCAAGATCCAGTCTGCTTCACAGCAGCAGCAGCAGCCGGACCAGATGCCGCTGAATCTTACAGTAATGGTGACAAACGAGGGTTTCCATTTCAAGGTCAACCCGCAGCACAGGCTTCCATGGATGGCAATGGAGACAGATTCCGCATCAGGCGCCGGGCCTGACATTCCCAAAAAGCCTGATGGCGAATATGACTACGAGCAGCTGACGGACAAATTGAAGGAAATAAAGGAAAAGCATCAGGATGAGAACCAGATCATCATTGGATGTGAGGATAATATAAAATACGAAATTCTCATCAAGGTGATGGATGCCAGCAGGGGAACCGACGAATCACCCCTTTTCAAGGACGTGGTTCTGACAAGAGGAATTGCATAATACGGACCGCTGGCAGGTCTAACTGTAGAAGAATGGTTCCCTTCAGGGACAAAAGGAGGTAGCAGATGGATCCTCAGGCCCCCACAACAAACGAAGTTGTGGATAAACTCTGGGCAGACAAGCGGGAATTAAAGAAGAAAAAACGCCGGATGAGGCCGATTATCAAGGAAGAACTCATAATCACCTCACTTATGGATGCGTTCACCATCATCCTGTGCTTCCTGCTCAAGACGTTTGGTTCCGATCCAATTCAGATCAAAGAATCTGATGAGATGAGACTTCCGTTATCCGTCTCGGAGATGCCTCTGAAGCCGGCGGCCACGGTAGCCATTACGGCAAATTCCGTTCTGGTTGACGATGTCAAGGTTCTGGACCTTCGGCATGGAGCCGTGGATGAAAGCTACAAACGTGACGGGCAGGATGGACTTTACATTACGCCTCTGTACGACGCTCTTCATGAAGCAGTACAGAAACAGAAAGCCATTGCCGCAAGAAACCCGGCGGTACCGTTCCAGGGACTGTTGATGGTACTAGGGCACAGGGAAACAAATTACAGATTGATTACTGAAGTGCTGTACACGGCAGGACAGGCGGAGTTCGATAAATTCAAATTCGTTGTAGTGAGTACCAAGGCCCAATAGCAGGCTCTTTGTACAATTATGGGGGTCGACTGCTGTATTCACACTTTCAGAGTAATATGAAGTATAGGTTCTATAGAGGATAAGCAGAGGCAATAATCGATGGCTAAGGAATCATCTTCTGCAGACAAGCAGAAGGATAAAAAAAGCGCAAAGAAGTCCGCTGGACCTAAAGGAAAACAGCTCCCCCAGCGAAAAAGTGCGCCCGTAGCCCCTCCGCCACCTGAACCCAAAGTCCTCAGAATCGGTGTAATTCAGGGCGGAAAGATAATTGAAGAAAGAATCATCCGTAAACGTGATACGGTCTCCATAGGACATTCCGAAAAGAATACTTTTGTCATTCCTTCTCCTCAGCTGCCTCCAAGGTTCGACCTTTTCGAGATGCGAAGTGGTCAGTACCACCTGAACTTCCTCGAAAAAATGGATGGCAGGGTCTCCATGGAGGACGGCGTTACAGACCTGGGAGATCTTCGCAAGAAGCCTAATGCAAAACAGAAAGACAAGTATCAGATATTACTGAATGAACAGTCGCGTGGAAAAATCGTCATGGGCGATTCCACCCTGCTCTTCCAGTTTGTAGTTCCACCTCCCATTCAGCCAAGACCGCAGCTGCCCGCAGCTGCCCGTGGCGGGCTTGTTAAGAACATCGACTGGGTTTTTGCATCCATCTGCCTTGTTTCATTCATAATTCATTTCGGCATCATCATCTGGTGGGAAAACAAGGACTGGCCGGTAGTCGAAGGCTGGCAGGGCATACCGGACAGGTTCGCAAAGCTGCTTGTGCCTCCGGACGTTGGGCTCAAGGAAAAACCCACCGAGCTTTCTGACGAAGGAGAAGCTGTTGAGGGCGAAGGCGAAGAAGAAGAATCCTCGAAGTCCTCCAGAAAATCAGAAGGTCCGAAAGGCCCGCAGCTGAGCGCTGAAGAAAGGGCGAGACAGCGTGCGGAACAAAGGGCCAGGCTCACAGAAGCCCTCGCCAAGACGGGCATTAACAAGATTCTCGGTGCAATGACAGCCGAAGGTGAGGGCGGCATTGCTGATATTCTGCAGGGTGGCGACGTTGGTTCGGATCAGGACTCTCTGTTTCAGCAGGTCTCCGGTGTAAACGTTGCAAAGGGTGATGGCACCGGCTCTCTGAGCGGTCCGGTCGGCGGCGACTCCGATGGCGTAGTTGCCGATATCAGCAATATCAAGAGCGGCAAAGGCGGCAAGGGTGTAAAAACCGACGGTGTTGGCGGAGAGCGTAAACTCAAGGCAAAAACCAGAAGAAGCAAATCAACTGCTGTTGATGGAACCGGAATACTTGATGGTGCTGCAGTATCCAGGGTCCTCAAACAGAGAATGGCATCTATACAGGCATGTTACGAAAGGGCATTACGAAGAGATCCCACTCTTGGAGGGAAAGTAAAAATACAATTCACCATTGCGGGCAGCGGCAGAGTCTCTTCCGCAAGGGTCGTAAGTAATGATGTTTCTGATGCTGTGGGCAACTGCGTTGCTTCCGCAATCAAGCGGCTGCGCTTCCCGCCTCCAGAAGGGGGTTCTGTAACCTTCCAGAATTCCTTTCTTTTTGAGTCTTCCAGGTAAACGGGATTCTTTTCAAATTTGTGTTATAATATAAAGGTAGTAAGAGACACTATAATAGAAAGAAACGGGGAAAAAATGATATGAAAAAAAGAAATACTAAGAAATATACGATTGTTTTCACCGGGTTTGCGTTTCTGGCACTTTTCGTCTTCTCCGATCTTTCTGCGGCACAGAACGAAACAACCGGAAACGATTCGGAAAACGGGGCCGAATCTCTCCCCGCAGACCCGCAGTCCAGAATCGTATGGGCCGATACAAAACGCGGAGAAATGGAAAATCTCCGGCGCAGGATCCAGAAAATGCTGGACGAAGCAAGACAAGAACATGATATTATCAAGGTAACGTGTCTTAATGATAAGCTTACACAGACGAATGCCAATCTCGCATCATTTGAATCCAGATTAGAGTCCTTCAAGAATGCGGTTAATATTGGTGATAAAGCTCAACAGGATCATGAGTTTTCTCTTCTGGTCGTCAGAGCTCAAAAGGCGGATACGCTTGCTGCAGCGGCAAATGCCTGTGTAGGAGAGGAGGCGGGTTATCTCGGCAAAACCAAAGTATCGGTTGAAATCAGTGATAATATTACAGCCACTGATCCCACCCGAGAGCCTTCCCCGGGGGTAGACATGACTGTGGATCCCCGTCCGCCTGAGGCCAGTGCAAAAAAATAATATTCATTGCTAAAGAGCAGGGTTTCTGCGAAATTTGGCAGGCAGTTGTAGAAGTTCGGATACGAAATCGTGAAACTGAAACAGATATCAACTCTCATCTTTCTTGCCTTGGTCACTTACGGCAACAATGTTTTTGCGGGAATGTGGCTTGAGAACCGGCAGTATAATGAAGGGCCCGGCATCTGGCTTTCTGATGGATGGGTCTTTCATCCCGGCCTGGGGCTTGAGGGAGGTTATGATACAAACGCTCTGCACCGTTCGGAAAATGTCGAAGGCGCAGGAAGAATACGTTTGACACCGTATATCGATTTTGCCACAGAACCGCCTCAAAGAAGGGTGGAGGATGAAGGTGTTGTAGTTGCACCTCCCAAGGTGGATTTCAGGTGGGGCCTTGCGGCATTCTATGACCACTACTTCTCGGATGATGAAGCCGTATCCAATCAATCGGATGTTGGAGTCGATACAACCCTTAATCTGGAACTGTTTCCTTACGGCACATGGACACTAATACTTTTTGATAATTACATGCGTTCCAAGGAAAACTTTGAAACCGCCAACGAGGCCGGATTTAACCGCGATTCAAACGTAGGCAAACTCGCCGTACGCTACAGCCCGGGCGGAAGAGCGCTGGAATTCCAGCTCGGATATGCAAACCATCTGGATTACTACGAAGAAGATACCCTCAGTTACGGAAGCTATATGGGACACGAGGTCCAGTTCGATGCCAAATGGCGCTTTTTTCCAAAAACGGCCCTGGTCCTTAAAACGAGTTTCATGCCTACATTCTACTTTGAAAACAGAAATTCGGATCTGCTGCCCCTGAGACTCTGGCTGGGTCTTAACGGTCTCTTCACCGAACGCTTCGGCCTGCTGATTCTTCTGGGATACGGCAACGGCTTTTACTACAACGGACCGAATTTCAACAGCTTTATCGGACGCCTCGAAGCCACATACTTTATCGGGCCATTCTCCAATCTCAGAATAGGCGTTGAGCGCGATTTCCAGAATTCCATGTGGGCGAATTTCTACGACAAGATAGGCGGCTATGTAAAGTATACACATCTGCTTCTGAGGTCTCTGCTCCTGGGCGCAAAAGTGGGAGTTTATTACAGGGATTATTCTGAAACCCCGGCATCAGAAACCAGGGATACCCTTACTCTGACATACAGCACCACGGATCGATGGGACATATGGCTCGATGTCGGTATTTTAGCGGAATACAGGGTTCTGGACTGGCTTGGGTTCTATTTAACGGCGGATTACATGGCTGACTTTACGGATTTCGAGGTTACGGGTCAGTTCCCGGGTGGCCCCGCTGAAACAAGAAAAATGGATTTCCAGAAATTCCTCGTCTTAGGCGGTGTAAGATTCTCATACTGATTCAAGCCGCATGATGCATCATCTACAATTTCTCCTTTTTGTAACACTGATTGCGGGCTGCGGGGCGGCTGACAACATGTCTCTAGATTATTTACAGATGAATCCACCCTCGGAAGTCGATACGGAGCTCGGCGTGGGTGATGTTTTTGATGTAAGGGTCTACGACGAAGACGAGCTTTCCGGCACTTACAGAATAGATGCAAACGGTGCGATTGATTTCCCCCTTATTGGCTCAATCCAGCTTGAGGGTCAGACACCTTCAAGAGCAGCAGATCTTATAAAAAGCAGCCTGATTGAAGGCAAATTTCTCAAAGATCCGCAGGTCTCTATTTTTGTACGGGAATACCGTTCAAAGCGCATAAGCGTTTTCGGACAGGTCAGAAAACCGGGTACATTCCTTTACGAAGATAAAATGACGGTTGTTCACGCGATTACCCTGGCTGGCGGGTTCACCAGTATCGCAAACAAGAACAATACTACAATCACCAGAATCGTGGAAAAGGAAACCAAAAGGATAAGGGTCCCTGTAGAGGATATTGGCGAAGGCGAAGCCTCAGACATATTCATCCGGCCCGGAGACGTGATCTTTGTTCCGGAACGTATTTTCTGAAATAAATCATAAGCTATTATCGAAGTTTCCGACGCAGCGCCTGCGCTCTGAGTCTTGTTTCGTCCTCATCTGACAGGCTGTCTATTCTCCTGAGTCTTTCGATAAGGAGGTCTTTTCTCTTCAGCACACGTCCGCCGATCATTTCATCGATTCTGCTTATCGCGTCCCTTACGAGCTCCTCGTCCTGGTGAAGGAGTACCTGCAGAAGGAAATCAAGATCGGGTGGAAAATCTTCGTATTTCGAAATCCATGCATCCACGGTTTTTTCAACTTCTTTTGAACCAATGGCATCCCTGACCGCTTTCAGCATCTTCTGGCGCCTGCCGCCTTTCTTTGTCCCTTCGATTTTTTCCAGCTGACCTCTGACGTGCTCAGGGGCTTTGCCTCCCTCGAAGAAATTATCCAGCATTCCCTTGTAACTCGAAGTGGCAGTCTTCGCCCTGCTTCTGCCCTTTTTCGTCAAGTCTGATGAAACATGGCTGCTCTGGTCTTTCTTTCTGTCAATGTCGCGCCAGCTGCGCTTTGGTCTGTCTTCGTCAAACATCAATACCTTCCTCTTCATGTATCACCCTGCCACCGACGATTGTCATTACGGCCTTTCCGGGCATCTTCATTCCTCGATAGGGGCTGTTTCTGTCCTTTGTTCTGAAGGTTGTATCATCAACATTAAAAGATCTTTGAGGATCAATTATCGTTACATTGGCAACCTGCCCGGGCATGATGCTGCCTCCCGGGAGATCAAACAGCTTTGCCGGCGCCGTGCTCATGAATTCGATCATTCTAATCGGAGAGAAAATCCCGTCATGAACCAGTTTCAGAATAACGGGAACCGCTGTCTCAAGGCCTGCAATACCGAAAGGTGCGTCATTCAGGTCGCTGCTTTTTTCTTCCACAGAATGCGGCGCATGATCCGTAGCCACGATATCGATTATACCCGCTGCAAGCGCCTCTCTCAGCTCATCCCTGTCTTTTTTCGTTCTAAGCGGTGGATTCACCTTGGCCCTGCTGCCGAGCTTCATGACATCATCTTCCGTAAATAAGAGATGATGCGGCGTAACCTCGGCACTGATTTCCAGCCCTTTCTGTTTTGCATTCCTGACGACATCCACAGAGCCCGCGCATGATAAATGCTGTGCATGATATCGCGCCCCTGAACCCTCCAGAAGCGAACAATCCCTCCTTAGCATTGAGATCTCTGCATCGGCCGGCCATCCGGGTACTCCCATCTCCTGTGAATACCTGCCTTTGTTTACAACGCCTCCCGCACTCATCTCGTGATATTCGCAGTGCTGGGCAATGATGCTGCCCAGCGATGCACATGACTGAAAGGCCTTCCCCATCAGCTCGTCGGACTCCAGCCCGCTGCCGTCGTCTGTAAATACAACAGCTCCCGCGTCCCGGCAGGCCGCCATGTCGACGAGTTTTTTTCCCTTTCTCCCCTTTGTAAGTGCGCATGACGAGTACAGTTCGGGCGAGTTTGAACAACGCATTGAAAGCACCCTTGATACAAGCTGTGCATTATCCATGGGCGGCTGTGTATTTGGCATGCATACGACCGCTGTAAACCCGCCCGCTGCCGCTGCATTCAATCCGGTCTCGATGGTCTCCTTGTACTCCTGCCCCGGTTCCCTGAAGTGCACGTGAACATCAATCAGCCCCGGCGAAACCCAGAGATTCCGGGCATTTATTACACGACAGCCGTCTGGTGCCCTGGACGGTGCTTCTTCGACATATCCCCCCCTTATATATACATCCGCCTCTTCATCCCTCCCGCATGAGGGATCAATGACTCTTCCTCCGCGTATGAACAGTTCTTTGGTTTTTTTATCGGATATGGTCATTCATCGTCACTCAGGTCATTCATCCTGGAACTTACCAGGTTGTCAATTTCCTTCGCAATCTCCGGGCAGCCCGTTCTGGCAGCCTTGGTAAACTCGATGCAGTCTGAAATAAACTGCCTTCTTCTTTTAACGTCCCAGTCAAGGTTTTCCATGTCGCTGAGATTGTCCAGAATATCCGCAAGCTTGATAAGCTTCAGCCCGTCCGGCAGCTGTCTTATTCTGGCAAAATGATTTTCCCTGCGCTTCCTCCTGGGCAGCCTCCTGTCCTCGCTGAGACTGCTCACCATGTCCGCTACCCCGGGCGAGACTTCAGAACTTATCGTATCCCATGATGCGGATGAATCTTCTATGGCATCGTGCAGAAGCGCTGCTGCAATCAGACCGGGATCGCTGTCGTACGAAGCAACTCTGACCGCCACCCTCAGGGGGTGAAGAATACAGGGCGTGACTCCATCCTTTCTCTTCTGGTGTGCATGCATTCGAAATGCAAGCTCAATTGACTTTGATACAGGTCCCTCTTCTTCGTTTTTCATTCTGCGCCGTTCCCGCTGTTTTCTGAATCTTCCATATCCCGCGGGGGTTCTCTTACCACCACAATAGTACCACTGTTTTCAGGAACAGCGAAGATTCCATGCCATCCCCGGGGCAGGACGGGTTCAGACCATTTAAAAAGCCACCTGGCGTCATCCGGTGCAAGGTTGATGCAGCCGTGGCTGCGTGGACGTCCGAAATTACGATGCCAGAAAGCCCCGTGAAGGGCGACCGAGAGCCTTATGAACTGCGCCCACGGCACGTCTTCGATAAGGTATGCATCTTCATCCTGTTCAGGCATGGCCTCGCCGTCCATGGCCTTTGAAACATGCTTCGACTTGATCCTGAAACTGCCGGCAGGCGTCCTGAGCTCCTCCTTGTCCTTGCCGGTTGCGGCAAGGGCGGCATAAACGGGTGTGCTGCCTTCGTAGGCAGTTACTATCTGTGATTCAATATCAACCAGGATCCACTTTTCGCCGGGCATGAGATCATCCGGAGGCCGCTGTGTCTCCATTATGCGGACGTTTTTATCGAGCAGATATTTTCCATCTTCGATCCTGTAAAAATATCTTCTCCCGATTTTTACTTTTTCCCGATCCACAACAAAAGCCGAAGGATACCGAGGCCGGCTTAGTATGCCTTTGATTTTTCCGGCTTTGTCCGCCTTGTAAACAATGCCCCCCCGCCTGTGAACGACAAAGGCCGCTGTGCGTTCGGGGTAAAGGGGTTCCAGACTCACACCCACGCTTTTTACCCCGCGCCTGAGCCTGGAATAAATCCCGGGTGCCTCGATGTAATCCCCGTTTACGGTACGGTACCAGAATTCGCCGTTCGCTCTCTCCCTTTTTCCGATACTGAGCCAGTTCCCTCGATCCACCAGCCTCGTTACAAGCGGATGCTTCTTCGCATCCCGGCCCACGTCGACTCCGGCGTCCAGAAGTACGTCCCTGTCCAGTATAAGGGCGGGAGGTTTTATTTTTTTCGTGCCGCCGTCCTTTAAAGGCGGTCCTGCATCTTCCACAGCAGGCTGCGGAACAGTCCATCTTTCTTCGTCCGCAGGAATGCGTTTGTAAATCGGAGTAAGGTCCCTGTTGACCATCCCGTACCTGTACGGAAGCGCTGCATCAAGGTCGGGCTCCGGGGGCACGTATTTCAGAAATGGCAGTTTTTCATTATCCGTAGTCGATATACCGCGTCCCCTGCATGCATAACCTCCCGTAATAAGCTCCACCCATCCTTCGGGACACTGCTCGCTCGTAAAATCAGGATCACCCGCTTTCACAACCCTGCCCTGAAGCATGTAACCCAGCCTGGGTGATTCAAAATCCGGCTTCTGGAAAATATTAAGTATGGGAAAAACGGCCCTTCCCGTAAGCGGGAACTCGGTCAGGTGCTCCGGGTATTTCTTTGTTTCTTCCTTTTTAATCCCCGCATCCCGGGGTTCTTTTTTCTTCTCCTGACGCACATCGGGTTTCTGTGACCCTGCCCTGTCCCTTGAGCATGAAACTGAAAAAACGGCTGATAACGCCAATGTCATAATTATTGCCGGAGCCTTCAGCCGTGCCTGTCTTTCTTTTTCACCTATCAAAATATCCATTTCATACCACGCAGAATGAAATCATTATCAGGATTTACGATTCGAATCCAGTGCCCGGGCCCAGAATGCCGCTATTCGTATAACTATCCGGAAAACGTGTAATCTTTCTGCAACTGAAAAGCCTCATCTGTGGTGCCACCCATTAGGAGGCGGTTAGTCAACAGGCAATAAGATTCCCTTGGAAAAACTCTTTTTCCTTCCTCTGAATTCCATCACCCGTAGCGGGAG
>Ga0272442_10003565_pt1 | contig 21782 bp, 16 predicted proteins | sample SSMForm2O_FD_200262 | JGI IMG/M metagenome (GOLD analysis project Ga0272442, IMG submission 200262) | Marine sediment archaeal communities from Little Sippewissett salt marsh, Falmouth, MA, United States - SSM-Form-2O | ecosystem: Environmental > Aquatic > Marine > Wetlands > Sediment ... | reverse complement strand
GTATCTATTCCTAATTTATATAACGCTAATGAAATATCAGCACGAACACCCTCAGCAAGATCACGATGCGATAAATCAAAATAACCGGCTGCATCATTTGGAGTTACTGTATATTCATCGTTTTCTTTCTTAAAGAGAAAAAATTCACATTCGGGTCCTGTATTATAGATATAACCCATCTTTTTTGCTTTGTTTACAATTTTTTCTAAAACGTATTTTGTATCTCCCATGAAACGTTTACCATTAGCTTCATAAATATCGCAGTTCAATTTTGCTGTTTTTCTTTTCTCAATTTCCTCTGGGAGAATTACAAAACTTTTTGGATCAGGCTTAGCAACTTTATCAGATTCTTCAATAGTTGCATAACCAGCAATAGAAGACCCATCAAAAGGTATGCCGTCATCAAGTGATTCTTCTAGTCTTGAAGGAGGGATTACAATGTTTTTTGGCATACCAAGAATATCTACAAATTGCAATCTTACGAAAAGAACTTTCTCTTTTTTTACAAAATTTAACACGTCTTCTTTAGTAAATTTTTTCCTCTCCATCTGGATAGACCCCCTATTATAAAAAGCCTAAATAAACCAACATATCAAGTATACTGTATCTTTATTAAAAACTAACCAATTGTTTTTAAAATTTGTTTAAAGATAAAAGTACTACATAAACTTTTAATAGAAGTTATGGATACGGTGAACACCGATTTTTCGGGAGGAATCTCATGGATAAAAATGTTGAAGCCTTTATGAATTATGTTATTGAAAGAAATCCCGGTGAGAAAGAATTCCACCAAGCTGTTCAAGAAGTTACAGAAAGCATAATGCCTTTTATTCAAAAAAATCCAAAGTATAAGAAAGCAAAAATTTTGGAAAGGATCGCCGAGCCTGAACGCATAATAATGTTTAGAGTTCCATGGATGGACGACGTAGGGGAAATCCAAATTAACAAAGGATATAGAATTGAAATGAATAGTGCTATTGGTCCTTATAAAGGTGGTTTAAGATTTCATCCAAGTGTAAATTTAAGCATCTTAAAATTCCTTGCTTTTGAGCAGGTTTTTAAAAACAGCCTTACAACTCTTCCTATTGGAGGCGGAAAGGGTGGTTCTAATTTCGATCCTAAGGGAAAATCTGATGCAGAGGTGATGCGGTTTTGCCAGAGTTTTATGTCTGAACTCTTCAGGCATATTGGACCAGATACTGATGTTCCCGCAGGAGATATAGGTGTCGGGGGTAGAGAGATTGGTTATTTATTTGGTCAATATAAGAGACTTCGTAATGAATTTACAGGGATATTGACAGGTAAAGCACTCAATTGGGGAGGAAGCCTTATAAGACCTGAGGCAACTGGATATGGTTGTGTTTATTTTGCACAAGAGATGTTGAAAACTAAAAAAGACTCCCTTAAAGGGAAGATTTGTACGGTTTCCGGATCTGGTAATGTTGCACAGTATACTCTTGAAAAATTAAATATGCTTGGTGCTAAAGTAGTAACCTTATCTGATTCATCAGGAATGGTTTATGACCCAGATGGGATAGACGATAAAAAACTTGCGTGGGTAATGGACCTTAAAAACATAAGACGTGGGCGCATTAAAGAATATGCTGAAGAATTTAATGTAGATTATGAAGCAGGAAAACGACCTTGGGGCTTAAAATGTGACATGGCATTTCCATCTGCTACTCAGAATGAGATTAATAAAAACGAAGCAAAAGCTCTTATCGACAATGGTTGTATATGCGTTTCTGAAGGAGCAAACATGCCTTCAGAACCAGACGCAATCGAAGTCTATCTTGATGCAAAAATACTATATGGCCCAGGAAAAGCAGCAAATGCAGGCGGCGTCGCAACAAGCGCTCTAGAAATGTCTCAGAACAGTCTTAGAATGTCGTGGAGCCGTGAAGAGGTTGATGAAAAACTACAATCTATTATGAAAAACATTCATGAAAACTGTGTAAAATATGGGAAATCTAACAAATTTGTAAATTATGTAGACGGTGCAAACATAGCCGGTTTTGTAAAGGTCGCTGATTCAATGCTCGATCAGGGACTTGTATAAGGAAGTTAAGCAAAACTTCCCTTTTTTTTAATTTTTCATTCCAAAACTTATTATCATTATTAGCCATTCAAATGATAGTTATGGCAGAAGATGATGCTTGTCTAGATATAACAAAATCTCGGAAAGATGAGGACGATTATGGATTTCCAGTTAAAGCATTTCATAAACTTATGCCATTTAAGATTAGAGAAATACTTCTTGTATCAAGCCTATATGATGCTTTTATTGTTGAAGAGGAAGGCTTAATATCTGAAATGGTTATCGGAGAATATCGACATCTTCTTTTAAGTTCTCCGCCACGCGTTACCCATGTTACATCTGGTAGTGATGCTCTTTCAAAAGTAAAATCTAACAAATATGATCTAGTAATAACAATGTCTAAGAACATTGGGATGAGTCCTTTTAAATTTGGGAAAAAAATAAAAAAAGAATGCCCCGATTTACCAGTAATTATTCTTGCAACTGATACAGCTGATTTGCATGTTTGTCAAGGACATATCTCTGAAGAAGGAATTGATAAAGCATTTTTTTGGTACGGGGACTCAAGTTTATTCATGGCGATTGTAAAATACGTTGAAGATAAAATCAATGCGAAATATGATACAGTTAATGGAAACGTTCAGATTATAATAGTTGTTGAAGACTCAATACGCGACTATTCAATGCTATTGCCTATTATTTATAGTGAAATTGTGCAGCAGACTCAGAGATCAATTTCAGATGATATCAATGAAATGCAGAGACTACTCCGCAGGAGAGCAAGACCAAAAATCCTTTTGGTAGATAATTTTGAAGACGGTATAAAACTTTATAACGAATATAAAAGTTATATATTGGGCATAATATCTGATGTAAAATTCCCCAAATCCGGGAAAGTTGATTCTCAGGCAGGACATGATTTCATAAAACATGTTCGAAATAACAATCCATATGTTCCCACAATGCTTCAATCGACCGACCCAGAAAATAGGGAAAGAGCAGAAGAATTGGGTGCTTTTTTCATACATAAGAATTCACCAACTTTAATGAAAGATTTCAATCACTTTTTATTAAAACATCTTGGTTTTGGAGATTTTGTTTTTCTTGTACCAAAAAAAGAACATAATAAAGGTGAAAAAGATAAAAACCATCATGAAAAAACAGAAAAAATAGCAAAAGCATCAAACCTTATAGAATTTGAAAAGGCACTTAAAAAAGCACCATTAGAATCAATAAGGTTTCATGCAAACCGTAACGATTTTTCAAATTGGTTAATGGCAAGATCCGAATTTAAACTTGCAAGAAAATTACGCCCTCAAAAAGTATCAGATTTCGATACATTATCTGAAATGAGAGAATATCTTGTAAAAGTTTTTAATGAAAGTCGAAGAGAAAGACAGCTTGGCGTAATGACAGATTTCACTAAGCAAAAATTTGAGTTCGACTCTTCATATACAAAAATAGGCAGGGACTCTCTTGGCGGAAAAGGAAGAGGTATAGCGTTTATTAGAACTCTATTTGCCCGATATGATTTTGATGAAAAATATCCAGATGTTAAAATAACTGTACCAAGTACCGTAGCTATTGGAACCGATGAGTTTGATCGATTTATCTCAGAAAATAAACTATATAAGTTTGTAAACAACAATAGAGACGTCCCAGATAATGAAATAGCTAAAGAATTCTTAAATGGCAAACTTTCAGATGATTTAAAAAATAAACTAACCATTGTCTTGAAACATTTTAAAAAACCAATAGCTGTAAGGTCCTCAAGCCTTCTTGAAGACTCACAAAACCACCCATTTGCAGGCATGTACTCTACATATATGTTGCCAAATAGCCATAAAAATGATAATTTAAGGCTAAACCAACTCTGTCAAACAATTAAACTTGTTTATGCATCAGTTTTTTTTAAAGACGCAAAGGTCTACATCGAATCAACATCAGCAAAAATTGAGGAAGAAAAGATGGCTGTAATAATCCAGCAACTAATAGGGAACAATTACAATGGAAGATTTTATCCGACTTTTTCAGGAGTGGCCCAGTCATATAATTATTATCCTGTCTCTCATCAAAAGAGAGGAGAAGGAATTGTTAGTATTGCTGTTGGTTTAGGGTACTCTGTTGTTGGCGGTGAAAAGGTTTTAAGATTTTCCCCAAACCACCCTGAAATCATTCCAGATTTTTCAACACCATCGATGATATTAGAAAACACACAGCGTGAACTATATGTGCTTAACACTAAAAAGCAGCCAAAACTATTTTCAGAAAGAGAAGATGAAACATTAGAAAAAATAAACATAAAAGATATTGTAAATGATGGGTCACTAAATTTTATTACTAGTACTTATAACAGAGAAGACGGAATGATAAGAGATGGTTTTTCAAAAGAAGGCCCACATCTCATAACCTTTGCAGGCATATTAAAATATGATGTTTTCCCGCTGGCAAACATAATTAAAGATATTTTACAAGCAGGCCAAAGAAGCATGGGTAGCCCTGTTGAAATTGAATTTGCTGTTAATTTTGATCCTGAAAATAAAAAACCACCTGTTTTTGCAATTATTCAGATAAGACCCTTAGTCATAGCAAAAGAACATGCGCATATCACATGGGAAGACAACGATATTAAGAAAGAGGAAATACTTATCAGCTCTAACAAAGCGTTGGGCAATGGTTTAATCGACTCAATAAAAGATATTATATATGTGTCACCTGAAACCTTTGACACTTCAAAAACAGTTGAAATAGCAAGCCAGATAGGCAGTTTAAATAAAGAACTATCAGAGAACCAAACACCTTATCTTTTGATTGGGCCAGGCAGATGGGGAACACAGGACAGATGGCTGGGAATCCCTGTGGCATGGAGTGAAATATCTAATGTAAAAGTTATGGTAGAAACAGCACTTGAAGATTTTAATATTAAGCCTACACAAGGCACACATTTCTTCCAGAATATAATATCACGCGACATTGGATATCTTTATACCACACTTAATACAAGAGATAGCTATATAGATTGGAACTGGTTAAAAGTTCAAAAACCAAAAAATAAACTAGAATATGCAAGTCATATCAGACTTAACAAGCCTCTTACGATTAAGTTAGATGGCAGATCGGGCCGAGGATTAATTTTAAAGCCTGAATAAATTTTTCTTATCATAAACTTTTAAAAACCCTCCTAAATACAGGTTATCGCAAACATACTCCTAAAGATGTGTTGACTATGTATGAAATAATAGAAAAAAAGATTTTATCAGGCACTGTTAAACTCATGAAAATAAAAGCACCTCTTGTTGCAAAAAAGGCACAGGCAGGCCAATTTATCATATTGCGTATAGATGGGAAAGGTGAACGCATACCGCTTACTATTGCTGACTATGATAGAAAAAAGGGAACGATAACGGTAATCTTCATGGAAGTTGGAAAAACAACTAAAAAACTTGGTACTATGAAAGTAGGAGACAAACTGTTAAATTTTGCAGGCCCTCTTGGCCAAGCATCAGAAATTGAAAATTTTGGAACTGTTGTTATGATTGGTGGCGGTGTTGGCATTGCCCCTCTTTATCCGATCTTAAGGGCGTTAAAACAAGCTGGAAACTATGTGATAAGCATTTTAGGAGCCCGAAATGAAAAACTCTTAATGCTTGAAAAAGAAATAGAAGAATTCAGTGACGAACTCCATATATGCACCGATGATGGATCTAAAGGGACAAAAGGTTTTGTTAGTAATATTTTACAAAATCTTATTGATGAAGGTAAAAAAATTGATATCGTATGGGCAATTGGTCCTGTTATTATGATGAAAGTAGTCGCAGACCTTACTAAAAAATATAATATTAAAACAATTGTAAGCCTCAATCCAATAATGGTTGATGGCACAGGTATGTGTGGGGGATGCCGTGTCTCGGTTGGTGGTGAAACAAAATTTGCTTGTGTCGATGGACCAGAGTTTGACGGACATTTAGTCGATTTTAATAATTTAATGCTCCGCAATCGTCGTTTCGTCTGCGAAGAAGATCATGCTTGTAAGATGGCAGGGGTTGAATAATAAATGGCTGTTAAAAAAGAAAAGCATCCTATGCCTGAACAAAAACCAAAAGATCGAATTAAAAATTTTAATGAAGTTCCGTATGGTTATGATCCAGAAACTGCTATAGAGGAAGCAAAACGTTGTCTTCAATGTAAAAACAGACCATGCGTTTCTGGATGCCCAGTTGAGATAGAAATACCTGATTTTATTAAACAAATTGCAGAAGGAAATTTCGATAAAGCAGTTGAAATATTAAAATCAAAGACCAGCCTTCCAGCAGTTTGTGGCCGAGTTTGTCCTTATGAAAATCAATGTGAAGGAGAATGCACTCTCTTAAAAATTGGAGAACCAGTAGCAATAGGCCGCCTTGAGCGTTTTCTTGCAGATTATGAACGTAAAAAAGGAGTAAAAATCCCAAAAATTGCCAGAAACACAGGAAAAAAAGTCGTTGTTGTTGGAGCAGGGCCTGCAGGTCTTACATGTGCGGGGGACTTAACAAAAATGGGACACAAGGTTACTGTCTACGAAGCACTTCATGACCCTGGCGGAGTTCTCATGTATGGCATTCCTGAATTTCGTCTTCCCAAAGAGATAGTCAAAGCAGAGGTAGATTATATCAGCAAATTGGGAGCAGATATTGTTTATGATGTCGTGGTAGGTAAGACCCTAACTGTTGAAGAACTGATGGAAGAATTCGATGCGATTTTTATTGGAACCGGAGCAGGTTTACCACGTTGGCTCCGCGTCCCTGGGGAAAACTTAGACGGCGTCTATTCTGCAAACGAGTTTTTAACTCGTGTAAATATGATGAAAGCATATCGTTTCCCCGAATATGATACGCCTGTAAAAATTGGAAAAGTTGTTGCCACTTTTGGTGCTGGAAATGTAGCCATGGACTGCGCACGCACATCTCTTCGTTTAGGAGCTGAAAAATCATATATAATATATCGCAGAAGCGAAAAAGAAATGCCTGCACGTAATGAAGAGATAGAACACGCTAAAGAAGAAGGAGTAATTTTCAAACTTCTCACAAATCCCGTACGTTTTATAGGGGATGATAAAGGACTTTTAAAAGAAGTTGAATGTATAAAAATGGAATTAGGTGAACCTGATGAATCAGGCCGACGAAGGCCTATGCCAATTAAAGGTTCTGAATTTAAAATAAAGATTGATACTGCATTAGTTGCTATTGGTCAAAGTCCAAATCCTCTAATTCCTAAATCTGTTAAAGGATTAAAAATCGGCAAACGGGGCAATATTGAGACAGATGAAGAAGGCCGTACAAATATTCCTTGTATTTTTGCTGGTGGAGATATTGCTACTGGTGCGGCAACAGTTATTCTTGCGATGGGCGCTGGTAAAAAAGCTGCACGGGCAATAGATAAATATTTAAAAAGTATGAGATAGAATGCCAGGGTTTAAACAAGTATATTTATGGTTATCTGAAAAGGATGCTAAAAGAGAAAATATTTTTTCAATTAGGATACACACATCCACCTTCTCTCATCTCAATTTCACCGTTTTCAGCATTTAACCAATATGTATCCTTACAACAATTTTCATTAATCATCTGCCCACCTGCTGACCAGGCCAAATAACAAAACCATGAACCTTCATATGCGTTTGGGGGTGTTGTCTCATTTTTTTCTTTTTTTAATGTCAAATGTAGATTGCTAGTATCACAGCCCTCATCAATAAAATTCTGTCTAGCTTCTTCTTCATTAACTAATATGTCATATTCTTCTGAAGGGCCTTTATATCTAATTTTTCCATCGTATATAGGTATATCCCATTGTATCTCAGCTCCACCAATTGTATAACTGTCATATTCTAGTTGAATATATAGAAGATTATGTTTTGTTAAACAATCATCTATAGTATAAAATTTGAAATGTTCTCTAATATAGCTTTCAGATAAAAAACATGTTAAAAAATCTCTAGGAGTCTCTGGTATTTCATCTAGATTTAGGACAGTTTTTTCTGGAACTATCTCAATTTTTTTAATGTAAGTTATGTTTACAGGTAGAACTTTTATTAACAGACTACAAATTCCTTCAATAGTTAAAATTTCCTTTATATCTATCTCAGCTGAGAATTCAACAAGCAAACCTTCTTCTTTGAATTCTTCCTGCAAATTTACTGGCTTATATCTTTTATATATCTTACCTAAAAATTCTATACCTTCCTCTACTTCTATTATAAAATTTTCATCTCTTATATTTATTTTTCTTTCAATTTTTTTTATTATACCCGTATCACTTATCGTTTGGTCTTCAGTAAATAAATTTCTTGCTGAGGGAATAATTGAAAATGCATTAAATAAGAATATGATTATTATTAGTACGATAAACCATTTTTTAGTTTTCCTATTCATAAACATACCACAATCTTTACTTTAATTTTTGTTATTATTTATTAATAAATGTTATGGTATATTTGTATACCAAATACAAAAAATATTATTTCATTCTCTTTTTTGCTGCTTTTATTAGACCATTAAACATTGGAGCTGGTCTAAGTGGACGACTTTTAAACTCAGGATGAGCTTGAGTTGCTATAAAATATGGATGATTTGGCAATTCCATAAACTCCATTAGTACCCCATCTGGTGATCTACCAGAGAAAGCGATGCCACATTTCTCAAGTTTTTCCACATATTCTGGATTAACCTCATATCTATGACGATGCCGTTCTGAAACTTTTTCAGAATTATATAATTTAAAAATCAAACTATCTTTTTTCAAAACAGCAGGGTATGCACCAAGACGCATTGTTGCCCCATATCTAGATTCCTGTAAAATTTTGACCTGCTCAGGGATAAAATCAATTACAGGATGCGGGGTTTTTTTATCTATTTCTGCAGAATGCGCATTTTTTAAACCGCACACATTTCTTGCATATTCAACAACCGCAAGTTGCATACCTAAACACAGACCAAGATAAGGTATTTTGTTTTCTCTACAATATCTTATGGTTTCAATTTTTCCATCAATCCCTGAAAATCCAAAACCACCTGGAACAATTATCCCGTCAAGATCGTCAAGAGTTCTCAATTTACGAGGATCCTTCTCAAATACTTTTGAATCAATCCAACTAATCTCAGGATTTAGATTATTATTCCAGCTTGCGTGTTTTACAGCTTCTATAACACTGATATAGGAATCAGAAAGCTGAGAAGTACCTATATCAAAATATTTTCCAACAATACCAATTTTAACAGAATTTTTTATTTTTCTAATTTTTTTAATGAACTTTTCCCACCCTTCAAGATCATTGTGATCTTTACGTAAATTTAACTTTCTAAGAATTTTTTTACACAAATCCTGTTTATCAAAAAGAAGCGTAACCGCATATACATTATCCACATCTTGGTTTGATATTACTTCTTCTTCATGAACATTACAAAACATTGCAATTTTCTCTCTACGTACATTATCAAGAGACTGCTCCGAACGAGTTATTATAAAATCTGGTTGTATACCAATTTCTCGCAATAACTTTACTGAATGTTGTGTTGGTTTAGTTTTTGCTTCACCAAGCGCATCAAGCATTGGCACATATGTGACATGAATAAACAATACTTTTTCCCCTTTAAGCTTCATTTGACGAACTGCTTCTAAGAATAGTACATTTTCATAATCGCCAACAGTCCCTCCAATTTCAACTAAAACAAAATCAAAACCATTATCTTCAGCGGGACGTTTAATCCTTCTTTTTATTTCATCTGTAACATGAGGTATTGGCTGTACTGTTTTACCTAAATATTTTCCTTTTCTCTCTTTTTCTATAACTGCATTGTATACTTGGCCTGTGGTAATATTATGATATCTTGGTATATTTATATCTAAAAATCTTTCATAATGTCCAAGATCTTGGTCTATCTCTCCTCCGTCTTCTGTAACCCATACTTCTCCATGCTCTGTCGGTCTAAGAGTTCCAGCATCAAAATTCATATACGGATCAATCTTCATTGCTGTTACTTTGTAACCATGAAGTTGTAATATCTTTCCAATACTGGCTGTGGTTATTCCTTTTCCTAAACCAGAAATAACTCCGCCAGTTACAATTATATAATTTGCCATCCCTTTCAACCGGCACTGGTAATATATTTGTATGTTTTAAATCATTTCCTTTCTTATAAAAATTTAAATATTGATATTTTTAAACCTAAATAAAAATAAAGAAAAAATGATAAATACTATATAACCATTTTTTTGGTCCTATAGTAAATCTATTATGTAATTTTTTTTGTTTGTTTTATTTCTTTGTAGATAAAGATATTTCTATAGAAGAGACGTTGGAATTTCTTCCTTCTTCATTTGTGATACTTTCTGTACCAATTGTTATATTTTTTACTTTTGCATCGGTTACAAATCTGTTTCTTGTTATCTCTGCAGTGTCTACGGCTCGACTGATGGCTCTACCTCTTGCTTTAATTATAACTTCATCAGAGCCACCGTTAAATTGTGTTACTACAGCTAATACATAGCTCATTGGTGGTTTGTTTCCAACGTATATTACGTTCTCATCTGGATTTACTTCTTTTTCTGCCATAATTTATTTTCCTCCCTGTTATTTTACTGGGTTTTCTTTTCTTATTCAAAGCGATTTTTATTTATAAAGCTTTCGAAAACTTTTTTTCCATATTTCCCTCTTTAAATTAGTTACATTTATATTCTAACCTCTTTTACGAGTTTCAGAATCAAAATAACACATTTCTTACTAAATTTAGGTGGACAAAAACTTATGGAAATATTAGATGACCAACCTGGTAAAACAATATTATTACTTGGTAATGAGGCAATAACACGAGGTGCTATAGAAGCAGGAATAGATGTTGCTACAACATATCCAGGTACTCCTTCTTCAGAAATAGCTGATACTTTTTCATATATTGCAAGATATTTTACTAAACAAAAAAAGGAGCCAAGTTTTTATTTTGAATATTCTACAAATGAAAAAGTTGCTTTAGAAATTGCAGGAGCCGCCTCGATTTCAGGATTGAGAAGCCTTACTTGTATGAAGCATGTAGGAATGAATGTGGCTAGTGATACTTTTATGACTTATATGTACATCGGTACACGGGGAGGGCATATCATTGTTTCAGCAGATGATCCTTCATGTCATTCTTCCCAAAATGAACAAGATAATCGTTATTTCGCTCTTTTTGGTGGAGCTCCTATGCTTGAGCCATCAACTCCACAGGAAGCTAAAGAAATGACAAGAAAGGGATTTGAAATATCTGAAGAACTAAAATCACCAATTCTGTTGCGAACTACAACAAGATTAAATCATATTAGAGGACCTATAAAGTTAAATAAAATACAAAAACCTAGGAAAAAAGGTAACTTTGAAAAAAATCCTGAATGGGTTACAACTCCAGCAATAGCTCGAAAAAGGCATCCAGAACTTCTTAAAATGCTAGATAAGGCTGAAAAATTATCGCAAAAATCAGAATTTAATTATAAACTTAGTATTGGAAAACCTATTGAATGGGGTATTGTCACATCAGGGGTTTCGTTTAACTACGTAAAAGAAGCAGCTGAGGATCTAAAGTTAAATGTTAAAATTTTAAAACTAGGCATGACGCATCCGCTTCCAAGAAAAACGTGTGAAGATTTTATAAAATCTTGTAAAAAAATTATAATAGTTGAAGAACTTGAACCTGTCCTTGAAAACCAATTCAAACAAATTGCATACGATATTGGGTCTAAAGTTAAGATATATGGTAAATCAACAGGACATTTCTCAAGGCTCTATGAATATAATCCAGATATAGTCTACACTGCTTTCTCAAAGATATTTAAAGTTAGTAATAAAATTAATAGCCCCGCTCAATCTAAAATTAAATTACCAAGTCGTCCACCGGCTTTATGCCCTGGTTGCCCACATCGAGCTACATATTATGCTGCAAAAAAAGCACAGCCAAAGGGCGTTATTTATCCTACGGACATCGGTTGTTACACACTAGGCCGTGAAAAACCACTTGAAATGGCGGATTTACTTCTCTGTATGGGTAGTAATGCCGGTACAGCATGTGGACTTGCAGTAGCAACTGATCAAAAAATCATTTCTTATATGGGCGATTCGACATTCTTCCATTCAGGGATACCACCGATAATTGATGCAGTTCATCACAACCATGATGTAGTAATTACAGTTCTTGATAACCGTACAACTGCTATGACAGGTCATCAACCACATCCTGGGAACGATTTTGATGGCATGGGCCGACCTGCTAAAAAAATACTTGTGGAAGATGTAATAAAAGGATGTGGTGTTGAACATATTGAAATTACAGATCCAAATAAAATCAAAGATACGACTGAAGCCTTCAAAAGAGCATTAAATTTCAAAGGAACATCAGCTGTTGTAAGTAAAGCACCATGCATCTTACTTGCAAATAGAGACAAGAGAAAACAAGGTAAAAAAATTCCAATATATCATATTGATCAAGAAAAATGTCGTAAATGTAAAATTTGTATAGCACAATTTGGATGTCCTGCTTTTTATTATGGAGATGATGATAGAATTTTCATTGATGAGCAACAGTGTAATGGCTGTGGAAACTGTGCAACAATTTGTCCATTTGATGCAATATCGCCTAGAAAGGAGGGAAAATAAATGGGAAAAACAAGCATAGTTTTAACAGGTGTTGGCGGGCATGGAGTTATAACAGCAGCAAACATCCTCGGAAAGGCAGCAGTAAATGCGGGTGTTAATGTCTTTGTTTCAGAAGTACATGGTATGGCGCAGAGAGGAGGATCAGTTAATTGTACAGTTAGAATGGGCGATGATGTTTCAGGTCCATTAGTAGCGAGTGGAACGGCAGATGCAATTATTAGTACAGAACCTGTTGAAACATTACGTTTCATACATTATTCAAATAAAAAGACAAAAATTATTACAGATATTACGCCACTTGTGCCTTTTACAGTATCTGTAGGGTCAGAAAAATATCCAGATTTAAATCAAATATTTAAAGAATTAGACCGATATGGTAAGATTTACAAAATCGATGCAGTAAAAATTGCAAAAGATGCAGGAAATCTCATTGTGAAAAATATAGTAATGCTAGGCGCATTAGCAGCATTAGACATAATGCCATTCAAAAAAGAAATACTATTGAAAACTATTCTCGAAAATGTTCCTGATAAATATAAAGAGATGAACAAAAAAGCTTTTGAGAATGGATACAAAGCGATTAAGAAATAGCTATTTCAAAATTTTTTGCATTAAATAAACATCAAGGCATTTACCAAATTTATATCCTACTTCTTTCAATACTCCAACATGTTCAAATCCAAACATTTCATGTAAATGAATACTAATTTTGTTTCCATCTGTTATCCTTACAAGTATGACATGTAAGCCTGCTTTTTCTCCCGCTTTAATAATTTTTTTCATCAGAATTTTACCTATCCCTTCCCCTTGGTGTTTATTTTTTACATATAGGGAGAGTTCAACTGTATCAGCATAAGCGCATTTTGTCGAATATTTACTTAGAGCGCTCCATCCAATAATATCACCGTTTTTTTCAGCAACGATAATTGGGTATCTTTTTCCATGATTATTGAACCATTTTATTTGTTCTTCTAATGATTTAGTTTTAGTATCAAAAGTAGCAACAGTATTTTCAATTGCATTATTATAAATTTCAGTAATTTCTTTTAAATCACAAAGTTTAGCTTTTCTAACAATCATCTACATTAAAAAGTAAAAACAACCTATATACTTATAACCTATGGTGTTTTTATCCCGGAGATATAAACAGGAGTAAAATAATGAGATGCGTTGAATGCGGAGAAAAAGAAATATTCAAAGATGGAGTATGCATAGATTGTTACAGGAAGACACACACCTTCACCAGTGGACCAGAAATAATAGATATTCAATTTTGTTCTCATTGTGGTAGTTATAAATACAAAAATACATGGTCTTTACAGCCTTTTAGTGAAGTTTTAAAAAAATATGTTAAACATCTTTTTAAAATTAAAAATGATTTTAAGAATATAGATATAAACACAGAATGTGAGGACATAGATCAAGGTAAAAAATGTAAGATACAAATTACTGGATATATAGAAGATCTACCGATCACAGAAACTCACGAATTTTTAGTACGACTTAAAAAAACAGTATGTGATGTATGCTCAAAGCAATACGGTGGTTACTATGAAGCTATACTCCAAATTAGAGCTGAAGACCGCAAACTCACAGAAAAAGAGCTCGGAAATATCGAATCAATGGTTTTTAACACGATAGATGAGATGCGCTCTAAAGGAAATAGAGGTCTTTTTATTACTGACTATGGACTAGAACATGGTGGGATTGATTTTTTCATTAGTGATAAAAATGTTGGATTAAATTTAGCAAGAAAAATATATGAGCAATACGGGGGTATAATAAAACAATCATCAAAAGATAAAGGCATGAAAGATAGTAGGCAAATCAAAATTATGACATATCTTGTTAAAATACCATCATTTAGAAAAAATGATTTTGTTAAAATAGGTAAAAAATTTTTTTATGTCGTTTCTATCAAAGGGCATAATATAAAAATGATTAATCTTGTTAACTGGGAGGAAATAATTGAGGATTTAAAAAATATTCAAAAAGTCAATATTCTTGGCGGAAACGAATTAATTAAAGAAATGATTTTAGTAAGTCAAACAAAAGAAGAAATTCAAATAATGAATAAAAAGAATTATCAGGTTACAACTGTAAAAAAACCAAAACCGATAAATTTTAAAGATAAAGAAATTAAAACTGTGAAGTTAGACGGTAATCTTTTTCTTTTTCTAGAAAAACAAAAGTGATAAAAAGTGTTAAATATTAACCGTCGGTCTAGGAGATGAAATTTATGGCTGAAAAAACGTCTATGAATTTAGAAGAAAATGTAGCTGGATTGTTATGTTATCTGTTAATTTGGGTGACAGGTATAGTTTTCTTTCTGTTAGAAAAGAAAAATAAAACAGTTAGATTCCATGCTATGCAATCAATCTTGACTTTTCTTCCATTAAGCATTATTGCTTGGATAGTTGGTTGGATTGGTGCGCCAAAATGGTCAGGTGGTTGGTATTATGGTCATTTTGATCCTGGCATCCCTGCATTGATATATCTTTCTTGGATAATATGGGCTGTTACAGTGATTCTATGGATCGTTCTTATGATCAAAGCTTATCAAGGACAAAAATTCAAATTGCCAGTTATTGGAGATATAGCTGAAAAACACAGCTAATCTTTTTTTCTTTTTTATAATATTTTCAATAATCGATGAAATTATTTTTAATATTGATAAATTCAATACAAAAATATTTATAAAAATTTTATATTCCTCACTCTTTATATGTTAAAAATTAAAGAACAAATAGATAAAAAACACACAAAATGGATACAAGTTCATTTTACTGATTTAATTGGGAATCTGAGAGTGCTACATATGCCAGCTGATCGTTTTTTAATAGATGATATACTCTCTAAAGGTATAAATTTTGATGGGTCATCTGTTGGATTCCGTAGGGTAGAAAAATCTGATATGATCGCCCTCCCAGATTCAGATACTTTTAAACCAATTCCTTACGAAAAAGATGAGGCAATGATTCGTGCAAACTTATACGATACAAATTATACACCTTACCGAGCAGGACCTAGAAATATTTTAAAAAAGGCTATAGAACAAGCAAAAGCCAAGGGCTATGATAAAGTAATGATTTCACCAGAGATGGAATTTAGTTGTTTTAAAAAATTAACTGATGAAGAAAATGGTTTTACAGATCATATTTCCTACTTTTCTCCTCCACCATTAGATGATTTAAAAGAATACCGAAAAAAATTATCTGATGTTATAAATGAGAGTGGTTATCAGGTGAAATATCATCATCATGAAAAAGGAAAATTTCAACATGAAATAGAAGTGAAAGAACTAGAAGCACTTGAAGCCGCAGATTTTTGCAGCTATTTTAAGTTTATAGCTAGGGAAATCGCCTCGTTATTTAATATGGATATAACATTTATGCCAAAACCACTTTCAGAAGAAGCAGGTAGCGGCATGCATGCACATATTACATTATATAAAAACAAAAAAAACATGTTTCTTGATAAAAAAAATCAATTTAATTTAAGTAAAACTGCTTTGTATTTTATTGGCGGTGTACTTGAACACTCTAGAGGAATAGCCGCATTCGCCAACCCCACTCTTAATTCTTACAAAAGATTAATACCAAATTTTGAAGCACCAATATATATTGCTTGGGATCAATATAACAGAAGTAGTCTTATAAGGATTCCTGCTAAAAAAAATGTTGATATAGAGGTAAGAAACGCGGATCCCGCTGCAAATCCATATCTTTTCTTTGCTTCACTGATTTATGCGGGTTTGGATGGAATAAAGAAAAAAAAGAGCTTCAAACCTGTTTCAAGAAATATTTATAAAATGACTGAAGAAGAAATTAAGAAATATAAAATTAAACAGTTACCAACAAATTTAATGGAGTCACTTGAGCAGCTACAAAAAGATAAGGTTCTCATTGATGGTATAGGAAGAGATGCAATAGATCTTTACGTTGAAAAGAAAATACAAGAATGGAATCTTTATATGGGTGAAATAACAGATTTAGATTACAAATTTTATTTTAATTGCTAAAAAAGCTATAATTTATTTTTCACTGTCTTTGCTACTATTCTTCCATCTATTCTATTTCTAGCGGTTTTCATAACTTCTCCCATAATACTATTAAATGGAATATTCTTTTTTTTGTTAGATTTATATTCCATAATTATTTTATCCACAACCTTTTTTAATTCTTTAATAGACATAGGTTTTATATTTAGTTCTGCAACTGCTTTTTTTATCGTTTTATCTGGGTTATCGGCTAAAAATTCTAGTATAGTTGTTATAGCTTCTTTGCTAAATTTTTTTTCATTTAACATTTCAAATAAATTATATATTTTTTCCTCTGATATTAACTCTATTTTTTTACCTTTTCTTTCAAGATATTTTAGTTTTTCTTCTAAAGTTACCGCTACAAGAACTGGATTGACTTCCATGTTTTTTATAATTTTATCAAATATCTTTAATTCTTTAGAAATGCATAGAGGGCATATTATCTGTTCAGGAATACCTATCTTTTTTAATCTTTTTTCGCAGTTCCAAATCTGTTCTGGCAAATTATTTTTTATTCTTCTTAACATTTTTTCTGATATGGGGGTTGGTGGCGTATCCGTATCAGGATACATTCTATCTGGTCCTGGCAGTATCCGTTCAAAGTCATTTACCCCATCTTGAAAAACTTGCCTAGTTTCCGAGGGCACACCTTTTGTTGCTTCTACTGCTCTTATTTTTATTTCTTCTACAGCAGTTTTAACATCTTCTTTATTGCCCCAAACTAAAACAATCGTATCTGTTGATTTAACATTAAATAATGTTTTTAGTTGATCTATCTCTTTAGCTGACAAACCAAATTTTTTAAAATACTTATCATAAACAATATTGGGTAAAACATCAATACATGCAATTACTCTTACACGACCTGAGATCTCATCTGCAAATGTTTTATTAGGTTGTGTGGTTTTTTCAAGTATACCTGCAAAAACGCGTAAAACAATTGCATATATCTTCTCTTTGTTTTTTATTAATTTTTTAAATTTTTTGCATTTAGAATTTTTAAATATTGATGTAACATCTTGGTATTCGCTATGCAGTGTTTCTTCTGTAATACCACGCAATCTTAGTTCATCACGGATTTCTAACAGAGCTTTTTGCCTTCGTGCTTCGTTAGCAACTGCTTTAGATATATATTGTATTTTAGGGATGCCTTTAAGTTCAACTCTTGTGCCTCCATTAATACTTACATTTACATCTTGTCGAACACTACCTAAGCCTCTTCTTACTTTCCCAGTTGATCTTAGCAATCTTCCAATAAGACTGGCTACTTCTCCTGCTTCAGTAGGTGTTTTGATATTTGGGTAAGTTACAACTTCCACAAGGGGAATACTTAAACGATCAGTTTTAAAAATTATTTTATGTCCTACATCACTTACTTCTCTGCATGCATCTTCTTCTAATCCAAGTTGAATAATCCTTATCTCTCTATCTTTAAATGGGACCCATCCTTCTATACCAATAATCCCAGTTCTTTGAAAACCAGTAGGGATACTACCATCTAAATATTGTTTTCTACTAATGTGAATTTCATCAACAATACTACAATTGAGTAAAAGAGATATCTCAAGAGCTATTTCTAAAGCCTGCTGATTTAATTTAAAAGGAGGAGTGTCATCCATTTCATAGGTACAAACTGTATCATCGTAAAGTTGATAGACAACATTCTTGTTGGTTTTGAATTCCATTAATGCAGTGCCGTCATATTCGCCTAGTTCCGAAAGTGTAGGTCTCATGTGCCGTAGAATTATTGCGCTAGGTTTATCACGATGAAGTACTGCTTTACAATTGCAGAATAACTTTTTTTCTGTTAATAACTGCTGATGAATTTCTAGACCACACTTTAAACCTAGATCTTTATAGAATTTATCGTTTTTTAAGTAATCTTCAGACATCGTTCGGGCTAAATACTAGACCCAATATATATTTATACTGTTTTTATAGGTAAAAATCTAAAATTTCCCACATATATTATAAACCTTTTCGGTTTCTTTTTTGATAAAATTTAATTTAAATCAGATAAACATGTATTTAGAAGGTAATAAAATGGAAAAAGAAGACGCATACAAAGGCTATCGAGGATCTGCAAAAAAGAAACTTAAAGATTTAAATGTAAAGGTATGGAGTGATGTAATTATCAAATCAACCCGAGGCGAATTCAAGGGAATTATTCTTCCTCGAGCAGAAACTGAAGATGACAAACACATTGTATTAAAACTTCATAATGGGTATAACGTTGGTATTAAAACTGATTCTATTAAATCAGTAAAAGAAGTTGGTTATAAAAAAGGTCATTACAAAATTCCAGAATCCGAATTTCCAACAAACTCTGATAAACCAAACGTAACACTTTTTGGGACAGGTGGTACTATTGCATCTAGATTAGATTATCGTACAGGTGCGGTTATTCCTGCTTTTTCTCCGGGGGAATTGTATGGTGCGGTTCCCGAGCTTGCGGGTATTTGTAATCTAAAGACTGAAAAACTTTATGGTATTTTTAGTGAAAATATGGGCCCTGAGCAGTATATTAAAACTGCAAAGGCAATAGTTAAAGAAATAGAAGATGGTGTAGATGGAATTATTATTGGCCATGGCACAGATACTATGCATCATACAGGCGCGATACTTTCTTTTATGGTTCAGAAACCACCAGTACCTATTGTATTAGTAGGTTCACAGAGGTCTTCAGATAGGCCATCTAGTGATGCAGCGCTTAATTTAATTAATGCTACTAGAACTGCTGCCTATTGTGATATAGCTGAAGTTATGGTATGTATGTTTGGGCCTACTAGTGACCAATATAACTTATTACATAGAGGTACACGTGTTAGGAAAATGCATAGCAGCTACAGAAGTACTTTCAGAACTATTGGAGATATACCATTAGCTACTGTAACACCAAATGAATTCAAATATTTAAGAAAAGACTATAACAAACGTAGAAAAGATCGAAATGTGGCAATAGATACAGCATTCGAAGAAAAGGTGGCAATTGTATACTATTATCCAAATATGCTACCAGATATGATCGAATCACTTATTGATAATAAGTATAAAGGTATAGTTATAGCTGGTACTGGGTTGGGTCATGTAAATAAACCATTGTATAAACCTTTAGAACGTGCAATTGAAGAAGGAATAGCAGTATATATGACAGTTCAGACTCTTTGGGGTTATGTTCAGATGTATGTTTATGATACGGGTCGTGATTTATTAAAAATTGGTGTAGTACCTGCAAAAAATATGTTACCTGAAGTTGCATATATGAAACTATGCTGGGCTTTAGGACACACCAGCAATTTGGAAGAAGTTAAAAAGATAATGTTAACACCAATTGCAGGGGAGATTACTGAGAGAGAACCACATAACGGTTACATTATTTTACAAGGCGGCATACCTGAAGTTGATGAATTTGTTAGTAAACATATGAGATAAAAGCTTACATTTTTTAGTTTTTAAAAAGTATTTAGGCAACTTTGTTATTATATTTCATATGGTTTGTTTGCAGGACTCCAATCAAAATTATAACTAGGTAAATAAAATAAGAAATCTCCTTTGATTATTTTCGGTAACTTTTTTCCGAAGCTGTATTTCAATCCAATCCAATCATCCCAATAATTTCCATCCCACTGATTAAAAAACGATGTTCCAAAGTTAGCATGACAGCTGTGATTTATAAAATTGTTCTCGTAAATCTTATTTTTATGGCATTTATAGTCTAAAAGAAGACCCTCATCAGGTAAACCATTTCTTCCAATGAAACTGTTTCTTTTAATTAAATTTTCATGAGAATGTTCAAGTGAAAAAGCCTCCCCAAGCGCCCCTCCTTCAATAATATTTCTGTAAACTATATTATAATTAGTTGCAAAAAAACGGATACTATTATGATAATCGGTAATATTTCCAAATATATGATTTTTTGATATATTATTATAATTGCTTCCATAAGAAAGCACTATCCCAAAGCGACATATATTTGAAATATTGTTTTGAAAAATCTCATTGTAAGAGCAATACACGTTTAGGCGAATTCCTTCTTCATTATTGCATATATTATTTGAAAATATTTTGTTGTAAGAAGAATTTATTCGTAAATAAACACTCTCGCCTTTATTATGAGTTATCTGATTATTAAAAATACTATTATTATTGGATTCACTTAAAACAATACCTGCATAGTAAAAATCGCTTAATTCACCACAATTTTGTATTGTAAAACCTGTAATGTTAGTCCAATTAGATCTAACAAAAATAATACTCCCTATACCCTCTCCATCAATTATAGTATTATTTTTATCTTCACCAATAAGATTTATTGTTTTATTGATCTGAAGATGTTCATAGTATGTATTATTGAAAACATAAACAGTATCTCCTGGTTTTGTTGAATTAATCGCATCTTGAATGCGTCTGTATGGGTTATAAATTGATCCATCCCATGGACCGTTGGTGTTATTTTTATTAACATATATTATTTCATTTTTTATTTGAAATTTAGTATTGCCCTTTTCAATATATTTTGCGTTACTAGAAATAACAAAAATAATTAATAAAGAAAATACGACCAATAGTTGAATTTTTTTTCTTTTTTTCATTTTTTTATCTGCCTAAAAAGCCATAGATAATATTTTTATTCTATTTAGCAATCTTTCTAGATGAATATCTAATAATCGTTCTCTAAAAATATGTCTTGACTTTTCCGGTTTAAGATAAAAATCATATCTCATTTTGCCTTCAGAAAAAACCCAAGATACTATTTTTGGACTTTGTTTTGTTTTATATTTATTTGCTGATGCAGTAACAGTGCAGTCATGCATTTGCCATGCTTTTTCTCCCATTGCCTCTGGGTCCAAGTCATCAAAATCATAGTTATATACAAAATTATTTTTTTCTGTTCTACATTTTACATGTACTGTTTTACTTCCTAAGTTTTTTCCATCAAGGTCACCAAAAACAAGATCAATCGTATTAAACCACGGTCTAGTTTCTAAATAATCAATAGTTGCGTTTACAGCATTAGAAAAGTCTTGCCATATATCAATTACTTT
>Ga0272442_10003564_pt1 | contig 21786 bp, 13 predicted proteins | sample SSMForm2O_FD_200262 | JGI IMG/M metagenome (GOLD analysis project Ga0272442, IMG submission 200262) | Marine sediment archaeal communities from Little Sippewissett salt marsh, Falmouth, MA, United States - SSM-Form-2O | ecosystem: Environmental > Aquatic > Marine > Wetlands > Sediment ... | reverse complement strand
CTTTGCTATGTTCATGTGGATTTTCTCATAACCACACCATGGCCCCATATCAGCATTGCTTATCAATCCACATCTCATTCCTCCAGCTAAATTCTTCAGATATTTATATCCATAATGGACTATCCATGGAAAATAAAGTGGGAAAGGGCTCCTGGTACATGGCAAGCGTCTGGTTTTATAATCATACTTTTTCAGGATTGCTTTCACTATCCCCTTGTCGGGTAAAGACCACAGAGTGCTTAGTAGATTTGCATCGCTTACTGCAGATTCCAGGTTGAATAAACCTTTGGCGACATCGCATCTTTTGAAACGAGTGTCTTCAAACAGTTGCAAGCACATTTCATTGAGCGTCTTGCTCTGATATTGTAGTATTAATCGTTGTTTTACCTTCTCCCTGGCTGCTTCTTTTATGATACTGTCAAAAGTAGTAGCTCGAAGCAATCTCTTCATATTATCTTGCGGTTGATAGAATCTGTCTTCACGTAAAGTGGTGGTTAGATAAATTCCTTTGAAGACAACATCAAAGTTGGATAGTGTATCTCTGTAATAATAATAAGTCGGCAAAGGTGAAGAACTTGGGTCAGATTCACAAAACAGAATGCTTTGTCTCAAATTTTCCTCTGAGTAGATCTCTGGCTTCAATTCTAAAAACATATGTGGTATGCCTAATGCCAAACTGACTTTCTCTGCAATGATGTTTTCTCTCGAGTCTCTCCTGTAACCAATGGTTATAGCCGTGGTGTCTAAACCCAGAGAATTGCACATCTCTACCACAAGCCTGCTGTCTTTGCCGCCACTGAGCATTACCGCAACTTTCTTGCCAGCGAATTTCATGAAATACTTTTCCAATTCCCTCTTGACATCAGCGATGGTTACATCGGGGCGTGTTTTTAATTTTGGGAATTTCATATTCCTTGGTTTGTATTTCTTCCCTTCCTCGAATGTCTTCCAATCCAATGTGTACCCAATGGTTAGATATTCGGCTATTGCTTCATTGTCAATGTTCATTTTATCTTTTCATATACCTTCAGGAGATTCCTTTTCTCCATTTCCCAATTATATCTCCCCTTCGCTGCCCTGAATGCGTTCCTTCCCAGTTCTTCACACAAGGAATGATTATCTCGCAATTCCTCGATTGCTTTCCGAATAGAATTCGCATCATAAGCAATCGTCAATCCACAACCTAATTCTTCTGTCATCCTGCCAGCATAAGTGTCCTTTGTTAGGACAATTGGCCTGCCACAAACCATGGCTTCAAATTGCTTATTAAAAACAGTCGTACTACTGTTACTATTACTGGGATTAACCAGGATAAATGTAGCATCAGCTATATGGGTTTGTGGCAGAATATCACTGGAAGGTATAGTGCCAACGAATTCTACATTTTGATATTTCTCACAAACTCTCTCAACCTCAGAATAAATTCCTTCTTTCTTACCACCAATTATGAGCCTTACGCTCTTAATTCCACTCACCAAATCTATGATCTCTGGGAAAAATCTACCTTTGGTCATAAGGCCAATATATATGAGGGTAAATGTATCATTGTCGGGTGATGTATATTCATTATAGACAAGCTCTTTGCAATTCATGACGATGGTAACGGGTTTATCTGTCAGGGAGGCAAAATATGCCTGGAATGCTTTGTTCACAGTTATGATGTGGTCAACCCAATTCAGCAATCTTTTCTCCATCCTGAATGCCTGCTTTGACACAACCCAAGGAACATTTCCCTCTATCATATACCCGAAGATTTCGTGGGCATCGTAAACCAGTTTGCAACCGGTTTTCTTCTTCAACCAGACTCCTGATTGAAGAGTATCCAAATCATGGCAATGCACAGTATCCAAATCAAAGCCACCCTTATACAATTCCAATCCTTTTCTATATGCCGCTTTCCACCAGATAGGGTTGCGAAATAAGTCGTTGGGCATCACTTTCATTAAAGCAGTGTTATGAATTCTAACTATTCTTACCCCATCTATAAGGTCTTCCTGTCCATATTCTCCTCTGCGATCCCATACGACAACAGCAACCTCATTTCCCTCATCCACCAGTGTTTTCGCCTCCTTATGGACGCGAGGGTCAACCATAAAAGGGTTTGAAAGCAGCATTAGGATTTTCATATTTCCTGGTGCCTTTGTGCTAATCAACTAATGTCGCAAATTTGAATTCACTAGAGAGTATAGCATGGGTGTCTTTGCATGTTTAGAAATCATAAAAACCGCTGAACGATTCTTCTTACCCAGCTTGATTTTGTTCCCAGGCGCTGGTCAATGGCCCTCATTATCATCAAATCCTCCTGATCGAACGATTTGAAGAGCAAAAGCAAGAAGAAATAAAGCAAAATGAAAACGAAAAGCATTCCTATCAAAGAGGGAATGGAAACTCCGACGACGTATTTTGTTACGGCATAGACAATAAAAACAGCTAGTAAGGATGCAATAACAGACTTAAGGTATCTTTTTTTGAAGGGCTGCATCTTTGCAACTCGGAGGGTAAAAAGAAATCGTAGAAACACTCCAATGAGGGCCGAAATACCGGTTGCAATCGCAGCCCCGTTTAGGCCGTAGATGGGTATAAGTAAGGAATTCAGGATGAAGTTGGAGCCAGCCGCAGCAAAGCTACAGACCATAATAATCTTTGTCCTGCCGTAAACATGAAGAAGTGATCTCGAAAGGCCGAATAGAGAGGAAATAAAGAAACTAAAGGCTAGAATGCTTAGCGCTTGAGCGCCGACAACGAACTCAAGGCCAAATAGTATTTTCATAATCCAATCTGAAAACAGTACCATGAGCAGAAATGCAGGCAAAGTAATACAGAGAATCCATTTTGTTACTGCAGTGTAAATGTTTTTTAAGTTCTGCTCCCTATTCCTGGCGTAGAGTTCAGAGGCAACAGGCATAAAAATAAGACCGAACGCTCCACCTCCCGTTCGTAATACTCCTGCGGTAGGCAGTGCGGCATTGTATATGCCTACATTATATGCAGTGGAAAAGTATCCCAGCATCAGGGTGTCCATATATCCCATAATCAAGCCTGCAAAGGCGGTAAGAATAAGTGGCCAGGAAAAAGAGAGAAGCTCTCTTTTCATAGAGATTGCCTTTGTCTTTGTGTTAAGAATTGGGAACACCTTTTTTTGAAGGAAGTAAAAAGCCAGAAATGGCATGCCAATGACGGCGAGAACCCAGCCCCAGGCGGCTCCAACAACTTCAAAACCTGAAGTGAGAAGGGCAACGATGGCTATTAATTTGAAAATGTTCTGAAATAACTCATTTACATAAACACGGTATCGTAAATCCTGGAAGCCGATCGTGGCGGAGACGAAATTGTTGACCAAAGCCCAAAAGGGAATTCCTAGGGAGAAAATGCGTAAAACGTGCGTTAAATTTGGTTCATGGAAAATATGGGTAGATAACCAATCAGCGCTGAAGAAGAGGAGGAGGGCGAAAATTACGCTTAGAGGAAAGCTTATTTCTAGTGCTCCAATTATGGCTCCCTTTATCCTAGCAGCATCTTCCCTCCCCTTGTAAAAGGAAACATATCTTTGTATTGCTGTTGGCAATCCAACCAGAGAAAGACCTGCCACTATTGTCATGGTAGTGAAGCCAAGACAAACCAACCCATAATCTGAAGCTCCCAGCCATCTGGCGATTACCATCCTGGAGGAATAGGCAAGAGCCAATCCGATGAAGGTGCCAGCGAAAGCTATTCCTGCTCCCTTGGCTACCTTTCTCAGGAAAATACCAAGATACGATTCTTCGTTTGACATTGTTTAGTAGATGTCTTTTAGGATAAAGCTATGGTCATATCCTCCTCCCAACCCCTATGTACCTGAATCCTAAACCTGTAAGCTTATTTTGAGCTAAGGCATTGCGGCCATCTAAGATAACATAAGGTTCTTGCATCTGTTCTTTGATACTTTGCCAATCGGCCTGGATGAATTCCTGCCATTCAGTTACCAGAACTACGGCATTGGCACCGGTGGTAGCGGAATGCAGATCTGGGGCAAAAGTTATATCGGTAGGTAAGAAAGGCCTGGCATTTTCCATTGCTTTGGGGTCATAAATTCGTAGCTTAACGCCTTCTTCGTAAAGTAAATGAACAATGTCCAGAGAGGGAGCTTCTCTTATATCGTCGGTATCGGGCTTGAACGCTAAGCCAAGTAGGGCAATTTCCTTTCCTGCCAGATCGCCCAATACTTGTTTGAGCTTGTGGATTGCCATAATTCGCTGCCTGGTGTTTACCTCAATAGTCGCCTTCAGTAATCTAAAATCATAGCCTTTGCTAAGGGCAGAGGAATTAAGGGCGCGGGCGTCCTTGGGGAAACAGGAGCCGCCATAGCCAAACCCAGCGTGGAGGAAGTCAGATCCAATGCGCGGATCCAGCCCTATGCCCTTAGTGACATCATCGATGTTGGCATCTATGGCTTCACAAAAATTAGCGATTTCATTTATAAAGGAGATTTTGGTTACCAGAAAAGCATTGGAGGCATACTTTATTGTTTCAGCACTGGTGATGTCGGTGAGTACCACGGGGACATCAATGTCAAAGTAGAGTTGGCGAATGCTATCGGCTGTTTGCTTATCCTCAGCTCCAATAACAATGCGACTGGGATGATACCAATCCCAGATAGCTTGCCCTTCGCGCAGGAATTCGGGGTTTGAAACATAAGTGATGGGGGTGTTTTCAAAATAACGCTTTATTAACCTGGCGCCGGTGCCTGGCGGCACGGTGCTTTTTATGGCTAAAATTAAATCTTGCTCGGTGGCATTCCGTATCTCCTGAGCAGCATGATAAACATAAGAGAGGTCAGCAGCGCCATTGGGTAGTGAAGGCGTGCCCACGGTTATCATGGCTATATCAATTTGAAGTGGTTTGGGTAAGGATGGAACAAAGGATAACTTGCCTGACGCAAGGCCTTGTTTGAGCATGCGAGTGATGCCATTTTCCCGAATAGGAGGCAAGCCTTGATCCAGGAGCTTTAGCTTCTCTTTATTAGTTTCTACACAGGTTACCCTGTGTTTTGAATTTGCCAGACAGCAGGCAGTTGTTAAACCAACATAACCAGCGCCTACGACTATAATATTCATCTATTGCGTACCCCCTTGTTTATCTTGCGTAAAATATATTTCTGCTACGATACTTGGGCATAAGCTACACCGGTGCCAAAGAGGCCGATACGGAACTCCTCAAATTGTCTTTCAGAGCAAATCAATATCCTGCGCCGCTGTATTAGATTTTATCACATCCACATTCTCTTTATGACCAGGTGGGTGGATGGCCGCCAGATAGCTCCTGTTATTGCCAGCGGGAATTAGTTAATATGGTAACTGAAGTAGGGTTGAGTTAGAATTTGCCAAAAGAAATTAATCGAAGGAGGAACAAATATGAAGAAAGTATTAGTAGTAGGAGCTGGAGCACAGGGTGGCCCATGTGCCTCGATTCTGGCCAGGGACAAAGACATATCGGAAATAAGACTGGGCGATATAGATACGGAATTAGCCAACAAAGTTAAAGATAAGATCAAAAGCGATAAACTCACTGTTCTGAAGCTTGATGCTGCTAAGATTGAAGAGGTTGAGAAAGCAGCCATAGGAGTAGATGTCATTATCAATCTGACATTGACAACGTTTAATTCGAATATAATGAAAGCTGCTCTAAAAAACGGAACTCACTATGTGGATACATCATTTGGTGAACCCACTTTGCTGGATATACGTGCCAGAGATAATATCCTGTCCCAGATAATAGAGAAACGGCCCATTGAGCTTAGCGCCGAATTTGAAAAGGCTGAGTTGACAGCTCTGCTCGGATGCGGTGGCTCACCTGGAGTTGTTAATGTATTAACTAGATATGTTTGTGATAAATTGGATCGCGTAGATGAAATACGTATCAAAATGGGCGAGAAACACCTGGGGAGTTCCGAAGAAGTAGTTAGTGGATGGGAACCGACATGGTCTCCATTTAGAGCACTATGGGGCTATGCAGTTGAACCTACCATCTTCGAAGATGGAGAATATAGGAAATATCCTATATTCTCCAAATGCGAAAACTACACTTTCCCCGAACCAGCTGGAGTCGTTCCGATTGTTTACCATCAACACCAGGAACAAATAAGTCTGCCACACTTCATAGGCAAAGGCATTAGATATTGTGATTTCAAATACCCCGTCGATACCCTAGCGGGCGCTTTTATTAAAATGGGATTCGCTAACTCAGAAGCGATAGAAGTGAAAGGCGTTAAAGTTGCACCGCTGGATGTTTTAATGAAATTAGTGCGCCATCCTGTTGATTCATTCTTCACTGAAGATGAGAACACTACCAAACTCCCATTAAAGTATGCAGAAATCTGTGTACTGGAGGTAAAAGGAGCCAAATCAGGAGAAGAGATGACATGCAAATTATCCTGGCCTTTCACCCTTTTTTCAAATGCCCAGGAGAAATCAGAAGTCTACAGAAACTTCGGAGCAACTCTGATAGGCGTTGCTCTCCCAGCAGCTGTAGGAGCAAAAATGTGCATGGGCGGTGATGCCAAAAGAGGAGTAATCTGTGCTGAATGCCTTGACTCTTCGAAGTTTCTTGGCATGATGGATGATATGGGCGGCCCTGTAAGATTCAACGAGGTGGTCTCAAAGGAAGTGTCTATAGAATAAGCTCCTTAATCAAGGGAAAAAAGGGGTTGGAATTGAACAGGGACATTGCCATGCTAACCATAGAGGTGTTGACAATTGCATGAACTGGGAGTAAAAATTAATAAGGGAGAGTGATGTGGGCACGGTGTGGATTATTGTAAATTGAGAATAAAGGAGGTGAACTACTACTGGCAACCAAGTATGAACTTTAAAATAGGTATAGGCTAGCTACAAATCTAAATGGAGGTGGCTATGGTTATTAAGAGGAAACGTTTATTGACTCTGGTGGGAACTGTGATTCTGTTGCTTAGTTTAGCTGTTCCAATGATGCAATGCGCGCCAGCAGCAGAAGAGGAGGTAACTCCGCCAGCAGAGGAGGAAGAGGTAACTCCACCAGCAGAAGAGGAAGAGGTAACTCCGCCAGTAGAAGAAGGGGAAATAAAATATGGTGGGAGATTCAATGTCGGTTGGGCTCCCGGAGCATGCCTGGAAAACTTGCGACTTGGGCAGGCATGGCAATATACAGCTATGGGCTGTGATTTCTGGCCTCTAGTTTATGAACAGCTGTGGATTATGGGACCGGCACCGGACTACGATCCTCTGCCCATGTTAGCTACCAGCTGGGAAACCGAAGACGGCCAGACCTGGATATTTCATCTTCGCGAAGATGCTGTTTTCCATGATGGAGTCCCGGTTACGGCAGAAGATGTAGCATTCACAGTTGAATATCTGCCTGGAGCAGATCCGGCATGGTGCTTCAGTGATACACTTACTGAAGCTGGCTCTGTAAAGGTTATCGATACCTATACGGTGCAATTTACGCTAAGAACCGTAGTTGGTGGAGAATACCCTGCTTTCGGTTGGTGTCCCATACTGCCCAAGCATATCTGGGAACCGTATAAAGACAATATGTCAGCATTTGACAATGCCGAAGCTATTGGCTCGGGTCCGTTTAAAGTAAAGGAGTTCAAACCATCTGAATACGTCTGGTTCGAAGCCAACAGGGAATACTGGGATGAGGAAATACCATATGTAGATGAGATCGTTTATAAAGGCTATGGTAGTTTTGATGCTATGTACATGGCTTTGGAGAGCGGCGAGATAGACATGATTGGATATGACTATTGCTCTGCTCTGGCAGCGGAGGATTTCAAAGCCAAAGGCTTTACAGTTATAGAATGCCCGGGGATTGGGATGTACTGGCTATCATTCAATTTGCATAAGGAGGGCCCGATTCAAGACCTGGTTGTAAGACAAGCCATTATGCATGCCATGGATAAAGACAAAATGATAGACATGGTAATGCTTGGCCATGGCTCGAAATCAGATAGCTGGATATACCCCGAGCTACCTGAATATAATCCAAACCTGCCCCAGTATGATTTCGACGTAAATAAGGCTAATGCGCTACTGGATGGAGCTGGATATGTAGATAGTGATGGAGATGGCATAAGGAATGACCCGACAACAGGGAAGAACATGGAATTTAGCCTGATTGTTACGTCGACCTGGACTAGTGCGGTCAAGATGGCGACATTGATTAAGGAAATGCTCGCAGAAACAGGCATAGGTATTGATATGCTGGTACTGGACTTGAATACTTTCTATGCTTACCTCTATGCGCCACAAAATGACATGTACGATATTGGCTTTTCTGAAGAAGAGCCCGGACCGAATGGCGGTTGGATATGGGAATTTGCCCGCAGTTTTGCTGATGGGGGTGGAGGATGGAACACATCCTATTATGACAATCCTGCGTTTGATGAGGCACTGAATGCAATGACCGCTGAAAGAGACATGGAGAAGCGCAAGGAATTGCTGATGGATATGCAGATGATGATAGCCGAGGACCTGCCATACGGATTTCTGATCAGGACAGTAGCACTAGATCCTGTTAGTGATAAGTTTGAAGGCTACGTGGAAGGAATGGGACTTTCACCATGGATTAACCCCTGGACTTTCTTCAAGGTACACTTGAAATAAGTATTGCGTAAGATAAGATTCATTTTTTACAGGTAATCGAAAGTGGTGATGATATAAAGCTAGCTTAGGAGAGGTTTGCAGGCTTTGCAAGTAGAAAGCCATAATCATCACCACTTTTGCTTGTAGTTGTGTATAAAGATATAGCACTGATGTTTATTTACACTTTGTTGGATTGTTACACAAAGTGGCGTTATTCTCCATCGATTTGGTTTGTAAATAGAGGAGAAAATTAATAAGGAGTGTCTAAATGTTATCTGAAAAAGAAAAAAAGGTCCTGCAGTTAATAGATGCAAACAAAGAGGAACTCGTCCAGTATTTGAGGAAGCTCATAAGTTTCAAAACCATTACGCCTCCAGGTGATGGCAAAGCAGAAAGCGATGACTATAAGAAACTGCAAAACTCTATCCGTAAAAACCTGGAGGAAATGGGATTTACAATTGACATGTGGGAAATCGATGCGGCTAAACTCAAGGATTTCCCAGGATCCGGCATTGAGCCAACGAAAGACCTCAGTAATATGCCTGTCGTCGTGGGAACGCTAAAAGGTCACGGAAAAGGAAAATCGTTGATTCTGAACGGACACTATGACGTAGTGCCTGTTGGAGTAATTGAGAACTGGAAACATGACCCTTTTGGAGGAGAGATACAGGATAACAAGCTTTTCGGTAGAGGGGCATGTGATATGAAGGGTGGCATTGCCAGCATGCTTGCGGCGGTTAAATCTATTAAACAGGCAGGCATTAAGTTAGCTGGAGATTTAATTGTGGAGACAGCTCCTGAAGAGGAAATGACTTGCATGGGCACCCTGGCATGCTGTCAGAAAGGATATACAGCTGATGCGGCAATTATCCCCGAGCCCACTAACTTGGACATACTCATAGCTATGCGAGGGAATGCAAGCGGTAAGGTCACAGTGTTTGGTAGGGCTGGCCATGCCGATGAAGGGGTACAGCCCCACTGGAGTGAAGGAGGTGCTGTAAACGCCATTTCGAAATCCGTGAAGATACTACAGGCTCTAGAAGAATTGACAGAGGAGTGGAAAAGCAGGCCGGATAAACAACACAAACTCTTGAACCCTGACATGGTGATGCCAACGATCATAAAGGGAGGAGAATGGCTCATCATGTACCCGGAAAAAGTTGAAATAGAATTTAACGCTGATTTTATTCCCAGCACGGTGAATATGGGAAAAGAAATAGAAGAGAAGATAATGAGCGTTGTAGCTACGGACCCATGGATGAAAGCGCATCCACCGAAAATTGAAGGTGGTTATATGTACGGCGCAGAAATCGACGAAAATGAGCCCATAATCAAAACTGCCTCAGAGGCAGCGAGGGAATTGAACGTTCAACCCAAACTGGTAGGAATCGATAGCATGACTGATGCAGTCCACCTCATAAATTACTCAAAGATTCCGACTATCTCTATAGGCGCCGGTGGTGAAACAGCCCATAGGGCAGATGAATTCGTGGACATCGGACAGTTGATAAGTGCAACCAAGATTATTGCCCTGGCTATTCTACGGTGGTGTGGGTGTTCGTGAACAGTAAATTCTTGAGGTTTTGCAGACGTAAAGCAAGAATATTGTAAACGAAGCGAGGTTAAGATAAGATTTTAGGAAACAAGGAGGGCTACAATTGTTATGGAAAAAGTATTAGTAGTGGGAGCTGGAGGACAAGGAGGTCCATGTGCCTCGATTCTAGCCAGAGACAAGGGTGTATCGGAAGTAATTTTAGGTGACATAGATTTAGATTTGGCCAATAAGGTTAAGAACAAAATAAACAGCGATAAGATCACTGCTATAAAATTGGATGCTGGGAAAGTTGAGGATATAGAGACAGCAGCAAAGGGAGTGGACGTTGTCATAAATCTGACTCTGCTTGAATTTGCCTTGAATATAATGAAAGTTGCTTTGAATAGTGGAATACCTTATGTGGATTCAGCTTCTGGTGAGCCTTTATGGACTCAGTTAACAAAGGGAGAACCACTTGAACTCGACAAAGAATTCAAGGAAGCTGGCTTGACAGCTTTGATTGCTTGTGGGGGAACACCTGGGGTAACGAATGTGTTGACAAGATATTATTGTGACAAGCTGGATCGTGTAGATGAAATACGTGTTAGGCTTGGCGGCAAACCTCTGGAAAAATCCAGGGAAGTGGTTAGTGCCTGGGATCCTGGATGGGCTCCCAGAGTAGCGCTTACAGATTATGCAGACTCTCCAGGCGTATTTGAGGATGGGAAACCTAAGATTTACCCACCTTTCTCCGGTTGTGAGGAATACAAATTTCCTGACCCGGTGGGTCCCGTTTTAGTCTGTCATCATGCACATGAGGAGTCGGTAACACTGCCACGTTTCATAGGCAAAGGCCTTAAGTATTGTGATTTCAAATATCCTATAGACCCCATAGCGGGGGCATTTGTCAAAATGGGATTTGCAAGACCAGGAGCTATAGATGTGAAAGGCGTCAAGGTTGAACCGATAGATGTTTTGATGAAGTTGGTACGCCATCCTGTTGGCACATTCCTTAGCGAAACTGAAAACAGCGCCAAACTCCCCCCCAAATCTGTCCATTTTATGGTAATAGAAATAAAGGGAGCCAGGTCAGGGGGAGATGTTACATACAAACTGATACGGCCTTCTGCAACTCCTGAAGAAACCCTGAGACTATACAGAACATTTGGAACAACAAGAACTGGCGTTGCGCTGTCGGCGATCGTAGGAGCAAAAATGTGCCTGGAAGGCGATGCACCGAAGGGAGTAATAGCACCTGAATGCCTTGACCCAACAAGATTTCTTAAAATGATGGCTGATATGGGCGCTCCTGTTAGATTTAGTGAAATATGCTCAAAGGGGGTGAATATATCATAATTCGTTGAATTGCTGGGAATTTGGAAAAGCAAGAAATTTTTAGAAACAAATAAAAAGGAGGAACGGCCTTGAAAAAAGTATTAATAATAGGAGCAGGCGCGCAAGGCGCCGTAATAAGCTGGGTGCTCTCGAGAACTGACGATGTCGATGAAATTGTTTTGGGTGATATTGACCCCAGTAGAATGAGTGAAATTGTAGAAACAAACAAGAGCAAGAAACTAAAGACAGGGAAGATAGATGCCAGTAATACAAATAACATGATGGCGTTTATGAAAGACGGAGAGTTTGACCTGGTAGTAAACGCAACTTTACCCGCTTTTAATGACAAGATAATGGAAGCTTGTTATGGAGCAAAAGTAAATTACCTGGACATGGCGGGCAACGGATCCTTTCCAGGAGGAAACAAAAATATCCCAACAGACCAGCTGCAATATGCTAAGAAGTGGGAGGATGCTTCTATTAAAGCGTTAATTTTAGCTGGTTCTGATTCTGGCACTACAGACATAATGGCTAAGGAAGCTGCAGATGAACTGGATGAAATCGATAGCATAAGGATAAAAGATTATGCTATAACCGAATCTGAAAAACCGGTCGTTTTATGGCAGCCGCAGACTTATCTGGAAGACCTTAGTTCAAATGCTACGATATGGGATAATGGTTATAAAGAAATGGCTCCATTCACAGGGGAAGAGGAATACGATTTCCCCATGCCTATAGGTGCTAAAGGAAAAGTATATTACCATTCTCATGAAGAACCATTAACAATCCCGAAGTTTGTTGGTAAACCAGTAAGATACGTGGATTTCAAAATGGGCGAACCTGCAAGCATGCTGTGGAAGTCGATTATTGACCTCAAATTGATGAGCGACGACCCCATTGAAGTTGATGGTAAGAAGATAGCTCCGAGCAATTTTTTCCTAAAATTGCTACCTGCTACGCCCAAAGCAAAGGAACTGGTGGAGATGATAAAGAATGGAGACCTCCTGAGCAGGCTGATACTAACAGTGGATGTTTATGGCAAAAAGGCAGGCAAGGATTTACATTATCAGTTATGGACAGAAGGGCCAAGTGCTACAACAGCCTGCGAAAGAATTCCAGGAGCAAGTGACATATCCTATGCTACCGCAGTTTCAGCAGCTCTGTTTTCGCTAATGATGTTGAAGGGGCAGGTAAACCACGCAGGAGTATTCCCTCCAGAGGTGTTTGACAGAGAGGAAAGAGGAATATACTTCAAGATAATGAATGAGTGGGGCATAAAGATACATAAGAAAGTGGGAATGATATTATGAATTCAGAGCATTCAGAAAGAATAGATAGCCTCACAAGATAATCCAGCATGTGATAGAAAATGTAAGTGAAGGTGGTGATGATGTAAAGTGGGTCGGAAGGAGCTTGCGGGCTTTGCAAGCGGAAAAGTGATAACCACTATCATTACCACCTCCACTGTTATGGGCGAGAATATTAATCTAATGTCCTACAGCAATTTTGAAAGGAGTGTGTAATGAGCAAATCTATGAAGCAGGGCTTCTTAGCCGACCTTTCCTGGGGTATTACCAGGCTATACGAGGATTTTTTCGTAAAGCGGTTTCGCTTGCCGTTCATGTCAATACCAACAAGCACGCCGAATGCCTACGAGAAGGTGAAGGTGACGAAGAATGTTGCGGTGCCCATGCGTGACGGAATCAAGCTGTATGCCGACATTTACAAGCCCGATACTGCTGATGCCGACAGTTTTCCCGTCGTGCTCACGCGCTTGCCTTATGGCAAAAGTGAAACCTACTGTGCCATGGTTACGCACGGTAAATATTGGGCCAAAAAGGGGTATGCGTTTGTTGTTCAGGATGTCAGGGGGAAATATGCTTCTGAAGGCACATTTAACCCTATGGTAAACGAGGCAAACGACGGATACGACACCCTCAGTTGGATTGCCAGCCAGCCATGGTGTGACGGAAATATCGGCATGACCGGAGAATCCTATTATGGTTATACTCAGTGGGCCGTGGCATCGCTGAACCATCCCAACCTTAAATGCATTGTTCCGGGCATTATATCAACGGATAGATACGGTGTGTGTATCTACAATAATAATGCCTTTTGCATGAACACAATGGGGGTATGGGCCTACGAAATGAATGCCAGGAAGATGAACAACCCCCTCAAATTAAACCCGTGGCATCTTCCCTTAATATCCATGGATGATGACGCTGGCGTCAAATGTGAATTTTACAGGGATTGGATTAAGCATCCCTCGCGAGATTCTTACTGGGAACCAATCAACATCTGCCAAAAACACGACCAGATAAAGATACCAGTCTATCACTGGGGTGGATGGTATGATGTTTATGTGGCTGGAACTATCAGCGGCTGGATTGGTGTTAAAGAAAACAGTGATAGCGCTGAAGCCAGAAAGAACCAGTGGCTGTTGATTGCGCCCACAGACCATGAAATAACTCCTATGGAGACTCACAGAATCGGCAAAATAGATATTGGCAAGGAAGCCTGGACCTATGACAGAATTCAACGATTCTTTGATTACTGGCTCAAGGGCATCGATAACGGCTTTGGCAAAACACCCCGCGTGGAAATATTCACCATAGGCGATAATAAGTGGAGATATGAGGATACATGGCCCCTGGCAAGAACTAAATATACCAATTACTACCTCCACAGCGAAGGCCATGCAAATACACTGGATGGAGATGGCTTGCTGGATAGGAGAAAGCCTGGTGATAGCCTTGCCGATAATTATGTCTATGACCCGAACGACCCCGTTACAATATCGCTGGAAACAGGGATGTGGTCTATGGCAAAGGAGCTAAAAGATAGAGTTTCAGTGGAGAAGCGAAAAGATGTGCTCGTTTACACCATGCCAAAGCTCAAGAAAGAACTGGAGATAACAGGGCCAATAAAGCTAACTCTATTCGCTGCTTCGTCTGCCACAGATACTGACTTCACCGCAACACTGGTAGATGTATTCCCCGATGGCTATGCCCACATGATACAGGAGGGCATAGTCCGAGCCAGGTATCGTAACTCCGATAGTGAGGCGTCGTTGATCGAGCCCGGGGAAATCTATGAATATACTATCGACCTGCGGGCAACCAGCTACGTGGTTAAGCAGGGGCACAGGATAAGGGTGGAGATTTCCAGCAGTAACTTTAACAGGTGGGATAGAAACCCAAATACGGGAAATGAATTCGGCATGGACGACAAGGTGGTAAAGGCAACGCAAACAATCTATCACGATAAAAAACATCCCTCGCATATCACTCTGCCCATTATTCCAAGATGAGTGAAATCATTGTCTGCCTGTTACTTCGGTATTGATAAGCTGGCGGACAGGAATGCTAAGAGTATAATATTGCTGGATTGCCTGATAAAATTCAGCTGAGCTGGGGTATTCATTATTACTGCGCATGACAGTATGTAGCAAGCTCCCGTGAATCGGGAGAAATTAACCTGAGGAGGATTAATAACATGAGCAAACCTGTGACGACTTTTCTCTCGAAAGGAGAGATAGAGGCTATTCATGGCGCTTCACTAGAAGTTTTAGAGGATGTCGGCATTAAGGTTATGAGCGAGCAAGCGCTCACTATACTGGAGGAGGCTGGGGCGAAAGTCGATTATGGAAAGAATTACGCCAGCATTCCCAAAAATCTAGTGGAGGAAGCATTGAAAGTAGCTCCAAAAACTATAACGTACGGCGCCAGAAATCCGAAGTACGACTTTGTGCTGAATAAGAAACAGCCACATTTCTGTGCGGATGGAGACCCACCCTTTATATTGGATTGGGAAACAGGTGAGCGTAGATATTCCACGACTGAAGATGTTGCTCATTGTGCAGTGATAGCTGATTACCTCGACCACGTTCAGCTTACCTGGGCAATGCTGACTCCCACAGAGATACCGTCCCCCATGCAAGACCTTGTTGCTATATGTACCTGCCTGAGGAACACAGAAAAACATGTTGAATACGAAGCTCTGAATGCTGTGAATGCTCGATATCAAATTGAAATTGCGACTGCCATTGTTGGTGATGAGAAACGGCTTAGAGAAAGGCCTATTATTTCGGCAGTTCAGTGTCCTTTCTCTCCTCTCACATACGATAAAGGAATAACGGAAGGTGCCATAGAACTTGGCAAAGCTGGCATCCCAGTTGTTATATATCCAATGCCTCTATTAGGCGCGACGAGCCCCGCTACGACGGCAGGCACAGTTGTTATTGCCAACGCCGATTTTCTTGGAGGCCTGGTTATTCAGGAATTAGCTGCTCCCGGTGCGCCGGTGGTTTACTCGGTTGGCACAGGGACTATGGATTTCAAGACTGGCGCACAGAGCGGCTCTCCCGAAGGCTCTCTTATGGAAGTCGCTCTCGGACAGTTAGCTCGTTATTATGCTTTGCCTGATGAGAGGCCGGTTTTTTACGGTGCTTCCAAGCTCTTAGCCACGCAATCTGGTCACTACAGACTTAGCTCGCTTCTCACACATATGTCAATAGAGCCTATGCCCGATATTGTTCTTGGGCTAGGAGGGTTGGGTGGAACCACTTCTCTGGAAGCAATGATTCTCGATAACGAAATTGTGGATTTTGCCTTAAGGTTTGCGCAGGGTTTCGAAGTAAATGATGATACCTTAGCCATGGACGTCATTCGTAAAGTCGGGCCTGGAGGGAACTTCTTAGGCGAAAAACACACATTGGAACACTTTAAAGATGCATGGACGCCGAAGATCAATATAGATGCTCTTAGAACATGGGAGAAAGAAGGGGTTGAATCGATGGGTAAACTGGCGAACGAAAAAGTAAAGGAAATCCTAGCCACACATAAACCTAAACCTCTTCCTGAGGATGTCGATAAAGAAGTATCCAGAATTTTGAAGAGGGCAGAAGCAGAACTTCTAAACAAGAGCTAAACTGGACTTAGCATAGTCATTTGGCAAACTCGGAGATAACTATGTGATAATTTGCTAATATGTCGAAAAATTAGTAGACTTAGCGGGTTTCACAAATAAATAGAAGGAGGACTAATCAAGTGAAAGTATTAATAGTAGGAGCTGGAGCACAAGGAGGCCCATGTGCCTCAATTTTAGCCAGAGACAAAGATGTATCTAAAATAGTTCTGGGCGATATAAATCTAGATTTAGCCAATAAAGTTAAGAACAAGGTGAACAGCGATAAACTCACCACCGTGAAATTGGATGCAGGAAAAGTTGAAGACATTGAAAAAGCGGCTCAAGGAATGGATGTTGTTATTAACCTGACTCTTACACGGTTCAATGCGACGATAATGAAAGCCGCAGTGAATAGCGGAGCACACTACGTAGATGCAGCCATGTATTATTCCCTATGGACACAGCTAGTGGAGAATCAACCACTTGACCTTGACGATGAATTCAAGAAGGCTGGACTGTCTGCGCTGGTTAGTTGCGGGGGAAGCCCAGGAATCACTAACGTAATGGCAAGATATGCCGCCGATAAACTGGATCGTGTAGATGCAATAAAAATAAGAATTGGTAGCAGATTACTGAGTAAACCAAAAGAAGTAGTCAGCGCATGGACACCAGGATGGTGCCCTGAAATAGCGCTTATTGACTATGGCGATGCCACACCAGTATTTGAAGACGGCAAATGGAAGGTGTACCCTCCTTACGGTGGCCCCGAAGAGTATAATTTCCCTGACCCGGTTGGCCCTGTCCTGGTTACCCATCATCATCACGAAGAAGCACCAACGCTGGCGCGTTTTATTGGCAAAGGCATAAAGTATGTAGATTTCAAGTATCCCGTAGATCCAATAGCAGGTTCACTGGTTAAAATGGGCTTTGCCAGCTATGAGCCTATAGATGTGAAAGGTGTTAAAGTTGCACCGATAGATGTTGTAATGAAACTAGTACGCCAACCAGTCGACACTTTCTTTACGGCAACTGAAGACAGCGTTAAGATGCCCTCTAATTCCGCCAGTTCACTGGTAATAGAGGTCATAGGAGCTAAATCAGGAAAAGACGTGAAATATACATTATCCCGTCTTCCTGCAACTCCTGAAGGAAATCTGGATTTATTCAGGAAATTTGGCACAACGTCTGTATTCGTTTCCATACCGGCAATCGTTGGTGCCAAGATGTGCATGGCAGGCGATGCAGACAGCGGCATCACTGCCCCCGAATGCCTGGACCCGATAAAATTCCTCAAGATGATGGATGATATGGGTGCTCCTGCCAGGTTTAAAGAAGTATGCTCGAAGGAAGTTACTGTTTCATAATTCGTTTGGTGTCTATGAACAGACATGGCCTTATGAGGTTGGCTGATAACTCCAGGAGCAACCAATATCTTAGAGATATCGTTCTAGCGTTGTGAATAGTGGATTTATGGTCAAGAGCTTTTGTCTGGAGGCAGTTTCCTTAATTTCTTCCAGGCAAGCTCTTTTCCATATCGCTTGCGAAATCACTCCAGCGTCTTTAGTCTTTCCAATAAACTGAGTTCCAATAATTGCTCCATCTTTAACAATTACCCAGTGGCTGTGTTTCGTATATGTTTTCTCGATTACTTGTATGTGACTGGCAGCCTGGAAAGCTGCTCCTGTGTGTCCAATCGAAGCAACGTGGGTTCCAAAAATATCAACCCCAACGATGTTCACAAAGCCCTGGTATTTATGGTGAATGCCAATACAATTATACCCTGCTGTTCTCCCCTGAGAAACAGCATTTGGCCACAGAAGCTGTAGACTCTTTTTGCCTGTTACGGCATCTCGAGATTCAACGCAATCACCACAGGCATAGATATTTTCAATGTTCGTTAACATATGTTCGTTTGTTGCGATGCCTCCCAGTTCTCCGATCTTTATCCCTGTAGAGCGAGCCAAGTCAACCCTGGGCCTCATCCCAGTGGAAAGAATCGCCACATCACATCCGATCTTTCGATTTTGGGTTTCTATGCCCTCCACCCCTTTTCTCCCAAGAATCCGGACAACTCTTTCTTCAGTGAGCACTTCAATTCCATGTTCCTTGAGAATTGCCTTGATAATATCACCAGGTTTCCTGTCTAATGCCCTGGGTAATATCCGGTCTAATAATTCGATAAATATAACTTCGCAGCCACTCTTTTTTAATGCTATACCCACTTCCACGCCGATGAAACCCGATCCGATAATTGCCACTGTCTTTTTATGATGCGCGAGAATTTTGTCCACATCTGCCAGGGTTTTGAAAGTGAAGACTCCAGCTTTGTCGACTCCCGCAATTCTGGGGACTATTGATTCGGCTCCAGTTGCGATTATGAGCTTGTCGTAGCGCAAACTGCCGCCTTCAAAGATAACCTGTTGATTTTTTACATCGATTCGCTCGACTTGCTTCCCCAAGATGATACGAATACCATCTTCTGAACTTGTCTTATCTTGTTTCAAAAAAACATGTTGCCTGGTTATTTCACCAGAGAGGTAGTATGGAAGAGCGCAGGCAGAATACTCAGGAAAAACCTCTTCCGAAACGATGGTAATCTCGCAATTGAATTTGCTGGCTATTGAAGTTGCGCTGTTCCCAGCAACTCCATTACCTATAACAACAATATGCATTATTGTCCTCCGTTAATTAAATTGAGCTTGTGGAATAGATAACTTTAAGCTTTTCTATACATGATTTCAACTTCAGGATAAGTTAGACCATGTACAGGGAATACATGTCAAGGTTGGCGACAAACTCCTGGAGAAACCCAGAGATGTAGTGAGGACATGGGAGCCAACATGGTCTCCCGAAGTAGCGCTGGCAGATTACGCCGGTGAATCGCCTGCATTTGAAAATGGGGAATATAAGATTTGTCCGCCCTTCAGTGGTTGTGAAGAGTATGATTTCCCTCAGTCGGTTGGACCCGTTGTAATTTGCTAATATGTCGAAAAATTAGTAAACTTAACAGGCTTTACAAATAAAAATAAATAGAAGGAGGACTAATCAAGTGAAAGTATTAATAGTAGGAGCTGGAGCACAAGGAGGCCCATGTGCCTCAATTTTAGCCAGGGACAAGGATGTATCCAAAATAGTCCTGGGCGATATGAATTTAGATTTAGCCAATAAGGTTAAAGACAAGGTGAACAGCGATAAGCTCACCGCCGTGAAACTGGATGCCGGAAAAGTTGAAGACATTGAAAAAGCGGCCCAAGGGATGGATGTTGTTATCAACCTGACACTGGTACGGTTCAATGCGACGATAATGAAAGCAGCAGTGAATAGCGGAGCACACTATGTCGATGCAGCCATGGATTACCCCCTGTGGACACAGCTAATGGAGAATCAACCACTTGACCTTGACGATGAATTCAAGAAGGCTGGCTTGTCTGCGTTGGTTAGTTGTGGGGGAAGCCCTGGGATCACAAACGTAATGGCAAGGTATGCCGCCGATAAACTGGATCGTGTAGATGCAATAAAAATAAGAATTGGTAGCAGATTACTGAGCAAACCAAAAGAAGTAGTCAGAGCATGGACACCAGGATGGTGCCCTGAAATAGCGCTTACTGACTATGCCGATGCCACACCAGTGTTTGAAGACGGCAAATGGAAGGTGTACCCTGCTTTCGGTGGCCCCGAAGAGTATAATTTCCCTGACCCGGTTGGCCCGGTTATGGTTTGCCATCACCATCACGAAGAAGCACCAACGCTGGCGCGTTTTATTGGCAAAGGCATAAAGTATGTAGATTTCAAGTATCCCGTAGATCCAACAGCAGGCTCGCTGGTTAAGATGGGGTTTGCCAGCTATGAGCCGATAGAAGTGAAGGGCGTTAAAGTTGCGCCGATAGATGTTGTGATGAAACTAGTGCGCCAACCAGTCGACACTTTCTTTACGGCAACCGAAGACAGCGTGAAAATCCCCTCTAATTCCGCCAGTTCACTGGTAATAGAGGTCATCGGAGCTAAATCAGGAAAAGACGTGAAATATACATTATCCCGTCTTCCTGCAACTCCTGAAGGAAATCTGGCTCTATTCAGGAAATTTGGCACAACGACTGTATTCGTTCCTATACCAGCAATCGTTGGTGCCAAGATGTGCATGGCAGGCGATGCAGACAGCGGCATCACTGCTCCTGAATGCCTTGACCCGATAAAATTCCTTAAGATGATGGATGATATGGGCGCCCCTGCCTTGTTTAGAGAAGTGTGTTCGAAGGAAGTCTCTGTCTCATAGTCAATCAATAAGAGATAATAGAAGCTAAGGTTTGAAGAAAATACAATAGAATAAATAACTCAACATAACAGTTGTTTCATCTTTCCTCCTGGGCATTTTTCGAAATAGCTGTTATGTTGAATTATCGAAGGAGAAGGAAGCATGATGAGGAAGCTTAAGGTAATTCTGGTGGATCCGGACAAATGCACCAGTTGCAAGCAATGTGAGAAGGTTTGCTCTCTGAAACATGGGGGAGAGTGTAACCCTGCATTGTCCAGAATAAAGGTGATCAGAAATGAAGTTATGGGCCAGTATTTCGTCACTGTCCCGGTGTTATGCCAGCAGTGTGAGATACCGATGTGTAAAGAAGTATGCCCCACCGAGGCTATCTATCAAGATTCAGAGACAGGTGCATACCTGGTGAATGAAGAGCGCTGCATTGGATGCAGGATGTGTGTTATTAGCTGTCCTCTCGGCGCCATCGAGGTAGACCCCGTTAAGCACACTGCCTTTAAGTGTGATTTGTGCGAGGGCGACCCTGAATGCGTAAAGGTTTGCTTGTCAGGAGCGCTAACCTATGTTGAAAAAGATAAAATCGGCTTCAGCGAGAGAAGGGAAGCCCTGAAGAAACTCTCCGACCGCCTGGTGCTAGTAGCAGGTGCTCCTTCTGAATCGATGACTAAATATAAGGAGGCGAGTTAACATGGCATATGGTTATGCGGGAAATATATTACGAATAGATTTGACTGAAGAGAGGGTTTCCAAAACGCCGACCTCAGAATATACCAGGGAGTTTCTGGGCGGCAGAGGTATAGATGCGAAGTTGATGTTTGAGGAATCTAAAGCTGGCGTAAGTGCCTTCGATCCCGATAACCCTGTAATCATAGGAGCAGGCCCTCTTGTGGGCACGGGCATTATTGGTGGCGTAAGACATGAGATAACAACTCGATCTCCGGAGCAGGTGCCCGAGGGCTTTGGTAATGTGGGCAGTGGAGGCTCATTTGGGCCAGAGATGAAGTATGCTGGCTACGACCATATGGTAATCAAGGGCAAGGCGAGGAAACCCACTTATATATATATTGAAAACGATGAAGTCTTTTTCAAAGATGCCTCGGCATTATGGGGAAAAGGCGTATTTGAGACAAACAAGCTTATAA
>Ga0272442_10003561_pt1 | contig 21805 bp, 15 predicted proteins | sample SSMForm2O_FD_200262 | JGI IMG/M metagenome (GOLD analysis project Ga0272442, IMG submission 200262) | Marine sediment archaeal communities from Little Sippewissett salt marsh, Falmouth, MA, United States - SSM-Form-2O | ecosystem: Environmental > Aquatic > Marine > Wetlands > Sediment ... | reverse complement strand
TGAGGGCCGCCCTCGGCGAAATCCGTCGTTTGAGGAAAACGCGCCTTCAACCCTCGTACAGGGGCACGCCCTTTTACGGCATCCTGCCCGAATCCAACAGCCACGAGGGATACTTTCCTGCAAAGCACAGCTTTTGGGACGATTTCTGGGCCCTCAGGGGGCTCCAGGACGGGGCCGCACTTGCTGAAAACCTGGGGCATGAAGATGACGCCAAATGGATGAAAGAAACGGAAAGAGCCCTTCGATCGTCGCTTCTCGTATCCATGGATATGGTTCGAAAGAAGCATGAGCTCGAGACCCTTCCGGCCTGTGTGGAACTGGGGGATTTCGATCCCACTTCCACCGCCATCGGGATCATGGCAGCCGACGAGAGGGATTCCCTCTCGTCTTCCGCCCTGACCGCAACATTCGACGTTTACTTTAAAAACTGCCTGGAACGCATGGAAGAGAAGGCGGGCGCCCAGTATACCCCATACGAGGTACGAAACGTATCCGCCCTGATCCGGCTTGGCCGTCCCGATGACGCCTTTCGCCTGCTCGACTGGTTCCTCGAGGACGCGGTTCGCCCCCCGGGGTGGAACCACATGGCCGAGGTGGTGCACGACGATCCACGAACCCCCAGTTACATCGGGGACATGCCCCATACCTGGGTTGGAGCGGGTTTGATCAACGCCATCCGCGATATGTTCGTGTACGAGGATCGTGGCAGCTTGAATCTCGCCGCCGGGGTTCCCGAGGAATGGATCGCTCAAGGCCTTTCCGTGAATAACCTGCAAACCTGGTGGGGGGGCGTCAGTTACCGGCTTTATCGCGACAACAGGGGGGAGACCCTGCTGGAGCTCAGCTGCCGTGAAAAGCCGCCCCGTGGATTCATCCTACCCGAGGGGGTACGGTTGATTTTAAAGCAAGATCGCTAAACGTAAAATGCAAGTGGCTGATTCCCGGTTTTTCCAGATTCATCATTCGATAAGGCGAAGCTCCATTTTTCTTCGAAAAACGTCGATGTGTTCAATATAGACGCGAACCGGGTCGGCCAGGCGAAAAACACTGCCGGATCTCCTGCCTTTCAGGGTCAGGGTGAGTTCGTCGAACTCGAAGTAATCCTTTCCCAGAGACGCGATGGGGATGAGGCCCTCGATGGGATACCGCTTCAGCTCGATGAACATGCCGAAACCGGTGATGCCCGATATCAATCCGTCGAACTCGAACCCGATAAACTTTTGCATGAACTCGAGACCCTTGATATCGGTGGATTCGTATTCGATGTCCTGGGAGAGACGTTCCAGCTTGGAGCAATGATCCGCGATTTCCGGAAGCCGCTCATTCCACTCCTCAGCGGTTTCCTCCTCCCGGTACTCCCCGGAGATGATCTGTTTTAAAATACGATGCACGATAAGATCCGGGTAACGGCGGATGGGGCTGGTGAAGTGGGTGTAATACCGGCTCCCGAGTCCGTAATGGCCGAGGTTTTCGTGGGAATAACAGGCGCGCATCATGGAACGCAGAATGACCCTCCGGAGGATGGGACCGGCCTCTCCCAGCCGCTCGATGCGTTCGAGCAGTCGCTGGAGCGCCCTGGGGGTGACGGTTCGTTTTGGGGGGAGCGTGATCCCGAAGTTTGCGAACACGGGGGCAATCTTATGAAGTTTTTCCTGGGAAGGCGGTTCGTGTACGCGATAGAGGGAGGGGAATTTCAGTCGGTGGGTTTTCAGTGCCACGGCCTCGTTGGCGAGGATCATGCATTGCTCGATGATCCTGTGGCTGGCCAGGCGGGGATGGCGACGGAGGTCTTTCACCTGGCCGCTGGAATCGAAAAGCACGTCCGTTTCACCCACGTCCAGATCAAGCGCGCCCCGCCTCTCCCTCAAGCGGATGAGTCTCTCACTGAGCTCCTTGAGGGCGAACAGCTGATCCCTGATGGATGCGTATCGGGTGGAAATCCAGGGATCGCTGTGATCCAGCACGGTTTGGGCCTCGGTGTAATTCAGGCGAAAACGGGAATGAATGACCCCGTTACAGTACCGGCAGTTATGGATGTGCCCCTCGTGGTCCACGTCCATGAACACGCTCATGGTGAGGCGATCCTCTCCGGGGCGGAGGCTGCAAAGCTTGTTGGAGAGGCGTTCGGGGAGCATGGGGATGACGCGATCCACGGGGTAGATGCTTGTGGCGCGATTCAGGGCTTCTCCGTCGATGACGGTTCCGGGCCGGACAAAATGGGCCACGTCCGCGATGTGGACCCCGAGCCGGAATCGCCCGTTTTCGAGCTTCTCGATGGAAAGGGCGTCGTCGAAATCCTTTGCGGTTTCCGGATCGATGGTAAAACAGGGGAGGTTTCTCAGGTCCTCCCGTTTCCGGATTTCTTCATCGGAAATGGACGCGGGCAAAGACTCGGCCTCTCTTTCGACCGCTTCGGGGAACTCGGGTTTCACCCCGTAATCCCGGATCACCAGGAGGATGTCGATGCCGGGTTCCTCGTCCATTCCCACCACGTCCGTGATTTCGCCGGTCATGGGGGTGCGTTGATCCCCGTAATCGAGGATGCGAACCATGACCCAGCAACCCTCTTTGAGCTTTCCTCGAAGATCGAGTTTGGGAATATCGACGATGCGTCCGATGCGGGTATCCCGCGGGATAACGGTTCCGCCCTTTCGTTCGAACTGGAAGCGCCCCACCAGCTGGGTGCGGGCGCGTTTCAGGATTTTGGTGATGCGTCCCTCCCGGCGATCGGAATCGCGGCGGGAGAGGTGGGCCAGAACCTTATCGCCGTGCATGGCGCCATGGAGGTTTCTCTGGCTGACGAACACATCGGGCCGGGAAGGGGCGTCCGGATCGGGTTGGTCCCTCCGGATGAATCCATACCCGCGCTGTGCAATGCTGAGCGTTCCCGTGACCATGTCCGAGGATTGGAGGAGTCCGTACCGGCCTCCCTTGAACCGTTGGATTTTGCCTTCTTCGGAGAGTTCCCCGAGGAGCGAGCGCAGTTCTTTTCTGCTTTGCTTTTGAGCCCCCACGTTGTTCATGATGTCCCTTAACTTGTAAAGGCGGGTTGCGTCTTTTCTGAAAAGACGCATCAGATCCTTTTTGGTAGGCATTTTGTTCCTTTCATAATATACTCTATAAGAGATTTCCTACCAGTTGAGAAAGGGAAAGGCAAGCAGGGATTGTTAAGTTTTAACTTGATTTATGATCCGCCGCAGACCATAGCAGTAACGATTTTTCACATGTAATCCCTTTCGGAGCCGTATTCCGGCAGGGATGGGGGAGAAAATATATGGTGCAGCTCAGACAACTGAAAGAAGCAGACATCGGGCGGCTGACGGAGATCTGCAGGCTGGGAATGACCATGGATGTCTGGTACGACGATCTCCTGAGGGAAAAAACCGTGGGGGCAGGGGATTACGAACCCGAGCTGGGGATCGTGGCGGAACAAGATGGCGAGCTGGTTGGATTCGCCCAGGGCACGGTTGGTCCCCGCCTGGATGAGACCTGGGGCTGGATCAGGCTCCTCGCGGTTCATCCGGATTTCCGCTGCCGCGGCATCGGAAGGGAACTGCTCGAGGAAATGGAAAAAAGGCTCAAACAGCGCGGGGCCATGCTTGTATCGATCATGGACGTTCCCGGAAATTACCAGATGCCAGGAGTGGATATCCATTACAAGGAGGCGTTCTGCTTTCTCCCCAAAATGGGATACAAAAGGGGCATGCCGAATATCAACCTGATCTGCGATGTGCAGCCCGACATGTTCCGGATGCAGGATAAAATCGAGCGTCTGAAAGGCGAGGGTTTCCTGGTGAGGCGCGCCGTTGAAACCGACTGGGAAAAGATCGAAAAATTCCTCGCGGCCAACTGGAAATGCTGGATCGGCGAGGTGCGTTCGAGCTTTGACAACGATCCGAAAACCCTCTACATCTGTATCCATGAAGGCGAGGTTGTGGGTTTTTGCGCTTACGAGGGCAACAACAGGGGCATGGGCTGGTTCGGCCCCATGGGTGTGGCCCCCATCACCCGTGGAAAGGGAATCGGGGCCATGGTGTGTCTTTTATGCCTCCGCGACATCGCCCTGGCAGGCCATGATAAGGCCATCATCCCCTGGGTGGGACCGGTTCGTTTTTATGACAAGGTATGCAATGCCGAAATTGACCGATTGTTCTGGACCTTCTCCAAAAGTATGCAGGAAGCTGACTAAAGAGGACATTCCCATGGAATATGAAGAGCTGTTCGTACTCAACGAGTTTTCCGAGATCATCAAGTGCCACAACAGCGCCCTGGATCGGATCAAGCGTTTCCGGGAGGGGTATCCCTACCTGATCGCACCGAATGTGTTCGAGACCATCCAGCACAACCTGAAGGACAACATCACGATCCTTTTCCGGGAGATGTCCGGGCTCAAGGATCAGAAGAACAAGCAATACAAGAAAACGCATGTTTGCAAGGTTTGTCACCGGGTTTACATGATGGCGCTTCCCGGGGGGATATGCGACGAATGCCGAGGCAAGTACGGGGAAAAGGCCAAGGACATGATTAACAACGGGGAATAACACACCCGTTTTTTCCGAGATCACCGGTTCGTGGCCGATCCCCTTTTCCGGATTTTTTTATGCTGAAACGAAACGTTCATCGAATCATACTGTTATTCCTCGACGCCCTGCTTGTGGCCGTGGCCCTGGGGCTGGCCTATTCCATACCCGTGGATTTCCATATCGAGCCCGAGTTCCGAACCCAGTTCCTCTGTATCCTTCCCTTCCTCCTCCTCCTCCGCATCTTCCTGTTTTTCCTTTTCAACCTTTACAAGGGGATGCTCCGGTACGCCAGCGTGAACGAGCTGGTCGCGATTATCGCCTCCACGACCATCGGTACGGTATTGATCGTTTTCGGCAACATCCTGCTGGAGAACTTCAAACATCTCGGGGCCATGCCCATGCATCCCTCGGGGGAGCACATCTTCCGGATCCCCTGGAGCGTTGTGATCATCGAGTGGATCCTCGTGATTTTCCTGATCGGTGGGGAGCGTTTCAGCCGGAGGATCGTTCTGACCTTCGGGCAGAGGGCGCCCCGTGATTCGAGGCGGGTTTTGATCGTGGGGGCCGGGGATATGGCCGAGGCCGTGGCCCGCCAGCTCATGGCCGACCCGGCGAAGGGATTCCGACCCGTCTGCTTCGTGGACGACGATCCTTCCCTCAAGGGGAAACACATCCACCGGCTGCCCGTGGCTGGGGGCCTCCGGGATATCCCCGACGCGATCGAGCGTTACCGCGTGGACGATGTGCTGGTGGCGATTCCGAACATGCCTCCCAACCAGCTCAGGGACCTGATCGGAAAATGTAAAAACACCCCGGTGAGTTTTCGCATCGCCCCGAGCATGCACGATCTGATCGAGGGAAAGATCGAGGTCAGCCAGATCCGTGCTGTGGACATCGAGGATCTTCTCGGGCGGGAGCCGGTCCGGCTCACCCTCCCACCTGACAGGAACTACATCAGGGGAGAAACCGTCCTGGTCACAGGTGCGGGAGGCTCGATCGGTTCGGAGCTCTGTCGGCAGCTCCTCTCCTACCAGCCCCGCCGGATCCTTCTTCTGGGCAGGGGGGAAAACAGCATCTACGAGATCGCCTCGGAGTTCAAATACGATTTCAAAACCGATCGCATTATTCCGGTAATCGCGGATATTACCGACCGGGAGCGGCTAAAGCGGGTTTTCGAGGAGCATCGCCCCACCATCTGCTTTCACGCCGCGGCCCATAAACACGTGCCCCTTATGGAGATGTTTCCCCAGGAGGCGGTCAAGAACAATGTGAGCGGCACTTTAAACGTCGCGAGCCTGGCGGACGAATTCGAACTGAAGATCTTCGTGTTCATCTCCACGGACAAGGCCGTACATCCCACGAACGTCATGGGAGCGACAAAGCGGCTCGCCGAGATGATCATCTTCACCATGGCGGAAAAATCGAACACCTCGTTTCTGGCGGTGCGGTTTGGAAACGTCCTGGGGAGCCGGGGAAGCGTTGTGCCGCTGTTCAAGAAACAGATTGCAAGGGGCGGACCGGTTACAGTGACCGATCCCGAGGTCATGCGTTACTTCATGACCATACCCGAGGCGGTGAGCCTGGTGATTCAAACCGGGGCCATGAGGGAGAGCGGCAGGCTGTTCCTCCTGGATATGGGGGAGCCTGTGAAGATCGTGGATCTGGCCCGAAATCTCATTACACTCTCCGGATTCGAGCCGGGCAGGGATATCGAGATCGTGTATACGGGCCTCCGACCCGGGGAGAAACTGATCGAGGAGCTCCTCACCGAGGGGGAGGGGATTCAAAAAACGGATATGGGCAAGATCTTTGTCACCCAGGCGGAGGGCAGGAACTGGGACGAACTCATGGAAAATGTCCGTTCCCTCCGGGATCTGGCCGAAAAGGGGGACCAGGAGGGCATTGTCAGACTTCTCCGCGAACTCGTTCCGGAATATAAGAAAATCGCGTGATCCGTTGCCGTATTCGCTCATGATGGGGATTCTCTCGCGATTTATGTAAAGGTCCGACTGTGAAACCGGAAAGCAAAGAGGGGGGGGCAAAGCGAAAGAACCTTGAGAAACAGCTGCTCTGTATCCTGCTTGGCATATTCGCGGCCTTTCTCCTGCTCTTCCCAACCCGAATCAGGTTTTTCGACGAACAACTCAGAAAGCTGGAGCTGGTGTCCCGGGACCTGCGGATGAGCATCCGCGCCCCGCAGAAAATCGATGAAAAGATCGTGGTGATCGGGCTCACGGACCTCGAGCATTTCCTCTACGGACAGGAAATCGATTCCCGCCGCATTTACCAGATCCTCCTCCAGGTGCTCGAACAACTCGAAGTGAAAGCCGTCCTGTTCGATATCCTGTTCGAAGATCCCAAACCCATCGACTCCACCCTGGCCCTGAAGCTCCAGGAGATCCCCAGCTACCTCAGCTACAAGTTCCGAACCGTGAACCTCCCCATCGACGAGATCGAGCGCCAGATGGGTTCTCCGGGTTCCGGTCCCGGTCCCCTCCTGGATGGGGACGCGGTGACAACAGGTGATATTTCCGATCGGATTTACACCCTGCTGGACCGGATCGAGGATCTGGGCAACCAGCGCCTCGAGGCCTTCCGGGAAGAGGATTTTGACGATGCCCTGCTCGCCCGGATCGACCGGCGGCTCAACCGGGCCAGCCTCGAACTCAAACGCCTTTCCCGGCTTTATCTCGAGAAGAATTATGTGCTTCCCGAAATACGTGGAAGGCTCTCCACTCCCCCGGAGGGCAGGTTCGTGATCCTCCCCTCCGAACTGCTCCTCCTCGGGGCGGGGGGGGTGGGTTTTATCAACGTGATGAAGGGCGAGGAGGAAGTGGTCCGAAAGGTCCCGCTTTTCGTCCGTTACAGAAACCGGCTCTATCCCCACCTGGATCTTGTGTTCCTGTGCGATTATTACGGGGTGAGTTTAACCGATCTCGATATTGAATTCGGGAAATACGTCGAGTTCGAACCCACGAGGAATTACACCGGGACGAAACGGATCCCCATCGACCGGGCAGGAAACGTGGAGATCAACTTTCGAAGGGGGGACCTGGAACCTCCCCGGAACAGCGTGCCCCTTCACCAGGTGCTGCATTTTGCCCTTCACGGGGATCGGCAGCCCACCCGGATCGCGAAGAACCAGTTCAAGGATGCCGTGGTGATCGTGGGAGAGATGACGCCCGGGGGTTCCGATGTGGAGCCCGTGCCCCTCAATCCCGTGTATCCCATGGTGGGGATTCATGCGAGCCTGATCAACATGATCTGGAGGGACGATTATGTTCGTTCGCTCCCGCCGCAGTTTTCCACCCTCATTACCCTCATGTTCGGTCTTTTCGTGGGAATTATTTTCGCCTTCCTCGAGTACCGTCCCGCCTCCCTGGTTTCCATTCTGCTTCTGGTATCGTACATCGGGATATGCCTTTTCTGCTCGAGTCTTTACAGCCTGTTTCTGCCCCTTGTGCGGCCAGCCGGAAGCATTGTGTTCTCCTATATTCTCCTGATTTTTTACATCCTGGTGATCAAGGAGGGGGAGAGGAGAAAGGTCAGGAACATCTTTTTGAAATCCGTGTCGCCCCGGATTGGCGAGGAGATCCTGAGGGAATACGATAACGAGGCGATCTGGGGCACGAGGAAAAAGGTCACCGTTCTTTTTGCCGATATCCGCGGCTTCACCCCCCTGTCCGAGGTGATGAGCGCCCCGGATCTCGTTTCCTTCCTGGATTCCTATTACGACACCCTGTCCCACATCGTGTTCTCCCATGACGGGGTGGTGAACAAGTTCGTGGGCGATGCGGTCATGGCGCTTTTCGGGGCTCCGCTGGAACTGGAGGAGGCCGAGTCGAAAGCGGTGAAAGCGGCCCTGGATATCCAGTCCGCCGTAAAAGAACTGAACGAAAATCCCTTTCTTGTGAAATACGATCGCCGGATCAGCCTGGGCATCGGGATCGGAACGGGCGAGGTGGCCGTGGGAACCGTGGGCCGGAAAAAGATCCGGATCGAGTACACGGCCCTGGGAGACACGGTGAACGTGGCGGATCGCCTCCAGGGCATGGCGGCTCCGGGGGAAATCCTCATCAATGCGGAAACCTTCGATAGCATCGGAGATAAGGAATCTTCCTGTTTCAGGGAGGGTGAAGTGCGGTTCGTGGCCCTCGCCCCCATGCAGCTCAGGGGTAAGGAAAAACCGGTATCGGTATATCGTGTGGAGCGAGGGGGATTGTGATTTCACAATCCGGCTTTTGTGATTTTACAATCGCCCCCGGATGCCTCCTGGAGGCGATTTTTCCGGCCCCCTGCCGATCCGTGTGTTTTTCGCGATAAATGCCCATAAACCAAACCTTTTGACTGTTTTCCGGGTTATGTTCGGAGAGGGAGAATACCCGGGCCCCCGCCAGCAGTTAGAACAGCATACTTATGAGATCTGGTATGATTTTCGCACTATAGTTAAGATGTATGATTGTATCTTTTTGTTTTTGAACACGAGGGAGGGCGGAAAGCCATGATTCAAAATACCGAAAAGCAATTGGGGCAGATTCTCGTCGGTGACGGGAAGCTGGATCCGGACGACCTCGAAATGGCGCTTCGGGATCATCGGAAAACCGGGGAACGGATCGGGGAAATCCTCATCAAGATGAACCTCGTTGCTGTGGAGGACGTTCTGAAAGCCGTGGCGTCACAGCTCTCCATTCCGTATGTGAAACTCAGTGAAATTGTCATAGAGAAAGAGATCATCGAAGAGATCCCGGCCAAGCTGGTGAAGCACTACGGCCTCATGCCCGTGGACAAGTTCAACGGAACCCTCCGGGTGGCTGTGAGCGATCCCCTGGATATCCACACCATCGACGATCTCCGGATGCTGCTCAAGATCGAGGTGGAACCGGTCGTCAGCGCCCCCAAGGAGATCAACGACGCCATCAGGCGTTACTACGGGATCGGTGCGGAAACCGTGGAAGAAATGATGGATGAAAGCGGGGATGGCAGCCAGGTGGAGGTCGAGGGGGGCGAGGTGGAAGACATCGACGAGATGGCGGAAGACGCCTCCATCGTCCGCTTCGTCAACCAGATCATCCATGAGGCCCTCAGCGACCGGGCCACGGATATTCACATCGAGCCCCTGGAAAAGGAACTCCGCATCAGGTACCGGATCGACGGCGTGCTTTACGAGGCCGCGATCCCGGGCACGATCCGCCGCTTCCAGAACGCGATCATCTCCCGCGTGAAGATCATGGCGGATATGAACATCGCGGAACGGCGCCTCCCGCAGGACGGCAAGATCAAGGTGAAGATGGGGGAGAAGGAATACGACTTTCGCGTCTCTTCCGTACCCACCCCTTACGGCGAGTCCATCGCCATCCGTATCCTGTCGCGCGATTCCGAACTGTGCACCCTGGACCGCCTCGGTTTCGAGGATCAGCATATCACGATCCTGAGGGACATGATTGTCAAACCTCACGGCATTATCCTGATCACCGGTCCCACGGGAAGCGGGAAATCCACCACCCTGTATGCCTCCCTCTCGGAGATCAACTCGGTGGATAAAAAAATCATCACGGTCGAGGATCCGATCGAGTACCGGATCCCCGGTGTGACCCAGATCCAGATCGTACCCAATATCGGACTGACCTTTGCCCGGATCCTGAGAACGCTCCTTCGCCAGGACCCGGACGTGATCATGGTGGGGGAGATCCGCGACCAGGAAACCGCCGAGATTACCATCCGAACCGCCCTCACCGGCCACCTGGTGTTTTCCACGATCCATACCAACGACGCCTGCGGCGCGGTCACGCGACTTCTCGATATGGGAATCGAGCCCTTCCTGGTTTCCTCGTCTGTGGAGGGGATCATCGCCCAGAGGCTGGTGCGCGTTCTGTGTCCCGAGTGCAAGGCCTCCTACCAGCCTCGTCCCGATCTGATTTCAAGGCTGAACGCCAAAAATGAAGATATCGACGATGCCACGTTTTTCCGTCCCGTGGGTTGTGAAAAGTGCCGTTACACCGGCTATCACGGCCGGACCGCGATTTACGAGATGGTGCAGTTGAACGAATCCTTCCGAAGGATGGTGGTGGATCGGGAACCCGCCAACGTGCTCCGAAAGGAGGCCATCAAGTGGGGCATGAAACCGATCCGTCTCGCCGGATGGCACAAAGTGAAAAGCGGCCTCACCACGGTGGACGAAGTGATGCGTGTGACCATGGAGGACGAATTTGCCCGGAACGAGTGAAAGGCGTTAAAAAAGTAGAATGGATTAAATCGATATGCCAAGTTTTTCTTACAAGGCAAAGGATTCGAAGGGGGAAATGATCCAGGGCGCCATGGAGGCGGACAGCCAGCTGGTGGTGGTCAACCGGCTCCAGGCCATGGGTTATTTTCCCATTAATGTGAAATCCGACAAATCCGTTACCAGGAAAAAGAAGAGTTACTCCAGCCTTTTTCGACGCCGGATCAAAACCTCGGACATCACCTCATTGAACAGGCAGCTGGCCGACCTGTTGAACGCAGGGATTCCACTGGTCAAATCCCTGGGTATTGTGGTGAACCAGACCTCCAATGAATATCTCCGGGAGATCCTCACCACCATCAGTAACGACGTACAGGGCGGGGACACCCTTGCCCTTGCCCTGAGCCGCCATCCCAAGATCTTTTCCAAGCTTTTCTGCGCCATGGTGCGTGCCGGGGAAACCGGGGGCATGCTGGATGGGATCCTCGAGCGACTGGCCGAATTCTCGGAACTCGAGGATGAAATCCGCAGCAAGATCAAATCCGCCCTGGCTTATCCTGTTATCATGGTGGTGGCCGGATTCGGGGCGGTTATCGTCCTGATGGGGGTGGTGATTCCGAAAATACTGAAAATCTTCTCGGACCTGAACCAGACCCTGCCCCTTCCCACCCAGCTGCTGATTAACATCATTGATATCTTCAGCAATTACTGGTGGATCATACTCGGTGGGTTCGTGGTTTTCGGGGCCTTTTTCTATAAATTCATTCATACGGACGAGGGGCGGCTTTTGTGGCATCGCTTCCAGCTGAGGATCCCCATTGTGGGACAGGTGATCCTGAAACAGCAGATCGCCAGGTTTGCCAGAACCCTTGGTTCGCTTCTCAAAAACGGCGTCTCGATCCTTTCCTCCCTCGAGATCGTCCGGGAGGTGATGGGCAACCGGTTGATCCAGGACACGGTGGTCCAGATTTCCGAGGATATCACACAGGGTTCCGGCATCGCGGCGCCCCTCCGGGGCAGCAGTGTGTTTCCCCCGGTTGTGGTGAACATGATCGCCATCGGTGAGGAAACGGGTCGCCTCCACGAAGTGCTCCTGCGGGTCGCTTCCTCGTACGAGACGGAAGTGGATCGTTCGGTGAAAACCCTGACCTCGCTTTTGGAACCCATGATCATCCTGGCCATGGGTCTCGTGGTCGGATTCGTGGTGATCGCCATGCTCCTTCCGATCTTCACCCTGGATCCCACCCAGGGAAGCGGGGTGTAATGGTAAGACAATGAAGATGAGTCTTTTCACATATTTGCATGAGGCGTTCACGAAGACCAGGCCCGCGGCGGCCGCCCGTCGCGGGGTCACTCTTATGGAACTCGCCATCGTGGTGGTCATCATATCCGCCATGCTGGTTTTCAGCGTTCCCAACATGCGGGGATTGCATGAAAAGAACAAGCTGATCAGCTCGACCAGGAAGATCGTCAGTTTGATGCGATACGCCCGCTCCGAGGCCATCACCAGGGAATACGAAACCGAGATCCGGTTCGATACGGAGAAGGGGCGATACCGCCTGGATTTGAACGTTTACAAATATACCCGCGTGATGGGTTCGGGGGACCGCCAGTCCCAGAAGAGGGAGCAGATCGAACAGATCCAGACCCTGCCCCGTTACGTGGACTTTCAAGAGATCACCACAGGGGAGGATCCCGAGGGGAAAGAGAAGATCCCCCGGATTATCTTCCACCCCAATGGAACATCGACCGGGGCCACCATCGTTCTCCGGAACAAGACCCCCCGAAAAGGCGCGCCCGTGAGGATGATGGGAATCGACGTCCCTTACGCCACGGGGCTTCCCGAGGTTTACTCCGTGGATAAGGAGGGGAAACGGAAGGAAGAGGAGCAAGGGACCCCACGGGAAACCGGAGAGCAAGGTGAACAGGTGACCGTCGAGGATTTCGATCAGTTCCTGAGGGAGTTCGAGCCATGATGACCCTTTTTCACATACACCGCACCGGATCGGTTTCTTTCCGGAGACGATCCGCTTTTGTCCTGCTCGAGGCGATCATATCCATCATGATCCTGGGGGTGGCCATTGCCGCCCTGCTCCGTTCGTTCACGGTTTCCCTGGCCACGGTGAGAAGGAGCCAGATCGTCACCACCTCCTGCCTCCTGGGACAGCAGGTTCTGGAGGAATTCGAGGTTGTTCCCCCCCAGGGGGATCACGACGAGGGGAAATTTCTCTCTCCCGAACAGGGGGAATACGAAACGGACGAAACCGGCGACAGGGGGAAATACCGGAACTATTACTGGGAAGTGGACATCGAGGAGGAGGAAGTGGATTACCCCGACGTTTCCTTCGAGGGGGAGATCGACGAATTCGAAACCCTGACGAGAATCAAACTGACGATTATTTACGACGATAAGAAGATGAAGCGTTTCACCCCCGTTCATATCGAGACATACCTGACCAACACGGAGAAATTTACATACACGAGCAAACGGGAGAACAAACTATATTGATCGAAGTGACCTTATGAGGCGAGAGCGTTCCATAACCCGAAAGGGCTTTACCATGCTGGAGGTTCTGATCGCGGTGACCATTTTCGCGATCGTGGCTTCCTCCCTGTACACCACCTTCCGGGTCGGGATCCGGGCTTACGAATCCGGCCAGAGGGAAATCAACCGAATGCAACATGCCCGCGTCATATTCGACACCATAAGCCGGGATCTCAGATGCATCTTTTACCGCTCCGAAACATCCTACAACAACACCCTCCGGAGGGAACTCTCGCGGTTCGAGCAGGAGTGGAACAGGGCGGAGGAGGATGGGCGGCTCGATGAATTCCTCTACGGCGACGAGGACGATCCCGAAAGCCCGGGGGCGAAAAACCCCTACGAATACGGAATCGAAATCGACCTCGGATTCCGGGGCGAGAACAGCCGCGACCAGGATGGCATGACGTTTGTCCGGTATCAGTACGACGACGGCATCACCATGACCCAACCGTGGTCCCTGGGGCGCATCAGCTACCAGATGGAGGACGACGCCCTGGTCCGACTCGAAGAGGATATCATCCAACCCATGAAGGATTACGAGGGAAACGTGCTCGAGGAGAAGATCCCCCGCAGGGACGTTCTGGCCCGGGGGGTGCGCAGATTCGAGCTCTTTTACGGTTTTTTCTACGACGAGGACTGGATGGAGGCGGAGGACTGGGACTCGAGCGCCAAGCGATACCGGAATCCCACCGAGGAACTGGACGAGGAGGATCCCCTGTACGAGGAGAAACTCAGCAAACAGCAACTGAAACCCACGGACGGGCTCCCCGCATATATCCGGGTTATCATTGAAATCGAGGATGAAAAGAGGCCCCGGGCGGATAATAAAAAAGGGGCTTCCGGTAATAAAAAGGTCAAAACACAAACGTATTCCACCCTGATCCGGATCCCGATGGCACTCGAGAATTACCTGCCCTCACTGGAGGATGATGAGGATGACTGACCCATCCCGGCTTTTTCGAAATAAAAGGAGGGGGATCATTTTGATCCTCACGCTCTGGATGGTGACCGTGCTCTCCCTCATCGCCTATTCCCTGGCCTATGAAATGAGGCTCGAGGTCCGGCTCACCAAGCTCAAAAAGGAAAACTTCATTGCCTTTCAACTGGCCCGGGCAGGCATTTCCAAGGCGATCTGCGACCTCAAGAACGACATGGTCATCGACCGCTCCGAAGACGCCCAGGTCTTCGACGCCGAGGGAGATGTCTGGGTCTTCCCCGAGGATAAGATCAATATCGAAATGGGCGATGGAACATACACGGTGAAAATCATCGATGAGGAAAGCTATCTGAACCTGAATACCATGAATGTCTCCGTGCTGAGGGAACTTATCAAGTATTTCATCGGCGAGGACGAAGACGAGGAGGCCGAGAAAATCGCCTTTGCCATCCTGGACTGGAAAGATCCCGGCGATATCCCGGCCAGCGGAGAAGCACCCACTGAAACGGAGGCCTATCAGAAATTGATCGAGGAGGATTTCGGACTCGATTACGACTCCGACGAGGAAATCCTCTATCGACTCAAAAACGACTTCTTTACATCCGTCGAGGAACTCCTGGATGTGTACGGGATGACCCCCGAGCTCTTTTACGGATTCGATCCGGAAGAAAGAAAGGCCGAGCTCTTCAAGGAACGCGCCGAAAGAGAGGAAGACAACATTCACGTGATGGACATCACAAAGGACGACCTCGAGTCCTGGTATAACAGGGAACCGGAGGGTCTTCGCGACTGCCTCACGATCAATTCCTCCGGGGCGCTGAACGTCAATACGGCGGGGGAGGCGGTTCTCACGGCCCTGATCGCAGCATCCGGGGTGGCCGGGAACGATCCCGGCGACCTCGCCCAGGCCATCATCGACTACAGAAGGGGCGGTTCCGATTACGACATCGATAACGACAACGCCTTCCGGAACATCGGCGAGCTCAGCCAGGTGGACGGCCTGTCCGGTCCCGTCATATCCCGCATCCGCAGCCTCCAGCGACTCACCACCACTTCAACCAACTTCCGCATCATTTCCGTGGGCAAGTATAAAAGCGCCCGGAGAACCATCGAGGTGGTGGTCTCCCGAACCTGGGAGTCCTTCAATGTGGACACCACCGACGATGATTACAACCCCGACGTGAGGAGACGGATCAGGAGAAAGGACGAGGATGACGACGACGAACGCATCACGGTGGACTGTCCCACCGTACGTATCCTTCAGTGGAGGGAACGTTAGAACGCCCAATTCCGAAAGAAAGGTTAGAGAATAGACAAATGGCCGCTCTTTACACCAGCTTCGATATCAATGAAAAAGAATGCAAGGTTTTGAGCCTGAAGCATCATAAGAATCAATTCAGCATCGAGGGGTTTTTCACGGTTCCCTTTCAGGAAACGAGCGAGGAAGACGCCCAGTTGCGGGCGAGGGCAAAGGGCGAAACCCTCAAAAGCGCCCTCAAGGCAAGCAAATGCCATCCCGGGGAAAGCGTCCTGATTATTCCCAAGCATTCCGTCACGGTCCGCCATTCCTTCCTCCCCTCCGTGGCCGATTCAGAACTCACACATATGGCCCGGTTCGAGGCGGAAAAACACATCCCCTTTAACGTGGAACGACACATCATCTCCCACTTCCTTATGAAAAAGGTGGACGTGACCGGCTCCCACGTCCTGATTTCCGCCGTGGATTCCCCGGTGATCGAGGAGCATCTCGGCATTCTGACAAGTGCCGGGATACAGCCCGTTTCCGCCACGGTTTCCTCCGTGAGCCTTTACAACTTCTTCCGCTTCCTTGTTCCAGAGGTGGCGGACGACATCACCATCGCCCTGATCCACATCGGGCTTTTAAGCGTTGATTTTGTCATCATCAACAAGGGGATCATGACATTCACCCGAAGCACCTCGACCGGGCTGGAGAAGCTCCTTTCGGAGTGGAACGAGCTGCCGGGCCGTTCCGAGCCCGTAACGCTCGAGGATATCCGGGGGATCGACATGGCGGATCCGGGATCCTACTTTCATCCGAAGGCGTTTATTCAAACTGAAGACATCCTGACTTTCCCCGGCGATCAGGAGGAACCAGCTCAAACCATCCAGCCCTCAGGGGAGAACAAGCCGGAGGAAGTGGCCGTATTCAACCGGTGGAAGAAAAAGCTGATCCAATCCATCCGTCAGACGTACGATTTCGCCAGGAGGGAATTTGATTGTCCTGCGGTGAGCAGGATTTATCTATCCGGCGAGGGGGCGGGTTTTCAGAATGTCACTTCCTACCTGACCGGCAATCTGGGTGTGGAGGTGGAGATCCTTCACGATACCCAGCGGATTTCGGGTCTGGATCGTCTTCCGGCCGCCTATTTCCCCGCTCTCGGTGCCGCGTTGGAGCCCTTTTGTGAAAAGGGAATCCGTTTGAATACATTATCGGAAAGATATATCGAGAGCCAGGAGTACCGCCGGAAGAGGCAGAATATCATCAGCATCGCCGTGATGATAATCGCTGTGCTCGTTCTGGCCGTTCTGAATTTTCGTTCTTACAGCCTCAGGCAGGAGGCGTTGACCAGGTGGTACAAAAAGGAGATCAACAAGCTGGATCCCGAGGTTCGCAAGCTGGTCGACATGCAGAAAAAGACCCGTATCATCTCGAGTTATGTTCGGGATGAAAAGAACGCCCTGGCCATCCTGGACAGGATCAGCACCTATTCCTACCTGCCCCGGAAGGTATCCATCACGGATTTCAAATACAAAAAGGACGAAATCGTGGAAATCAGCGGTCACGCCATCACCATCAAGGATTTGAACCGGTTTATCGGGGACCTGGAGGAGTCGGGCTTTTTCCGGGAGGTGCACATCAAGCAGAGGCCATGGAAGAACCTGCCCAGTAAAAGACCCAAGGTGTTGAACTATACTCTACTCTGTCAATTCAAAGGAGAGAAGGATTGAATTTATCAAAACGGGAACGCATCCTCGGGGGACTGATCCTCATTTTACTGCTTGGCTGGCTCATAGGCGAGTACGGTGTTTTGCAGATCTACAGGGATTTGTCTAGCTCTTCCACCGAGCTGAATAAAGAGAAGGCAAAGTACGAGGATTACCTGGCCAAGATGAAAAAGAGCAAGAGGATCCAGAAGGTTTACTGGGACATCGTGGGAAAGGACTCCAATACCGGACTCGCCGGGGGCGAGGATCCCAAAAAGGCCTTCAGCGAATTCGTGGCCGATCTGTGCCGCAGGCTCGGGTTCTCCTATCCCCGCATCGAGCCGGCCAAGGTCGAGCCCATCGAGGGAGTGAACGACTATTCCTTCATTACCCTGACTGTAACCTCCCAGGGCAACCTGGAAACCGTGAGTAAACTGTTAAAGGGATTCGAGAGAGAGGCTGTTCTCATTCGCGAACTCGAAATCAACTCCCACCTGGACAGTACACGAACCGATGTCTCCATCACCGTGGCACGCATGGTCCAGACCGGTGGCGAGAAAAAGGAGGAAACCTCCAGGAAAAAGGAGGAGGGAACAAGACCTTCCTCGATTCAATCCCGTACCGACAGGAAGGCGATCCCCCCAAAGGAGGAGAACTAGGCGGGAGCGAGAAGAGTTTCGGGCTTGCCCGAAACAATCCACTTAAACGGAGTGAAAAGTCATGAATCGGAAAATCGTACTCATTAACGTCACCCTTTTAGTGGTGATCCTGTTCCTGGGATACCTCCTGATGAACACGCGTTTCAGCCCGCCGGAGGCGTATGCCTTCAGCACGATCAAGGATCCTGACCAGGGAGAAGAGCAGGAAGAAGCCGCCGGGGAAGAGCCCGAAACCCCGCCCGTGGAGGGGGAAACCGAATACGCAAAAAAGGCCATTCCAAAACCGAAGGAAACCATCGTTGCGGATGCGGACGACAAGTATCCCAACTTCGGAGCCGCGCCCATCTTCGACACCATCATCCCGAAACCCACCCCGACCCCGCGGCCCACTCCCAAACCGAAACCGCCGCCGGATATCAACCGCGTAACCGCACGGTGGTCCCTTCGAAGCCTGATGGGAAACACCGCAACATTCTACGATTCCGGAACCAAGAAGGAATGGACCATGAAGGTGGGGGAGGTTTACGAGCAACGCTACCGGAACGAGAACTGTCCCATCAAGCTGGACAGCGTGGACGAGAATACATTCAAGGTGAAGGTCACGTTCGGCGAGCAGGAACGGAGCTTCAGCCTCTTTTGATTTATCGCAAGTTTTGGTTTGCAAACACGAACTTTCTGTAGGAGATATTTCATGTTGTTAATCACAAGAAAAAAGGAGAAAGCGGGTATGCGGTTAAAAAGCGGGGCAGAACGGGGATGGGGTCATCCCGCGATCCTTTTCCTGATCCTGATCGTTTCTCTTGCATTCGTCCCCGGCCTCGGGGCCCAGGAGGGCAAGGGGGAACCCCCACCTGCCATGGAAGGAGCAGCCCCCGGCGGAGAGCAGGAGGGTGAAGAACCCACCGCCACCCTGATCTTCAACAAGGGGAAAATGGACCAGATCCTGGCCGCCCTCAGTAAACAAACGGGAGTAAACGTGGTTCCGATCGGCAAGGTCAAGGATTTGCGGATCGACATCATCGCCCAGAATGAACCCGTCAGCTCGATCCTGCAGAAAATCGCCGGAACCAACAAGCTGAGGCTTCATCGCATCGACGACATGAACTTTGAATTGATGGACGAAAAAACCTACCAGACCGAGGTCCTCCCCAAAAAGGTCATCCGGAAGATTTTCGTGTTGAAATACATCAAGGCCGAGGAGGCCCGCAAGGCCCTCCAGAACGTGGTAACCAAGAACATTGGCCAGATGGCGGCTGATCCCAGAACCAACAAGCTCATCGTCACCGACCTGCCCCAGGCCATCGAGCTGATCAAGCGGATCCTGGACGAAATCGACGTGCAGCTCGTCACCCGCGTCTTCTACATCCGTCACGCCGATATCAAGAACCTGGCCGATAAGCTCAAGAACTACAAATCCGCCCCCGGAACAATCGAGGTGGATGCCAAAACACACCAGATCATTGTCCAGGATATCTTCCAGGTGATCAAGCGGATGGAAATGCTCGTGGAGGTCCTGGACATCGGGCCCGAGATCCGGGTTTACAACCTGAACAACATCGGCAAGGAAGGCAAGGGAGCGGAGCAGCTCCGAAAGGCGATCGAACAGGTGATCACCAAGGACGCCGATGTGTTCTGGCAGATCGACGAGGATTCGGGAACCCTGGTGGTTCAGGACGTGCCTGAGGTTCACGAAAAGATCGAGCAGATCCTGGCCGCCCTGGATAAACCGGTCAAGCAGGTCCTGATCTATGCGGAAATGATCGAAACCAAGTTTAACAAGAAGTACGATTTCGGAGTGGAATGGGAGGCGAGCCGGGATCTGTTCACCGCCACCCGGGACGGCCTGTTCGGGGACCTGGTTCCGACCGGAACGCAGGGCCCCCTCGAAGAGGACCTCGGGTTCCTCAACCTCAGCCGCGAGTTTCCCACGGTCATCATGGACGGCAACGGCATCGCGGTTCAGTTTCTGAACAAGTATTTTCGAGGGGTTTTAAGCGCCTCCCTGGATAAATCCGATTCCCGCGTCCTCCTCCAGCCCCGCCTGATCGTGAAGAATCAGGAGGAGGCCAAGATCCACGTTGGTGGCACCAAGGCGTATCGAACCACCAATTATTACACGGATAACGCCTACCAGAGCAGCTCCGGACAGGCCCGGATCACTTATGGTCTCGAAGTGGATCTGCAACCCAGTATTTCCAACAACGGCCTTATCGAGCTGGAGATCACGATCACCAACAGTTCGCCGGAGATCACGGGCGATCCGAATGATCCCCTTGTGGGGGAAACCAAGGCCTCGGCAAAGACCACCCTCATTATCCCCAGTGGGGAAACCCGGGTCCTGGCCGGGCTCCTGAAAAACTCCGACTCTCACTCGAAAACCGGCGTGCCCTTCTTTTCGGAGATCCCGGTAATCGGTCCCGCCCTGTTCGGCAAATACTCCGAAACCAACGAAAACAGCAATATCCTCTTTTTCCTGACCCCGACGATTATCGAGGAGAAACCCTCCCGGGAAAACTATTACCGGGGGAAATCCATCGAGGAATTCCTTCAGGACGCAGATGCGATTCCACCCGACCTCCTCGAGCTGACCACACCCACCCTGGCTGGAGTGAAACCCGGCGTTCTTCCAGATGCCAAGGAATCCCTGCTTTCACTCCCTGCCCTTTCCAGCGACAGGCCCCTCGAGCTGCCCCAATTACTCGGGAACGATCCCGATCTGGATGCCGCAACCCTCCGTCAGAAACGCACGGAAGTGACTGCCGGACCCAGTGGAAGCTTCTCAACCGAAGAACCCGAGGAAGGAAAACCCACGGCCGTGGGACCGAAGGGACCCACCCCGTCGGAAAGAAGACCAAGATCAAAGCCCGTGCCGCCCAAGATCGATCCGGACAAGGATGAACCGATCCCGGAAAGGCCGCGTCGACCCGTCGGGGAACCGGAAACCCAATACTGATCCGGCCCGGGAGGAAAGGGAGCCCATATCGCGTTGAATCCACCTGATGCAAGCCAGCCCGGTAGATCTGTCCGGCGGATCCGGCTCCTCACGCTATCGCAGGCCGAAAGCGAGATGCAGCGGATCGGGTGCCACCCCGAGGGCATCTCGATTATGGCCCCGAAAGCCGTTTTCCGCGTTTTGAAAATCGAGGGCCTTTCTCCCTTCCAGGCAAATGTACTGAAACAGGAAATGCTCTCCCATGGTGCGGATGCGGCAACAGCCGCGGGATGCATCGATTGCACCTGCAAAAAAAGCGACGTCCTCCTTTTCGGCACGGTTTCGCAGCTTCGGCAGGTGTGTGAAAAACTGAAACAGCAGCCAGCTTCCTTCCAACCCATCGCCCGGGAAATCCTCCGAATTCTTGAAAAAAAAGCCGTACCCCGTCAGTGGAAAATCAGGGATCGCACCCTCAAACTGGGAGAGCGCACCCTCATTATGGGCATTCTCAATGTCACGCCCGATTCCTTCAGCGACGGGGGGCGTTACTTTGAACCTCTGGATGCAGTGGACCATGCACTCCGTCTGGAACAGGAGGGCGCGGATATCCTGGACATCGGAGGGGAATCCACCCGCCCGGGAAGCGATCCCGTGAGTGAGGAGGAGGAAAAACGGCGGGTGCTTCCCATACTCGAGGCCCTTCAGGGAAAAACCCGCCTGCCCGTTTCCATAGATACCTGCAAGTCCGGGGTCGCAAGGGAGGCCCTGGAAAGGGGAGCGTGCATTGTCAACGATGTTACGGCACTTAAAGGCGATCCGGAGATGCCCGGCGTTTGCTCGCAATACGGGGCGGGCGTCGTCCTGATGCACATGCTCGGTCGTCCCAAAACCATGCAGAAAAATCCCAAGTATAAGGACGTGGTAGAGGAAGTGGCCGCCTTCCTCCAGGAACGGGTGAGGGATGCTGAGGGGGCGGGCATTTCGGGGGATTCCATCCTGGTGGATCCGGGGATCGGGTTCGGAAAGAAACTCGAACATAACCT
>Ga0272442_10003560_pt1 | contig 21807 bp, 25 predicted proteins | sample SSMForm2O_FD_200262 | JGI IMG/M metagenome (GOLD analysis project Ga0272442, IMG submission 200262) | Marine sediment archaeal communities from Little Sippewissett salt marsh, Falmouth, MA, United States - SSM-Form-2O | ecosystem: Environmental > Aquatic > Marine > Wetlands > Sediment ... | reverse complement strand
TCTTTTGGATTTTCAATTAAAACCAATTTTCCTTCAACAATAAAACCGACCCTGTCGCATAGTTCATCAGCATCGTTCATATTATGAGTTGTTAGAAAAATTGCTTTTCCTTCTTTTCTTTTTTGAAGGATTATATTTTTTATTAATCTTCTACCAACTGGATCAAGACCTGTTGTCGGTTCATCAAGAAACCAAACTTCTGGGTCATTTAGAAGTGATCTTGCAAAATTTAACTTTGATTTCATACCTTTCGAAAATGTTGCAACGCGGTCATTTGCATCTTTTTCAAGATCGACCATTTTTAATAGATCCATTGGGGGTTTTATTGTACCTTTATAGAAAGATGCAAAAAGTTCTAAATTTTCAAAAGCAGTTAATTTTTGATAATGGTTTGGTAGTTCAAATCCAACTCCAATTCTATTATATAGGTCTGTTTTCCAATTTTTAAGGTCCTTTCCGAGGATTTCCACTTTTCCCATATATTGTTTTAAAAGACCAATTATTACCTTTTGAGTTGTTGTTTTCCCTGCACCATTTGGGCCAAGAAAACCAAAGATTTCCCCTTTTTTTATATCAAAAGAAACTCCGTCAACTGCTTTTTTATTTGATTTTGGATAAGTAAATTCAAGGTTATTTACAGTTATTGCAATTGATTCATCTGTGTGTTTTAATTCTTTTTTAAAAGAAAAAATGCCTTTTATTTTACAGTTAGGACAATTTATTTCTATTGTTTCTCCTTCAGTGCCTTGAACTTCTATAATATTTTTACAATGAGGGCATGCAACTTTTTTTGTTATTATGTTTGTATCTCCCATCATTTTCACCTTTTTGTAATTATATATATGTAATTTATTAATATATTTGATTTTTGCAATACATGTATGATAGTTTATATAGTAAATAGATTATTACCTAATTATGCGAAAATTAATTCTTGAATTGAAACTTGATGAAAAATTATTAAAAAATTTTTACTTTTTAATTGATAAAATTGAATCAATCGAACTACTTGAACTCTTAAAATTAGATTTTGAAAAAAGGATAAAAATGGCAATTGCTGCAATTAATATGAAGGAAGGTTATTCAATTGATGATATAAAAATGCCTGATTATGTCGAAATTTTCACTGTTTTACAAAAAAAAGATAATAGATATATCTGTTTAATTAAAGCTAAATATTTTAAAAGTCTATCTTCTTTAGCAAAGAAGTTTAACATTGATATTATATGGGACACACCTTCTATTCTCACAAAAGAAAAAATGTTAGTTAGTGTTTCTGGTAGTGAAGAAAATTTAAAAAAAATTCTTAGTTTATTTAAAAATATTGGAAAAGTTACAAAAATTAGTTTTGTAAAATCAATATATAATGAGCAAACAATTCTTTCATGTTTAACAGAAAAACAAAGGAAAATATTAATTGCTGCAAAAAATAACGGCTATTATAACTATCCGAGAAAAATAAATAGTAAAGAGCTTTCAGATATAATCGGACTTAGTAAACCGACAGTTGTTCAACATCTTAGAAAAGCAGAAGGTCGTATTGTTTCAAATATATTAGCTGGTTATTAATAATTTTTTTTAAAACCAATTTATGGGAATTATTATTAAAACCATTTTGTTATCTACTCTCTATGAAAATTACGTCAATAACGGCTATTCCAATTGATCTAAAATTAAAAGAACCTTTTAGTATAGCAAATGAAACTGTAGATATTGGTGAAAATGTCTTCTTAAAGTTCGAAACAGATGAAGGTGTAGTAGGTTGGGGATGTGCAACACCAGATAGTGTTACATCAGAAACAAAAGAAACTGTTGTTAATTATTTTAATAATGTTATTAGAGAAATTCTTATTGGAAAAGATCCTCTACAAATTAATTATTTAAATGATTTAATTGAAGAAAAGGTTAAAGGTAATCCTTCATTAAGAGCAGGAGTAAATATTGCCCTTTATGATATACTTGGGAAAAAAGCAAATTTACCTCTTTATAAGTTATTAGGTGGATATAAAAATAAAATTGAAACCTCAATAACAATTGGATTAAATCCTATTGATATTATGGTAGAAAAAGCAATAACATTTGTTCAACAAGGTTTTACATGTCTAAAAATTAAATGTGGAATGGATGCAGATCAAGATATTGAAACAGTTTTAGCAATAAGAAATTCTGTAGGCCCAAAAATAAAATTACGGTTAGATGCAAATGAAGGATACACTCTTGAAAAAGCATTAAGAGTTATTGAAACTCTGGAAGAACTTGGAGCAGATATAGAGATGCTTGAGCAACCAACACCCGCTAAATATCTATATGCTTTAAAGGAAGTAACTGCCCAATGTACGGTTCCTATAATGGCAGATGAAACTGCTCTGACCTTAAGAGACAGTTTAAAATTAGTAAAAATGGAAATTGCAGATATGATAAATATAAAACTTATGAAAATTGGTGGAATAACAAATGCAATAAAAGCAAATACTTTTGCAGAAATTGCAGATATTCCAGTTATGGCAGGATGTATGAATGAGTCAATGGCGGCGATGGCTGCAGGTGTTCATTTTGCCTGTGCTTATAAAAATGTTAAATATGCTGATTTGGATTCAGCTCTGGATTTTGAACAAGATATTGTTAAAGGAGGAGCAACATATGAAAATGGTTTTGTTATTCCTTCAAATAAACCAGGCCTAGGAATTGAGGTAGAATTATAAATGGCTCTTAATTATGATGATATTTATAAGGATATTCCGACCTATAGCAGGTTTTTAAAAGTTAGTGAAGTTGATAATTTAATAAAATCAATATTAAAATTTCAAAATGTAAGAAGTAAAGAGATAGGGTGGACTATCGAGGATGAGCCTCTTAATCTAATAGAGATTGGTAAAGGAGAAAAAACAGCATTGATAACAGGTGTCCCTCATAGTGATGAACCCCTTGGAAGTTTGGTTGTTACTTTTTTTGCCCGTTGGCTTGCAACTCATCCAGATAAAGAATATTTTGGATGGAGATGGTTGTTTATACCTATTTTAGAGAGAAGGGGCATGAGGCTAAATGAAGGTTGGTTTAATATGCCTAATTCTTTTGCAGATCAAGCAAAATCAAATTTTAGGGAACCAACTGAGGATCAATATGAATGGACTTTTCCAATTGAATATGAACATTATGAATGGCATAAATCAAGACCTGAAACATTGGCTGTAAAAAAAGTACTTGAAGAGGAAAAACCTGACCTTTTTTGTAATTTACATCATTCTGGATTCTATAATGCATATTACTATCTTAGCAGTGATTTCCCAGAGGTTTATAATGATTTAAAGAAACTAGCAAGAAATTGTAGAATGCCTTTATCTAAAGTTGCCCCAGATGTTTCTTTCAGCAAAATGTTTGAACCAGGTTTTTATCAGATGTATGGATTAAGGGATTATATCGATTATTACAAAGAAAAAGATCCAACATTGTTAACGACAATCAAACGTGGTGCTTGTAGTGATGAATGGTACAAACAAAAAATTGGGGGTTTTAGCTTTAATTGTGAAGTTCCATTGTATTTATCTGCAAAGTTGCAAGATAATAAGCCATCTGAAAAAAATAAGAAAGATGTGATGATAGAAAGGTATAAACGGAAAAAAAATAGAGTTAGATATTCAAACAAAATTATTAACCTAATAAAGGATTTTTTAGAATTAGCAGATCCAATTTTATTAGATGCTGCAGAAAAGCATTTACTTAATGCACAAAATTCCCTTGATCATGACAAAAGAATAATTGATAAAACTGAAAATACCCCTTTAACAAAGTTAGAGGTTTTTGAATCGGAGGTTTTATCAGATATATTTGACCTTTTCTTTTTAGGACAAATTTGGAGGGTTGCGGAAAGTGTATGTATTAAAGGGGGAAATCCAAAAATTTGTCAACTAATGGATACTACAGATATCGAAATTAAAACTTTTGGTAAAAATGTTCAGGAAAGAGGAGGTTTTTATCAATTACCAATTCGAAATTCTGTTAAAATGCAACTTGGAAGTATATTAATCATATCAGAGGCAATTAAAAACAAATAAATTTTTTTTAATCGCTATCTAAAATGTATGAAAAACTTTCTTGACTTAAATTACCTGCATTTCCTCTTAAAGTTTTATAATATATTTCTCTTTTAGTTATAATAACAGGTGTCTTTCTATTTTTTACAATTTTTTTTAATTTTTCTGTTATATTTTTATTCTTCTCCATACCTATTCCTTTTCTAATAATATATTGTTTAATAAGTGTCTAAATTAAGTTTATATCCTTATCTGTTATTTTAATATTTATACGGTGAATTTTTTAACATTCTAAGTCAAGTTTTTTAAATCTTTATTAGAAATCCATTTTCTATTTTTTAGTTCACAATAACCATTTGTATATTTTTCGATTATTTTTAAAATATCACTTCTTAAATGATTTGGTATTTTTTTTGTATCGCAAGTATCTTTATTAATATGGATTTTTTCAATATGATTAACTGGTTTTGATTTTGGTATATTATTTTTTTCATTGATAAGATAAAATGATTGATTTTTTTCATCCTCATCAAGTCTTAAGTTTTTAGGGCTCAATCTTTCTGTAAAAAGTTTTATATCTTTTTCTTTAAAATTCATTATTTTTGGATCTATCTTATTTGCAAATAAAAATAATAAAACCCCCATACACTTTGAGCATTTTCCACATGGTATAATTGAATCATTTTCAAAATGACAGGAATGACATGATCGTTGAAGGCTTGCAAGAGTTGGGTATCTATTTGCTAAAATTCTTTCAACTATTAATCCAGATATATTCCTTAATGCTGACCATTGGGTAAGTCCTAGCATTCTTTTTTTATACCAATCATTCATTAAATCATCATAGTCTTGATGTTGATCATACACTCCAAAGTAATGTGGAATTTTCTTATAATTTGGTTTAACTCTTAAATCATCAAATTCGCTACCAATAAGAAGATTACCAATATTTTTCATCGAATATATTGGAAGAAGAGAAAAAACATAAAAAGGAAAAATACAAAGTCTAATAGGATAGGTATCAGCTCGAATTGTCCTATGGTCATTTCTAATAATTTTTAAGTTATCTAGCATAAAGACATAAAACCTATCAACATTAGTCCATACCTTCATAGTATTCGAATCATTTTTAATATGATATCTGTAAGCGGTTAGAGCTGTTCGCCAATGACCTCCACTTTCATTTACATATAAAGGATAAACTTTACAACCTATTTCTTTTAATATACCATAGGTAAGAAGACTTTCTTTACCCCCACTGGATAAAATACCACATTTATTTTTATCCATATTTTCTGATATTTGATTGTCATAATAGATATCTTTTGCAATAATTGTTGCTTGAGGTTCAGCATCTTCAGGTTTAACATATTTTTCATTTGGGATAAAATCTGGTAAAATATAATTGGTTCTTCTCCTTAATATCTTATTTACAAAGATATCTTTTGAAAAAATAATGTTTAATTTTTTTAAAATTTCATAATCTGATTTACTAATAGGAAAATTTAGACTTATTTTTTTTGAAAATAACCCATAATTTAAAAGTGGCATACAAAAAGCAAGACGTAAAAGCGGTAGATTATCAAAATTTATTTCCTTATCATATCTTAATCTCAAAAAAAATTTATTTGTATTTCCATCTGTTTTATGTAAAATTACTTTTGACTCTACTTTTTTTTTGTTAATCGATGGTTCAAACAATTCAATTGATGAAAAACAAATCATACTTTTATTTTTCATTTATTTCTCCATAAAATCAATAATCTTTGAGGTACCTTCATATAAAGGCTCGACAACAGGGACCTTAAAATTTTTCTCAAAAGTATTTTTAATTTCCAATAATTGAGATTTATTTAATCCTTCTTTATTAATACCTATGCCTAACAATGGTTTTTCAGTTAATAGCTTTGCAATTTTTACTACTCTTTTTGGATCGGGCATTGGATATTTAGGAAAACCATCAAGATTTTTTCTACCAGGTGCATCAACAAGAATAAAACCATCTACTCTTGCTGCAGCAAGGATTTCAAAACCACCTGGAAAAAAAGGATGAACTAAACTACCTTGTCCTTCAATTAGCATATAATCAGGTTTAAAATCATTCCATGAATCAATGATTGCCCCTTCAATTCCACCTGCAACAAAATCATTTATCATAGCGTCAAGTATAACACCATGTGGCCAACCTTGCATCCAACCCGTTTGACCTGTGTATATCATATCTGATTTTAATTTATGCTTTTTTAATTCTTCATTAAGAATTACTGCAATTGTTCTTTTACCAACTGCTGAATCTGTTCCAATTATTGCAATACGTTTAGATTTTACTTTTTTAATTTTACCAGTGTAAAACCTTTTATGGTCCCTAAATATTTTACGAACATCAGTTATTTTACAATTATTTTTATCTGCAATTTTTAAAAAATTAGGGTTATCTGAAATAAATTCATGTAGCCCTGAAACAATATCAAGTCTGTTTGATAATGCCCATTTCACTGCTTTATCATAACCTTTTGGTAAAACTCCTCCTTCAGAAACAGCTCCAATTACAAATGTATCTGCATTTGTTTTAGTTAATGCTCTTTCCAAATTATTATAAAGAGGAATATTTCTAGAGATTCCATCTAAAATCTCCCCAGCATCACCTTCACTTATTGTTGTATCAACAATACATGATATCTCAAAACGTTTACTATAACGTACTAAACCATGAGCTGTTTTTCCATCTGCACTTTTAAAAAGTCTGTCAGTATAAACAATAGCTTTACCTTTTATCATCAGTTATACTCCCCAAATAAATAAGAAATTATTTTCTACCTGTTAAAACTACTACATATCTATCATTTGTAAGAGGTTCTTTTTTATGTCTTTCTAAAAGTGCGATTATTCCGGCAGTTGAAGCAGGTAAAACACTAAGACCTTCTTTTTCTCTAAGTAATTTTGAAAAACTAATCATATTTTTATCACTTGCATATAATGCCCAACCTCCACTATTTCTAATAGCTTCTAGTGCATAATCTCCGTCGATTGATCGCCAATTAATTAATGGTTCATTTATTGCAGTTTCACGAATTTTTTCTGGTTGTAAGTCTTCACAATTCGGAAGATTTTTTAGATATGCTTGAATTATTGGATTTTTACCGTAAGATGATCCAGCAATTATTCTTGGAATCCTGGAAGTTTTTCCCCTGCGATATAAACTTACAAATCCTTTATATAAACCTGCTAAAGTTGTTCCATTTGAAACAGGTATGGCAATTGCTGCTGGTGCATCGCGTAATTCATCATATATCTCATAAGCTATTTCGCCATAAGCTCTAAATTGGATCATCGTATTATCCCCTCCAGCATTTGCATCATAATATTCTTTTTCATCAGCTTGTTGTTGAGATATTTTTACTGCATTTTCGTAATCCCCATTTACTCTTACTATCTTTGCTCCATTTCCCTCGATTTCCTTAATTCTGCTTGTATGATATTTTTCAGGTATATAAATCTCACAATTTAACCCTGCTAAAGATGAAGCTAAAGATATTGCAGCTCCGTAATTTCCACATGTTGCTACAGTAACTGTATCATAACCTCTTCTTAAAGCGTCCATTATCTGAGCAAAAGCAATACGATCCTTTTGAGTACCTGTAGGCGTTGTTCCTTCAAATTTTAAATAAATCTGACGTAATCCAAATTCTCTTTCTATATTTCTTGCCCGGGTTAGATTAGTATCGCCAATTTCAGAATCGATTATATCCTCGAACGCCTCTAATCTTTCTTCTAAAGATAGATTTTTATCTGCTGCAATTTTTCTTTGGATTTCTAATTCTGGAGCTATAGGTGGAGATTGAGATTTTGCTCCATCTAAAAGAGAGAAACTATCAGAAAAATTATTATTTTCGTTATTATTATGTTTTTTTTGATTAATTAAATTGTTATTTTTAGAATCATATTCAGGCATGGTTGCCACTAATTATATAATCATTAGCAAAAAGTAATATATAAAAATATCGAAAAGAAAGTAAGCTATATAGATATAATATTGCATTCAGATAAAAATTTGGTTTGAAATGGTTGCATGGAGTAGATAATGGAATCATTTGATGATGAATATGATTATGATAATACTACATTTTCACCTGATGGACGACTATTTCAGGTAGAATATGCTAGAGAAACGATAAATAAAGGATCAACAACACTTGGTTTAAAATATTGTAATGGGGTTTTGTTAGCATCATATAAAAATTTTAATTCAAGTTTAATTGAATCGTCTACAGCAAATAAAATTAAAAATATAGATGATGAAATAATTTGTTCCTATGTTGGTTTATCTGCAGACGCAAGACTTTTAATCGATTATTCCCAAGAAATTGCTGCTAATTATAAAATGCTTTATAATGAAAAAATATCTATAAGAGAATTAGTTGAGGAAATTTGTTTTTATAAGCATTTATTTACATTATACAATGGTTTAAGACCTTTTGGTTTAGTTTTAATATATGCAGGTATTGATAATAAAGGAGTTCATCTATTTGCAACTGATCCATCCGGTTCTTTTTTAAGATATAAAGCTATATGTGAAGGAATAAAAAAAGATATTATAATAAGATATTTTGAAAAGCATTATGATGATAAATTCAATAAAGATAAAGCTATAAAGTTTGCTATTGATTCAATAAAAAAAGCAAATAAAAAATTTATTAAAAAAAATTTAGAAATTATTGTACTTGAAAAAAAATAATTTTAAATTAATAAAAATCTATTAGAGGTATATAAACTTGATACAAAATAATGAGGATATATATAGAACAATAAATTTATTTTTAGCTGAAAAAAGAACTTCACTTGCAGTATTAAGAACCGGGATAGCAATTTTTACATTACCCACCTCTGTTTTTACTATCTTAATTGCTACTTCAAGATATTATTCTGTTTCAGGTTCATTACATTTTATTGTTCCTTTATTAGTAATTTGCATCATACTTTTAATATTAGGTATATATTTAATTTATAGATCTTTTAAAAAAATAAAGGATATCGATCATAAAATTCAAGAGATTAAAAACAAACGAAAGGATATGAAAGATATTATTGATAGTTGTTAGATTTTTTTTAAAAATTTTATATCTATTGCAAAAAGATGCCAGAAAAACATATTAGGAAATTGCTAATTAATTAGACCGTTCAGAGACAACTATCCGGGATAGAATTAAAGCAATGGAATGGGTTGGATTTATAAAGGTTTATACTACTCTTACAAATAAAACAGCACTTGGTCAAAATTTTTTCGCTATGATATTATGCAATCCCATTTCTTTATTAGAACTTGATGCTATTACAGATATGATCAAAAAGGTAAAAAATGTTTAACGTGTTTATCAAATATCTGGTAATAAAAGATTAGCAATTTTTTTAGTTGCACAATCTTATAAAGATTTAAAGGAAATTATTAGAACACAATTTTTACCTATTGGACACTTAAAGATGATGAAATTATTACTGTATTAGAAGCAGATAGTGAATTAATATCTCCTCTTGAAACACCCTAAGATTAAAAAATTTATTAATTTTTTTAGTTTCAAGATAGATATTTAGTTTATAATTTTTTTAAATAATTATTATTATCAATTAGAAATACAATAAATAATAAATATCTTTTTTTGATTTTATATTTGAGTTTGGAAGTATGGTAATAAAAATAGGTGAAGATGAATTTTGCTTATATTGTATGGATTGGCGAGAAGTAGACGAAGAAGGTAGATGTAAAGTTTGTAAAAAACGTATTGTAAAAAAATTACCTAAATATAAAAATGAAAGTTATGCTGAATATGAGAGAGAAACAATTGATATGGAAGAATCTGAAGAATCTGAAGAGTAATATTTTTTTATTTTTAATTTTTTAAAGATCCGTTATAAATAATTGTGTCTTTTAACAAAAGTATATTAAATAATTTTATATACTAGAAATTATTGGTGAGATTTATGAGAAATTCGATAGATAATTTTGGTAAAACAGCTGGAAAAATTTGGAAAATTCTTGAAAGATATGGGCCTTTAAATGAAGATGAGTTAATTTTAAAAACGAAAATAAACAAAAATGATTTTTATGCAGGTATTGGTTGGTTAGCCAGAGAAAATAAAATATGCAAAATTGGGACTAGATATCAACTTGGTGAGACAAATTTAACAGAATTTATTGGTGAAAATGCTGGAAAAATTTGGCAGACTCTAAATAAAATGCAAGATATTGATCTTACTACCATTACAGAATTTTCAAATATTAAAATTAAGGATGCATATTCAGCTCTTGGTTGGCTAGCAAGAGAAGATAAACTCTATGTCTCGACAGGAACTAATAAAAAATATAAGTTAAAATAAATTAAGTTATTCCTGGATCAATGTAATCTTCATCTTTTTCATATTCTTCTTCTTCATGTTGATTTTTTTTGCATTTTTTGCAAATTCCATATTCTTCTTCATCAAACTCTAGTTCTTCTCCACAAATTTCACAATATTCTGGCATATATTTTCCTCACAAGTATAATAAAATAAAAAACGAAATCTTTTATTGGTTTTTAAACTCTTTTTAAGTTTTATTTTTATTATTTGGTCTATTAGTGATAAGTAAGGGATAAATAATATCACTTGTGCAACAGGGTAACCATACAGCTAAAAACAAGAAAATAAAGATACCGGCTGTTTGAATAATACTTACTTTTACTCCTAAAGCCATTATTATATGAAATAAAGAAGCCCAAGTACTTATTAAAACATGTCCTGCATGAGGAATTTTTGAAAAACCAATATAATATCCAATAGATATCCCAATGAAAGCAGGAATATTTGTAATTATTGGTTCTTCAATAAAACCGATATGAGCTTGAGCATTAGGGAGACCTAGAAGTATTTCCCCAAGATAAGGTATAATTGAGTCACTTATTGTTGCTATACCAATTGAACCAGTATATCCTATGATTATTGCAAGCAATATGTTTTTCTTTGAGTATTTTAGAAAGATTGTTGTTGTTGCAATTGCACTTAAAAAAACATGAGTAGGATGTAGAATAAAAAATATATCCTCTGAAATTGAAGCAATATTTGATAGAAAGTTACCATACATAATTATAAAAATTATAATTATACCAGTTGCCGCTCCGAATAATGTAAAAGGAATATGGTGTTTTAACTCGTGTACTATCCTTTTGTAAATAGTATTCATTAATTTTTGTTATGTTATTAACATTTATATATTTTTTTAATAACTTTTATAGTGAAACTTATAAATAAGTTATTAATATATTATTATTATGCCAATAATAAGTTTATCTCTAAACGAAAATATTCTCGAAGAAATAAATAAAATTCAAGAGAATTATGGATACTCTGGAAGATCTGAAGTAATAAGAGCTGGATTAAGACTATTAATTTCTGATAGTAAAAATTCAGAAAAAATTGTAGGTGATATAAATTCAATACTAATTTTGATTCATAACCATGATGATGAAAATATTGTATCAGAAATAAAACATAAATTTGAGCAAGTTACAAAAACTCAAATACATAGTCATCTAAGAAAAAATAAGTGTCTAGAAATCTTTGTTTTAGAAGGGGAGTCAGAAAAAATAAAGGAAATGATACGTCTTTTTCAAACAAGTAAAAAAATGGATTTGATAAAATTGATAGTAGCATAAAAATTTATTAGTCTTTTATCCCAATATTTTTTTTAGATTGTTAATTGCATTATCAATATCTTCAGATTTAACAATATAAGATCCAGATACAAATAAATTAGCACCAGCTTTGTCAACAAGACCAATAGTTTTATCAGTTATTCCACCATCAACTTCAATATTTAGTTTAGGAGCTTTTTTTCTAAGGTTTGTTATTTTATCAAGTGTTTCTGGTAAAAAGGGACTACCATAAAAGCCAGGATTTACAGTCATTATTAACATTTGGTCTATTTGATTTAGATATTTTTCAATAACTTCAATTTTTGTTTCTGGATTTAATACAAAACCAATATTTTTGTTTTTATTTTTAACCAAATCAATTATTTTATCATATTTATCAGTTGATTCTGCATGAACAAGAATTGTGTCAACTTTTGAATTATTTTTTTCAATCCATTCTTCTGGATTTTTTATCATCAGATGCGCTTCATATTTACAATTTGTTTCAGGAAGCTTGAAATCAAAATCAATTGAATTATTTGGAACAAACTTTCCATCCATAATATCTAGTTGAATAATTTCAAATTTATCTTTTACTTTAATTATTTTTTCTTCTAATTCATTTTGTTTTTTTGCAATAATTGCCGGAATTATTATTTTATTCATTTTCAACATCTCATATTTTTATTAAAGAGTAAGGAGCATGCATAACAAGTTCCTAAAAGGCTGACATCATAGTTAATTATAACATAAATTGGTACTTTTTTTAAAACAAAATCTCGTTTAAAAGATTTTTCAAATTCATCGATAAACTCTTTTGAATTAAAAATTTCTTTATTTTTTGAGGCAATTCCTCCAGCAATATAAAGTCCACCAGTTGCCATTGTATCTAAAACAAAGTTTCTTGCACATCTTGCAAAATATTTAGTAAATAAATTAAAAGTCTCTTTACAAGTTGTATCCATTGATTTATATTTAGAAATCAAAGGGGCTTTGTTTAATGATTCATCAATTTCTTTAGTATATTTTGTTTCATCATATTCTCGATTTTTTCTTAAAAATAGATAGATACTCTCCAGTCCTCTTCCTGAAATCAATTCCTCATAAATAATTGGTTTTTGGATTTTTCTAAAATTTTTAATAAAATCTAAAAGCTCAAGTTCAGAATTATTTTCAACAGGAAAATCAGCATGACCTCCTTCACTAGCTTTTGGAATATATGAATTATATTTTTTATCAAAGTATAAAATACTCTTTCCAAGACCAGTCCCAGCACCAATCACTACTTTAGTTTCGCAATTTTGATTGGAAATTTCTCCTAATCTTATCTCAATTAAATCATTCTTATTATTTTTATCAAGAAGATTTATTGCATAACCAATTGCTTGAAAATCGTTAATAATAAAGGCTTTTTTTAGAGGTGTTTCTTGCAATATTTCTTTTAAATCAACATCCCAAGGTAATTTAGTTAGTTTCGCAAAATCATTTTTTGGAGAAATAACTCCTGCAGCCCCAATACATGCAAAACTAATATCAATATTATAATTTGTTTTTGCATAAGTAAGAGTTTTATTTATAACTTGAATCAAAGAATTTAGTTTTTGACTTTCAAAATTTAAAGAAAATAATAATACTGGTTTGTTTTTTTCTAAACCTGCAACACCGATATTTGTATAAGTTCCCCCTACATCAATTCCTAATAAATATTCTGAATAAACTTTTTTTAAATTTTTTTCATTAAAAATCTTTAATTCATATTCTTTCATCATTAAACTCCATATATCTTCAAATTTGAATATTTTTATTATATTTTGGTATTAATCAAAATTTTATAATAACTTTCGTTTCTTTTTAATTTTTAAATAACTTAACGAAAGAAGTAAAAATAGGTTGTTTATTACCAGATTCATTCATGAAAATTAGAAATGTAAATCTCAAAACAATAGAAGCAAGAAGATATATTGATAGAAATGAACGACCAAGACAAGTACGAATTGACCATAATAGTACTGTAACAAATATAACTACAAAAAATGATGAAGAAGCATCTATTGATTTTCAATATACTGCAAGTTATGGTCCTGTTGGTATGATTAAATTAGAAGGATCTCTTTTATATCAGAATAATGATGCTAAAAAAATTTCCAAAGAATGGAACGAAACCCGTAAGATGCCCGATCAAATAGCAAGCCATATTCATACTGCAGTTATGCACTCTTGTGTTCCTGAGGCAGTAGGAATTGCCAAAAATCTTGGTTTACCTCCACCTATTCCCCTTCCGCAGGTTAGGCTAGGAAAAACTACTAAAAAGGGCGAAGCAGGTCCAGAAGTTGCATAATTTTTTCTTTAATAATTTAAATAAGTAAAAAAATTATATGGTTTAAAATATGGAAGCAATTGTGATATCAATTGGCGGATCTGTTATCTTATCTGATGATATAAATAAAAATTATTTTAATTCTCTAAAAAATCTTCTTAATGTTTTTAGTAAAAAATATAAGATTTTTTTAGTGGTTGGAGGAGGAAAAACTGCAAGAACTTATATAAAAACCGGCAGAAATTATAATTTAAAAGAAGAAATACTTGATGAGATTGGAATCGATATAACAAAAGTAAATGCAAAATTTTTAGCAAATATTCTAGATTTAAATAATAAAATAATACCAAATACTACTGATGAGGCAACAAAAATTGAAGGTTCAATTGTATTGATGGGTGGTACAAGACCCGGACATAGTACAGATTGTGTAGGGGCAGAGCTTGCTGAGAAAATAAAAGCTTCAAAATTTATAATTGCTACTAATGTCGATGGAATTTATGATAAAGATCCAAATAAATTTGAAGATGCAAAGCAAATAAATGAAATAAGTATTAAAGAACTTTTAACAAAATTAGGAAATAAATGGACATCTGCAGGAAAAAATATCGTAATAGATGGACCTGCTTTACAAATTATTGAAAGAGCAAAAATCCCAACATATGTTTTAAATGGTAAAAAACTTGACCAAATTAAAAAAGTAATTAATAATCAAAAATTTAATGGAACAATAATTAAAATATAAAAAAGATAGATTTTGTTTTTTTATTTAACAAAATCGATATCAAATTTTGAGCTAGCTACTGCTTTAATTGGTACTTTTTCTGTAACCGATGAGCTTTTTGGACCAAGTAAGTTTGGTGATTGAACTCCAGTCATAATTGCCATTACTCTGCATTTTCCTTCAAACTCTGGAAGTACTCTTGCACCAAGGATAACATTTGAATAGCAGTCTAAATCCTGAGTTAAGGACTTTGCTACATCCTGTACATATTTTAAACTCATGTTTGGACCACCTGTTATATGAACAAGTGCACCATTTGCTCCAGTATAATCAACGTTTAATAGCGGATGGTTGAGAGCTTCTTTTACAATTGTTTCAACTCCTGCATCTTCCTCTGCTTCTCCCCATAGCATAACAGAGAGTCCACCTTGATCCATTATTGTTTTCATATCTGCATAATCAAGGTTAATTAGAGAAGGAACAGTAATCGTTTCCGAAAGGCCCTTTACAGTTTCTGCAATCATTTGATCCATTACTGAAAAGGCTTGGTTTATCGGAAGATTTGGAACAAATTCAAGCAGTCTATTATTATCAAGGACTACAGTACTATCTGCTTTAATTCTAAGTTTATCTAGTCCTTCATCTGCTTTTATAAGTCTTGCTCTTTCAACGTTGAAAGGAGTTGATACCATGCAGGTTACAACTGCATTATGTTTTTTTGCAATTTCTGCAACAACAGGTGCAGAACCTGTTCCAGTTCCACCGCCCATACCTGCGGTAATAAATACGAGATCAGAATCCTTTAATAACTCTTCAAGTTCATGACTTGATTCTCGAGCAGCACGTTCTGCAACATCTGGAAAACCACCCGCTCCAAGACCTCGAGTTATTCGTGAACCTATTAATATTTTATGATTTGCCTCTACTAGATCAAGTGCTTGCTTATCAGTATTAATTGCTATTGTATCTGCGCCTTTTACACCAAGTTTATTTAATCTTGTAATAGTGTTTCCTCCAGCCCCTCCACAACCAACAATAGTTATTCGTGGAGTACCAAACATCTCATCCTGATTTAAAACCAATCTACTTTCTTCCTCAGCTTTATTTTCTATTGCATTTGCAATAAAAGATTCCATATTCTTGTTCTTATTCATATCATTCCTCCTAGTTACTGGTAGTTTGAAGGACGCCCATCCCAAGGCGCCCTTCTATAGGGGTGCATCCCATCCCCTCCAATTTTTAACCAATCATTTCTTCATGTAAGGTTCAATGGATTCTATTGCAAGTTCCAATTCTTGAACTTTTTTAATTTTATCTGCCTTTTCAATTATATTGTTGGCATAATTTTTAATAAAATCATTTACCGCATGACGTATGACCTCGGAACGAGTCGCAAATTCCCCAGCCCTGATAAATAGATCTATTGAATGAATATCGTGCTGAGGCAATCTTATCGTTATGCGTTTTGTTTCCATTTCTCCTCACATCAATTTCATATGCCGGACTGGTATCATTTGTATGTCGAACATACATAAAAAGTATGCCAAACAAATGACAAACGACATATTTTGTCTGACAAATGTATATTTGAATATGTCGTTCAGTTTATATATTTTTCGCTATTTCTTGCAGATAATAATACAGTTGTATATGCAGAAGAAACTACCCTTCCACAATGTGTCCAAAACCGACTGTACCAGAAATTTTATCAATTTTTACTTTAACTGTAGATCCCTTCATCGCACCTGCAACATAAATAATATATTTGTCAAGATATGCAATACCATCTCCCTTTTTACCGATATCTTTTATTGTCAAATCATAGGTCATCCCTTCGCTTAAAGCTTTTGAAGGTTGTTGAACAATCTTTTTTCTTCTTGATTTAACCGATCTAAATGCACCACATGCATCACATCTGATTAAAAGAGTGCGACCTTGTTTAACTAAATGAGTATCTGGTTTATTACATTCCGAACAAATTACAAATGCATCAATATAATCTTTTATTTTTTCTTGAATACTTCTAGCAGGAATCTTTCCTTGGAATACAACCCTTCCACTATCAAATTCACCCGCAGTACCAACTCCTCCCAAAAGAAATTTTAAAATTAAATCCGGATCTCTATTAATTGCATCAGAAATTTTATCAAAATTTTTTATAACAGTAGTATTACCTTCATAAAAAATTTCTGCTTTTGGTATTTTGAATCTTTCTTCAGTTAATTCTTTTTTTGGAGCGCTGTCAACTACTCTTTTTAATAACTTATCGTAATCTAAATCGGTCATATAATCAAGGCCTCAATACAATAGTTATCTAAAAAACTTCCGTTGAAAATAAAATTATTAAAATTTTAAAATATTTGGTTTTATCTTTCTTGCCATTACAAACATTCCATCTTTCATTGCTTTTTCAGCAACTTCAGTATTTCTGGTATAAATTTTATTATTACCGTTGTTCCAGTACCACATATATTCAGACATTTTCTCTCCCCCGAGATAAATATGATTGTATTGCCTCACAATCTAAAGGTTATATTTATAATTTTTTAATTTTTTGGCTTTGCACACAAAGCGATTAGTTTATGTGCAATTTTTTATTCTGTATATAAACTTATTTTTTCTTTTTATAAAAAAAACAAACCACAAAAACAAAAAAAGAGAGAAGGAGGATGATTTTTTTAGTTGTTAGATGGAATACTTGATGGAAGGCTTTGTTGTTGATTGCTTATTTCATCATTTAGATAGTTATTCGATATGAGAACTGTTAATGGATCTGACCATTCTGTTTCAAAACCGTAAATATCCTCTGCCTTCACCTTAACTAGATGAATGCCACAAAAATCCCATGTATGTGATATTGTTACTGTCTCAGCAGATTGATAAAAATCTGTCCATTCAGTATCTACTAATTCCCAATGCCAGCAGTATCTAACAAGATGACCATCGGAATCTGTGGTACTAGTAGTATAATTGTATGTTTTTCCAGTTTTTACATTTGTAGGCCCCTCTGGTTTACTAGGTATTTCAGGTGGATGATGATTCCCTAATGGTTGCATTAATGGATACCAATCTAAGCACATAGGGTAAAGAAACCCAACTATGTAAGGTGTGTCACCGATACCATCTCCATCTGGCAATGGTAAAATATCAAATCCTTTGTAGTCATCCCAATAGTTGCCTTCATGGAGAGTACTATTGTAAAAATAATTTTTGTTTTTTAATGTAAAATCCCAGTCCTCCCAATATACGTTAAATCCATTGTCTATAAAATTATTATGGTATATAATGTTATCCGAAGCTATTTTATAAAATACCATTCCTGAACCAAAGTTGGTGATATAATTTCCATAAATGGTACAGTTTTTCGAACGAATACGAATACCCTCGGGACCGAAACCGTCTCTATAAGGTGATAGACCATTTATTATGTTATTCGATATCACATGGCAATGCCCCCATACACAAATACCATTATTAATTCTACTACCTGAACCTAGAATTATGTTATGATCGACTATATTGTAATTACCACTCACATCAATACCAAACAAGTTACCGCCGATTATTATTATTGTATTAGATTTTATAATATTGTTATAGCCTCCAATCGATAAACCACCAATAAACTTGTTATCATATATCTTGTTACTGATTGGAGAACCAAAAAACCCATTTTTAAAAGTATTATTGTGAATGATATTATTTGAGGAACTATCTATATTTATATCACAAAGGTTTTCATAAAATTTATTGTTATTTATAGTGTTACCAGAACTATAAATTCGAATACCCGCACAATTCCCAGAATAGTAAGTATTTTGTATAGTAAAACCACTTATATTTACCATATTTGCATAAACCCAAATGATATTTTTCGCCTGACGCATGCCATCAATGATGGTATTAGTGCTGTTCTCCCCAAATAAATTGATTGGTTTTACTATATATATACTCTCGTAATATGTGCCGTTGAAAACATAAACTGTATCGTCGGTTCCTGCTACAAAAACACCCATTGCTATACTTGTGAAATCCACACCAGGGCCACCATCCTCATCAACATAAAAAGTGTTTTCAATATAGTCTACAAAAAGCCAGACCACATCCACATATTTACCATTATCACATACAACAGTTAATTTCAGCCTATTTAATCCTTCGAATAATATCGATGTATCAAAGGAAGCTAAAGTTTCATTTTCTAATTCTATAGTAAAGTTCAATAATTCTATCCAATTATTTTCATCCGGTCTTACACCTTTGCCATATTCCAAGGTAAAATATCTGAAACCCTCTCCAGTAGCAGTTCCGATTATATCTATAAATCCTTCAACTTCTGCACCATGGGAAGGAGAATTTATCACCGCAGTCGCTGGTCCCGGACCACGATGAAATGCTTCATATGCGTTTATTCTTCCTTGTCCGATATCATAGTAGGGTATTACTCGATCTGCAGAATATATAATAAGATCTTTAACTTGATCTTGATTGAAATTAATATTCTTTGACAGAATAAGACCAGCAAGACCAGCTACATGTGGACAAGCCATAGATGTACCAGACCGTTTATCATAAGAATTGTTAGGAAGAGTGGAAAGTATATTAACTCCCGGTGCTGCAACATCAACCCAACTTCCATAATTTGAAAATTCTGCTTTTATATCATTTTTAGTGGTTGCTGCTACTGCAATTACATTAGTGTATGCTGCTGGATAAATTTTTTTATTATTGTTATAATTTCCAGCACTTGCAACCAAAAAAACACCTTTTTCATATGCATAATCTACTGCATCTTTGATTAATTGAGAAACACTTGAGCTACCCCAGCTCATACTGATAACATCTGCATCATTATCCGCGGCGTAAATGATGCCGGCTGCTGTATCATCATTTTCTAAAATACCATATGTTCCAAAACCATATTTTATTTTGAAACCACTTCTTATAGGCATAATATAAGAATTCCAACAAACCCCCGAAATACCAATATCATTATTAGTTACTGCAGAGGCGATACCGCTACAATGAGTTCCATGACCATGAGCATCCATAGGATCATTGTCACGTTCTATGTAGTCCTCATCAGGGCATAATTTAAAACCTTCTTCGATATATTCCTCCGTATCTATATCTACAAAATCCCAACCCCTGATATCATCAATAAAACCATTATTATCATCATCAATATCATTAAAATCAGAAGGATCAACAACACCGTTTCCATTGAGATCCTCACCTGGATTTATCCATATGTTCTCAAAGAGATCCTCATGGTTATAATCAACACCAGTATCAACAACTGCAATGACTACATCTGAACTACCGGTTTCGATGTCCCATGCTTCTGGTGCATCAATATCACAATCATTCGGTTGATTTAGAGACCATTGTTGATTAAAATATGGGTCATTTGGAAAGTTATCAGGGTGGATTTTTGGTTGTGCCTTAGAGGTAATATAAATATTGTTTGGCTCAGCATAAATAACACGCGGATCTTTGTTATATTCAGCTACGACAGCAGGAATATCAGCAGATGCATCAAGAGTAAACGTATAAATACTTGACATAGAAGGATCAGAACAGGTTTTGAAGACTTGCTCAGCCTGAGTTACACCATACTTCTTATTTAACCTGTCTAACTCTAGGATACCAGTAGTCAGAATCCCATCAGGAGAAGTAATAAAATGTATTTCGTCTCCTCCAAATTTTATAATCATTTGCCCGGACAAATACTCTAATTCCGTAGCATCGAAATTATTACTTGGGACCTGTAATATCGGCTCACCAGCATCTGACATATTTTCATTAACAGCTTCTTTTCCACATATACTTAGTGGTGCCGTGTTTAATAACAAGCATATTATGATGATTGATACAATCATTTTTTTCATATATTCTTCAAACTCCCTTTTTCAACAATAAAATAGTTTTTTATTTCATAGTATATAAATTTATTAGTACAAATATACAAATAATTTTTATAAAGGATATAAATACTAACTTTTGTTTTCTACTCATATATTTTTAAGATTATTTCGAAAATTTTACCAAAATAATGAGTTGAAAATACTATTTCTCTCATGTTCAACAGGGATAGTTATACCATCCTTTTAAGGAGTTTATGTGCAAATTTAGATTTTGCATATAAACAGGGATATTTATGTGCAAAGCCTAATTTTTTAGAAATTTTTTTTTTTTAATTACACTATTTTATGATTAAACTAACAAAAAGCTATTAATATATTATAATATTACCGAGAAAAAGTTAAAGACATAATTTAATCTAATGGAGAAACATATATGGTAGAATTCAAAGTTATTGTGAACGATACAAAAAATGGTAAATCACATCAAGTCCAAGTTAGTGGCCATCATGCAAATTCCCTGATTGGTAAAAAAATTGGAGATGAAGTTGATGGAATATTTATTTCTCTTCCAGGTTATAAACTGCAAATAACAGGAGGAACAGATAAAGATGGATTTGCGATGAGAACAGATCTTCCAGGCATGGGGAGAAGAAGATTATTGTTAAGTAAAAGCATAGGTTTTAACCCAAAAGAAAAAGGATTGCGAAAGAAAAAATCAGTAAGAGGAAATACAATAAATCAAGATGTAGTACAAATTAATATGAAGGTTGTAAAGCATAGTTCTAGACCTATTGAAAAATTAATTAGCACTGAAGAAAAAGGGGAATCTGAAAAAAAAGAAGATAATGTAGAAGAAAAAAAGACAGAGGGGAAAGAGGAAAAATAATGGATTTACCAGATCAACCTGAGATAAATATTGGAATGATTGGGCATGTCGACCATGGTAAAACAACAATTACGCAAAGATTAACTGGTAAATGGACTGATGAGCATTCTGAAGAGATTAAACGTGGAATATCAATAAAATTAGGTTATGCTGACACAGCTTTTTATAAATGCCCTAAATGTAAAGAGCCAAAATGTTACTGTATAAGCAAGAAATGTCCAAATTGTAATAGTGAGACCGAATTGCTTAGAGTTATTTCTTTTGTAGATGCACCAGGTCATGAAACATTAATGGCTATAATGCTATCTGGTGCTGCAA
>Ga0272442_10003559_pt1 | contig 21810 bp, 15 predicted proteins | sample SSMForm2O_FD_200262 | JGI IMG/M metagenome (GOLD analysis project Ga0272442, IMG submission 200262) | Marine sediment archaeal communities from Little Sippewissett salt marsh, Falmouth, MA, United States - SSM-Form-2O | ecosystem: Environmental > Aquatic > Marine > Wetlands > Sediment ... | reverse complement strand
GCTGATGCAAAGGCCGCCTATCTTGCAGCCGTCGAAAGACAAGAGATGACCAAACTCTCTTTTGACAGAGAAGAAAAACTGTGGAATGAGAACATATCTTCAGAACAGGATTACCTCGAAAAAAAGCAGGCATTGACCGAAGCGAGCATTGATAAACGCACCGCTGAGCAAAAGCTCCACGCCATTGGTTTTGATAAATCGTATCTTGAAAAACTCCCCAGCGAGCCGGAACAGCTTCTGACCCGATTTGAAATCAAAGCTCCTTTCGAAGGTACCATAATCGAAAAACACATAGTGTTTGGAGAAATGGTTGGCACCGAGGCATCTGTTTGTATAGTGACTGATTTAAGTTCGGTGTGGGTTGACCTGCAGGTTTATCCTAAAGACCTCAAGTATATCAGGACTGGCCAACAGGTTGTTATTTCCGCTGACTCCGAGATTCCTGATGTCCCTGGCACAATCAGCTATGTAAGCCCCATTGTTGAGGCCGATTCCAGAATGGCTTTGGCTCGCGTAGTACTTGCAAATAAATCAGGTGTCTTAAGGCCCGGCCTTTTTGTGAACGCTCGCGTATCTGTTTCAAAAACACAGGCAAAACTTGTTGTGCAAAAAGAAGCGATTCAAGCGCTTGAAGGCCGAAAATGTGTGTTCATTAAAGATGACCATGGTTTTGAGCCGGCATTTATTGAAATTGGCCTTGACAATACTACCCATGTGGAAATTCTTTCAGGCCTAACTGCCGGGCAGGAATATGTGACAAAAGGTGCATTTGCCTTGAAATCCAAAATTGTAACCTCAACCCTCGATAGCCATGCCGGCCACGGCCATTAACAGGGAGCATAAATTATGCATCATAAAATAGTTTATATATCGTTGCACTATCGATTCTTCGTGATACTGGGTATCTTGGGCATTACCGCCTTGGGTATCTATCAATATAATCAATTGCCGGTGGACGCATTCCCCGACATTTCTCCCGTCATGGTGCCCGTCTTTGCTGAAGCCCACGGTATGGCGCCGGAAGAAGTCGAAAGACTGATTACCTTCCCCATAGAATCTGCAATGAACGGCCTGCCAGCGGTTAAACAGATAAAATCCACCTCAGCATTTGGAATGGCTGTCATCTATGTCTATTTCGAAGATGATATCGACATCTATTTTGCTCGGCAAATTGTATCGGAAAGACTTAACGAAGCCCTCTCTCAACTTCCCGAGATGCACGAACTGCCGACACTGGGACCCATATCAACCGGCCTGGGGCAGATTTTCATTTATTATCTTGCAATGGATGAAAATACGGACACAGAAGGAAAAGACCCAGCCACATATCTTCGTGAAATCAATGACTGGGTTGTTAAGTACCAGCTGCAGACCGTACCGGGCGTTACCGATATTCTTTCAATTGGCGGCCATGTCCTTCAGTATCAGATTCGAGTTAATCCCCATTATCTGAATAAATACGGTGTCGGCCTTGAAGACTTAGTTGCCGCCGTTACAAAAAACAACGAAAATGCCGGCGGGCAGTTCATCGTCCTCGGCAGCGAGGAACATCTTGTCAGGGGTATAGGCTTGCTGGAAGACCTTGAAGATATAAGAAATATTCATATAAAGGTGGTCGAGGGCACACCTGTCAAAATCAGGGATATTGCCGAGGTCCAATACGGCAAAGAAATTCGCCGCGGTGTCGTTTCACGAAATGGAAGCCACGAAGTTGTCTCCGGAATTGTCATGAAGCTGTTCGGAACAAATACATCGAGGGTAATCGAGCGTTTATATGAAAAGATTCCCGAACTTCAGGCCGCTCTTCCACAAGGCATACATCTTGTCCCGTACTATGAGCAGGCTGAACTTGTCGAACAGGCAACCTGGACCGTAAAAAAGGCGCTGCTCCAGGGGGCAGTCCTCGTTATCGTTATTTTATTCGTATTCCTTGGAAATCTCAGGTCTGCTTTTATAGTCTCTCTTGCTTTGCCTTTATGTGCCTTTATTTCAATCATCCTGATGCGGCTGACAGGAATTTCTGCAAACCTGATGTCACTCGGCGGTATTGCTATTGGAATTGGAATGCTGGGCGATGGCGCCATTGTTATGGTGGAAAACATATTTCATCATCTTAACACAAACGCAGGCAATACCCTCGCCCGGAAAACCGACATCATTTATGAAGCTGCAAAAGAAGTCGCTAAACCAATCATCTTTTCCATACTTATTATTATTACGGTCTTTCTGCCCATCTTCAGCCTTGAGAATGTGGAAGGCAGGATGTTCTCCCCGATGGCCTTCACCTTGTGCTTTGCCCTGTTTGGTTCTTTGCTTATTGCGATTATCGCTGCCCCTGCATTGTGTACATATATATTGAAGGCTAAAGCTCATAAAGAATTTGCATTAGTTACATATTTGAAAAAAATCTACCGCCCCTTATTGCTCTGGGCGATAGTTCATAGGAAAAGGGTCCTGCTTTTTGTGCTTATCGCCTTTGTATTGAGTCTTATCTCCGTGCCTTTTCTTGGAACCGAGTTCATCCCCACGCTGGAAGAAGGTTCGATTCTAATTGGCGTAACAATGGCCCCTTCGACCTCCCTTGAGAAAGGCACCGAGATTATTCAGTCTCTTGAAAGAAAGATTATAAAATTCCACGAGGTTGACCAAGTCATCTCTCGTGTCGGCCGTCCCGAAGCCGGCAGCCATCCTCATCCGGTTAATTATGCCGAGATTCACATCGAGCTGAAAGAACACAAAGACTGGGAAAATTACAAAAACAAAAAACAGCTTATCGCCGCCCTCGACAAATCCCTGTCCGCCTATCCCGGCCTGCAGTTGAATTTCACCCAGCCAATTCAAAATGCCTTCGATGAGCTTCTCTCGGGTATTAAGGCGCAGGTGGCCGTAAAGCTCTTTGGCGAGGATTTGAATATCTTAAGAGACAAGGCCAATGAAATCCGAAATGCCATCGACAATATCCCCGGACTTGTTGACCTTGCAGTTGAGCAGAGTTTCGGCCAGCCGCAAATTCAGGTTATCGCTGACAGAAAAGCCTGCGGGCGATATGGCATTAATGTCAGCGAGATACTCGAACTCGTCGAGCTTGCTGTTGGCGGTGAAGTTATTGACAATATCTATTTGAACACGCGTCGTTTTGGTATCCATATTCGTTATCAGGAGCAATTCCGCTCAGACCCGCAGGTTATCGAAAACCTGCTGGTTCATACTGAAAATGGAAACCTCATACCTCTTAAAGAAGTTGCACAGGTTAAGGAAGTAGTTGGCCCTGTACAGATTAACCGCGAAAAGAACCAGCGCCGATGGATTGTACAGGGCAACGTCAGGGATAGAGACCTCGGCGGAGTCATCGCCGATATAAAGCAGCGAATAAGCAGCACAGTTGACTTGCCTGCCGGTTATTTTATCGAGTATGGCGGGCAGTTTGAAAATCAGCAAAGAGCAATGGCTCGTCTTTCAGTTATCGTCCCCGTTGTACTGATTTTGATATTCCTGCTTCTGTATTTGACATTTGGCTCACTGAATGAAGCGTTCCTGATTATTATAAATGTCCCTCTTGCCTTAATCGGCGGCATTTTGGGCCTGTTCCTAATGGCCGAATACCTTTCCGTCCCCGCAGCCGTAGGATTTATCGCTCTCTTTGGTATCGCCGTTCAAAACGGCGTTGTCCTGGTCAGTTACATTAACCAGTTAAGGCAGCAGGGTATTGAGACAAACAAGGCCATCGTCACAGGGGCCTTGCAGCGGTTACGTCCGGTTCTTATGACCGCCGGAACTACCGTTCTGGGCCTGATGCCTTTATTACTTTCACGCCGAATAGGCTCCGAAGTCCAAAGACCTCTCGCTTCTGTAGTTGTCTTCGGCCTGACATCTGCAACGATATTAACCTTGTTTGTAATACCGGCCTTCTATCCATGGTTTGCCGCGAAGACCGATAGTGAAGAATAAACTAATATAACTCAATTTAAGGCTCTAAAGGTTATAAAATGTTGTAGAACTTGCTGTCATGGTCACATTTTTCTATAAAGAAAAAGTCGATATGATTTAGACTTCTTAAACTCATCAGCGGTTCGCCCATCGTTAAAATATTTGTCGTACATTTTATTTATGCGCTTTTTATATTTCCATCTTAGAAACTTCACCGTAAGCGAGTATCTGCTTTGCAGAAAACTAAGACCGGAATCCAGGGCAGGGGCGACAACATTTCTTACCGCATCATCTAATAAGTCAAGGTTCGGAGCCGTTTTGTCGCTTATGTCCGCTTCTGTAATAAGTTCAAAAGGACATAGTGCTATCCCTTGATAGAATTTCGTCAGTTTGTGCCCGCCGCCAACCACGCGTTTTCCTTTGGCTTCCATTTTGAAAACATCGCATATTAACAGGTAGCCCTCATTATTTAAAAACTTCATCGTTTGCTTGAGTGCTTTTTCCAAAGGAATATATTGAAAACTCTCAGCAAACAAAACTAAATCGTATCGCTTTTCCGTTTCCATCTCTTCGTAGAGACATTCGAATAGCTGGCTTTTATTTCCCAATAAAGACAGAACTTGCTCGCTCAAAAAGGGAGTAGGTGAAACACAATCCACCCGGTAACCGCTGTCAATCAATTTCCTGGCTGTTTGTCCTAAACCGCATCCAACATCCAGAATTGTTTCTACAGATTCAGGAATCTGTGAGAATAAAAAAGCGGCATAATTCTCCTGCGCCTTATGCAGGTTGCCTATGTTTACCTCAAGATCGCCGGGCCAATACCCGTAATGCAGGTGTTCCAGATTAAGTAAGTATTTGCCCCCGATTGCAGCAAGCTCTAAGCCAAACTCACGAGAACTCTTTTTCTCTCGCTTATTCATCGCTCAATCCGCCTCACAAGCAACATAGTTTATTGTCACAGAGCCTCAGTGCCCGAATTTAATAATAACCTCTAATCAATAACGTACCCGTATTTCTCAACCGCTTGTTTCGTGATATAATCCATAAGCACGGAGTTCACTAAGCAGGCTTTGCTTGCTTGAAAAATATAAACCCAATTTTCCACGGCGTCAAATCTTTTTTCAATATAGCCATTGCCGCCCGCCCCATCTCCACGCCGTTGCTGCCTGCGGTTTGGACTATTCTTATTTTCTCCGGTGCTTAGCGCCTGCGAAATACTGCAAATTCTCAGCATCGTACTTTTCGAGAAAGTTCCGATTGCACAAGTACTTACGAGGAATCTTTCGCGCAACAAGAAAATGGCCAATTTCATAAACAATTGTTATTATTCGACTTATAACGAAACAGTGGTAAAATATTATAATGCTTATTCTTTTCCAGTTGGGCTCTTTATCTTTTCCCACGTGATTTCCCTCTCTGATAGTTCATTCTTTATCTCACAACTGCCGTGAGTATTTACATATTCTGCGGCCTCATCATAATACGAACCACCCATCTCTTGTAATGCATTAAAAGCAAAATTTCTATACAAATAGTTTTCTTCTCCTTCTTTCATTAGTTGTTCAGTTAAAAATAGAGCCGCCTCTTCAGAGGGAGCTTTAGCTAATAAAGAAAATTCCTGAATAGACAATCCTTTATCTTTTTCTTTCTTAATTATGTCCAACAATTGTTTTCCTAAGCCGGCTTTCCTGGATTCCGGAAATTTTGTAAATTTTTCAAGAGAAACTATCGCATACCATCTAAATTCTGGGTCCTGGTCCCGTAGAAATTCAAATAAAATATCTATTAGCTGGTCTGTTTCTATCGGTTTTATAGACATGGCTACCAGACCAACTCTTTGAAATCTCCTGTTTGGCGACATGAGAACGGATATTATCTCTGTTTCCGTCGGCTGTCTTGCTCGGAGAAACCTTTGCCCTATTTTGCTCGGCTTGAAAAAATCTTGTCTGGTAATCTTCTTCCCGGCAATATCATTTGCTATCATTTTACTCCTTGCCTGGTCGTATTTTAATGCATATCGAAACCACGCTTTTCCCTCGACGCCAGACTTAAACGGGTATATTGTGATTAAAAGAGAGATTCCGGCAACCAGGCATATCACATACCAGATTCTATGGATTTTCCTCATATTCTTTTCCTTCTGGGCTCTTTATATCTTTCCACAAGTTTTCAAACTCTTCAAAATCCAAAAGTTCTTTCTTTATCTCAGGACTTCCGTGAGTATTTACATATTCTGCGGCCTCATCATAATACGAATCACCCATTTCTTTCAATGCCCTGAAAGCTAAATGCTTAAATATGCGTATACGGGTTTCTTTTCCTTCTTTCATTATTAGTTCGGTTAAAAATTGAGCCGCCTCCTCAGAGGGAAATTTAGCTAATAAAGAAATTTCCCGAGGGGATAATTCATTGTCTTTTCTGGTTTCAATTATCTCCAATAATTCTTCCCCTAAGTCGGCCTTCTCCGATTCCGGGAATTGTGTAAATTTCACAAGAGATTCTAACGCATACCATCTAAGCTCCAGGTCCTGGTCTCGTAGAAACTCGAATAAAATATCTATTAGCTGGTCTGTTTCTATTGGTTTTATAGACATGGCTACCAGAGCAACTTTTTGGTATCTACTGTTTGCCGACCTGAGAACGGTTATTATCTCTGTTTCTGTCGGCTGTTTTGCTCGGAGGAATTTCTGCTCCATTTTTAGCACTTTGTTAAAATATTTTATAGCGCCCCCGCTTGCCCACATCTTGCTCATCACCTGTTCATATTTTGACGCATATCGAAACCATGCTTTTCCTTCGACCCCGGACTTAAACGGGTATATTGTGATTAAAAGAGATATTCCGACAACCAGGCATACCACATACCAGATTCTATGGATTTTTCTCATCTTTATTTTCTACTATTTTTGGAAAAAACTATGGACAGCTTGCCCTCAAGGGGCTATATATTTTTCTTTTTCCGTCCTTATTTCTTTCTACCGCATACAAAGAAGTTTTCCCGGTTGTCGAAGATCCGCCAAAAGCGGGCAACCTAAAATTATAACAGCTTTTTAGTTCTTGTCAATCCGAATCTATCCGGCATTTCCACGCAATCTCAATTTTGCCCACACAAAGCCTTGTCTGACCCCGAATCATGTACCAACCCTGATTAGAAAGTTATCCACTTCTTCAGTGCTTTTGAAGCTTGACATCCTGATTTCGGGCTAAATATAATGGTTTAACTGTTAACCGCCCAATATTTATTAACTATAGACGCATTGAGCGTCTAAATCAGGGATTTTTTACAATGAATAAGAATAACTTACAGCCGACATCAACCCTCTCCCGCCGCCGCTTCTTAGCTAAAATGGCAGCGGCCGGAACTGCTTTAGGAATCTCAACAGGCATCGACAATAAAACCGCCGAAGGTGCACAGCCAAAGCCGGAACAAATCAATTCTAACGATAAAAAAATCTTCTGGGGCGATATCCACAATCACAACGCCGTCGGTTACGCTAAAGGTTCCCTTCAACGCTCTTACGATATTGCCAGCAGCTCCCTTGATTTCTTTTGCTTTACAGGCCACTCCCAATGGCACGATATGCCCAAAATGCCCCAGAATAAACATATGAAATGGGTAAACGGTTTTGAGGTGTTAAAGAACAACTGGCCAAATATTAAAAACCTCGCCAACCAGTACTATCAGCCGGGCAAGTTTGTCCCATTCATCGGTTATGAATGGCACTCAAGCGATTGCGGCGATGTCTGTATTATCTTTCCCGGCTCAAAGGCAACTCTCATTTATACCGACAGCATAAAAGACCTTCAAAAATTCGCCGCCAAAAACGACGCCGTTTTAATCCCTCATCACCCCGCATATAAGCTGGGATGGCGCGGACAGAACTGGAGCGTTTTGGATACCGCCGTTTCGCCGGTTGTGGAAATCTTTTCCGAACACGGCAACGCCGAAACTGACCGCTCCCCGTACCGCTATATTCGCCACAGTATGGGCGGCCGTTCAACCACAAACACCCTCCAATGGCTCTGGGAGCAGGGCGTCCAGGTTGGCGTCGTTGCCAGTACCGATGACCACTTGGGCTATCCGGGCGCCTATGGCGAAGGCCTTGTGGCCGCATACGCTGATGCCCTTGACCGCACCTCAATTATGCAGGCTATTAAAGCAAAGAGAACTTACGGCGTCAGTGCCGACCGAATCGAACTCGACTTTCGCCTAAACGGTAACTGGATGGGCAGCACAATCCCCTTTACTCCCAATCGCAATATCAGCGTCAAAGTTAAAGGTAAAGACGTCGTTAAGTCCGTCGAAGTCCTCCGCAATAATCAGGTTATTTACCGCGACCACCCAATCGACCGCCCCCTAAAATCCCCCTGGTCCGAACCGGTTCTCTGCAGAATCGAATTTGGCTGGGGGCCCTGGGCGGCTTTGGAAATGGCACGGATTTGCGACTGGAAATTTAAAACTGTTGTTCACGGCGGGAAAATTATCTCCGCTCTCCCTTGTTTTCAATCGGGGCCTTACGATGAAAAGCGACGAAATAAACTCTCCATAATAAACGACAGCACCTGCGAAGTTGTTTCATATACCTCACGCAAACAGGCTTATGAGGAAAGGCCAACCAACAGCGTTATCCTGGAAATTAAGGGCACCCCCCAAACAACCTTGAATGTAAATTTAACCGAACCGCAAAAACTCTTTATTACAAAATCCCTCGAACAACTGGCAAAAGACAACAACATTACCTTCACAGGACCCTTTACTTCCGAATCGATGTTGATGCACAGGTTGGTCTTCGCCGAAAACTATAATACCGAATTTGAATTCACCGATAAATCCAACACCGGCAAAACCGATTGGTATTACGTCCGGGTTGAGCAGACAAACGGAAGTTTGGCATGGTCGAGCCCCATTTGGGTTACAAACGCATAATTATCGCCCGACCTCCGCTTCCACCGATTCTACTAAAAAGCCTGCATTGTCGGTTTCGTTAGCGGCCGATTGAAGGTGTGCGTAACTGATGCCGTTAACGCTGGGTTGGTTAAGTGGTAGCAACTTTGTTCGCCTGCCGTCGATATAAAGCCGGCAGTCACCGGCCTGCAGGTCGCTCCATTCGAAGCGCAGTTCGTGCCAACGGCCGACGTCGAGAAACCTTTTTCCATCGCTTTTGCCGTCACCGTCGAAGCTGAAACTATACATTGCATAATGACCGGCCAGAAGGTCCGTCGGATTGAGCCATCGGTCAACAAGGCAAATCCACCCGCCCTGTCCGCCGATGTTTAGCATTATTTTGATAACGAATGTCCCTTTTTGGCCAGCCGGGAAATTCCAAACTGCCCCGTCGTTCTCGCAAAGCACCTCCGAATTTTCCAGCCGGCGAATATGCAGCGCCTTCGCCCCCGGTTTATTCGGATGGTTTATCAGCCGTGCTCCCGTTTCACGGTTGTAAGCGCAGTGTCCCCGGATACCCCGAAGAAATTTGAAAGTGCACCAATCCTCCAAACCCTTGGAGAAATCATCCCGGCGTTTCGTCTCGTAAAGCCAGTCAGGGTCAAAAATAACAAAACTACGCACCAGAGGATGTTGCCCCAGCGCAACAAGGACCTTGCCATCCGGCAGTTCAACCGCCTGCGATTGATGAACGCTCCTGTCCAGCGATTCACCGGTACCGCGCCGAACCGCAAAATCCGGCTCGTTTCGCAGCGGATTCAAATAAAGTTCCCGAAAACCAATCCACGTCTTGCCCTCGTCCTCCGATATGGCCGCGTGAATAGCATCGCGATTGGTAAACACATCCTCCCACGTCCCTTTCAGTACTTCCTCCCTTATATCCTCTCTGACACTTGCATCATTCGTCCGGTCCACCTCCGGAAGCGGCGTGGTGTTGCACCACAACAGCATAAGCCGCCCGTCGCTCAGCCGGAAAAAAGTCGGCATCGTAAGCGTACAATAAAATCGCGACGGCGCCAGCTCCGACCACGTTACTCCGCCATCCTCTGAGAACGATTCATACAGGTTGTCCATCGATGTCCGTGCCAGTAACCAGAGCCTACCGTCCGCCAATTCCGCTACCGTCGGTTCCACAGCGTAGTTTTGCCAGCGAATGGCCTTATGTGGCCAGTCGGCCTCATGACGAGGACCAACCCCCACAGGCGCCAGTTCCCAGCTTTGCCCGTCATCGTCGGAATACAAAACACACGTCTGGATAACTGACCTGCCGCTGTCATCGGCTATTGACCGTGCGGTGCTGATCAGTGCCCTGTTTCGTGAACGCAAAAAAATAGGCTGGCGGACCATCCCGAAACGGCTGTCCATAATTTTCCTCATCTCGAATGCCCCGTCGAGTCCTTCACAGCCGCGCAGCAAATACGTGCCGTCCCGCCCGGAGCTAATCCCGATATAATTACCGGAAACTGGGTTGCGTGCGACCGCCGTCCCCTCACGACGACGCCCGCGAATGGCCAGAAAGCTTTTCTTATGTTCAGCCGATTGTTCATTCAGTAAATAACTGCCGCCGCGTTTCCACGTAAGGCCGTTATCTCCGCTCTCGATATAGTAACTCGACGCCGGCCCGTCCCATTTGCCCTCGTGGCCATAATGGCGCAGCTCGCCGCCCGCAAGCTGGAAAAGCCCGTTGAAAGCGTTCTCCGGTGGTGTCCCAACCCGCACCGGCGCATAAATATTCGATAGTGAATCCGTTGACTGGGTGTTTCCCATCTCGGAGCTTAAAATGTTGAGCAGTATCTGTTCGGCCACAGGGTCGTAACTGTCCTTGTTTTTGTCTATATGGCTTTGGATGTTAAGCTGGCAGAAGAGAATCTTGCCTTCACCTTTGGCAGCCGGTACTTCTGCTGCTACAGTAGAATTCGGGTCGCGGCCCCAGAGAATTTTTTCCGCTTTCTTCATAGCCGGCCCTTCGAGTTGCGCTCTTGCCGTCGCCTCATTAACGCCGTTCCACCGCATAAGACACTCTTGGTTGATACCCGAAAGCATCGGATGTGTTGTCCCTTCGTATGCAAAAACTCTTGAAAAAAGTTGCGGCTTGCCTATGGCCACATCACAAAGTTCCCCCCAATCCCAAGATTTCGTGGATAAAACGACCACTCGACCGCCTCCGGTGGCAAAATCACAAAGTTTCTCGGCCTTTTGCTTCTCTTCAGCCGTCAATTCCGCAGCATTCCAGATAATGACCATATTTTTGTCGGGTTCAATCTCATCGAGATTGTCTAAAGTTTTCAAGCCCTTTGATTTGAAATAGTTTGCAGAGATGTTATCGCCGCCCAGAACTATAAAAGTCCGTTCCTTCGCGGCAGGAGAAACCTGCGGCGGTTTTACGGCCCGGACAAAACGCTGACTAAGTACTGCCCTGCCCTCAATGCCGGTCGTCCGGGCAGTTAGCCAGTAACTGCCTGCTCTCTCAGGCAGTTTCCACGTAACAGGCGTTTTCGTCAGTGTGTCGGCCTTCAACTTGAAATCATAACTCCATTGGCTGATTGGTTTATTGAAGCAACCCGCCTCCGGAATGAACTCCGGACATTCCTTTGTCAAAAGTAAATCAACGTGAATCCCGGCGTCGTTCCATGTATCGTTAATCAGGTAAAGCTCGGTTGTTACTTCCTGCCCGACAAGATAATTAGCATTAAACAAATCCAGACTTGCCAGAACGCCCGACAGTGTGCTGTGCCAGCAGGCTGAGACCGGCTGGGCATATCCCGCCTTCCACTCTGTGCCCCGACGCGTCTTGGTCCACCCGGCGTACATATAAGGCAGCAGACAATCCAGACGCTCACGCCGCATTGCCTCGGTGTGCTCGGCGCCGAGTTGAGCGTATGCCAGCAAATCTGCTTCTTTATCATCAATACCCGTCCACTGGCAAACCGGCCGCTTGTAAATGTTCATATACTCGGTATTGGTCAGAGTGCGTCCCTTCGCAGGCTCGAACCAGTTGGGAATGTCGGCTATAAGTTTCGCCTCGTTAGTCCAGATTGTATTACTGCACATATGAAAATCCAGGTTCTCTTTTGTGCCACCGTCTCTGCCCGTTCGCATTGTCGGCCGGGTCGGGTCCAGCTTCAAAACAAAATCTCTGTACGGCCCTTGTTCCCATTCCGTATCGTTCACCGATTCGTTCGACAGCACCCACATAACAATAGAAGGGTGGTTCCACAGCCGTCCCATCCAGCCGGCCGCATCGGTCAAAACATTCTTATGCCAGATTTCGTACTCATCGGGTGTAAAATTATAATTCCGGTAGTTGTATAGCGCCGGAAACTCTGACAGCACCATCGTCCCGTATTCATCACAGATATCCGCCCACAGTCGCGGCATCGGCTGGGTATGCGTGCGGAAGCAGTTCATACTCATCTCTCTCGCTTCGGTAACGAGGTAATCCTTCTCCTTGCCGGTAATAATATTTCCCCACTCCCATTCGAACACCAGGTTCGACCCTCTCAGCCACAGATTCTTGCCGTTCAGCTTGTAGTTTTCGTCAGCCACCTTTATTTCTCGCATACCGAACCTGAAACTCACCGCATCGAGTTCCTTCCCCTCTTTGCTGATTTTAACTTCTGCCGTATAGAGATTCGGTTCTTCGTAAGTCCATGCCTTATAGTTGGGCATCGGCACTTCGACAAAGAAGTGCTCGCCACCCAAAGGGGCCGCCCACGGTATAAGCCTCGCAGAAGTCTCCCCGCTGCCTGCAACATTCCCCTCAGGCCACATTTTGACCGTCGCTGTTATCTTTAGCTCGTCAATACGCTCGATACCTGCAGGAGTAACACGAATTCTGACCTTGCTCCCCACCATATCAGGTATAGCCAAAGCCCACTTGATATAGACCCGGTCGGCAAAATCAATCCAGATATCATCGGTCACAGCCGGTATCCCGCGCTTATGACAGCTCGCAAATCCCGCCGGAATCAAAAAGTAACCGCTCGCTGCCTTTCGCACTCCCGCCGCCCCCGGTATCTTAAGCACAATCTCGTTAGCCCCAGCCTTAAGAACTCCTTCGGGCAAAATTACCTGGTAGGGCCCTGTCGGCTCGTTTTCGCCGACTTTCTGACCGTTAATAAAAGCCGCCGCCCCGAACCTGATGCGGTTCCAGCGCAATACCGCCAGTTTCTTTGCCTGAGCCTTGGAAACCTCGAATTTTCTCCTGGTCCAGATAAACTTGATTGTAGTAGCGGCTTCCTGGCTCCATTCTGTAAACCTGCCCGGTAGCTTGGTTTGCTGCCACTTTAGTTTCGTTTGACCTACCGGCCTCTCCGCCTCTTCGCCGCCATCCCCTTCGGCAAACTCCCACATCCCATTTAAAAGCACCGAGTCGGCTCGCCGCCCTTCATATCCATAAGCCATCGGGCTAAGGCATACCAGCCCGATTGCAATTATGATAAGGTTTCTCATCAGCGTTTCTCCTTGAATTTAGGTTTAGCTCGTTTGAATTGGTATCATTGATTTGTAGCAATATTACAGTTTTTTTACACTTTGTAAAGCCGCAATTGCACGCTTGCAAAATGCTCCAAAAAAGAATATAAATTAAGCTGTTATGGCAGAAAACGTAAAAGAACAAATCGAGCGATTGCGTACCAAAATCCGAAACTACGATTACCTCTATTACGTCCTGAACGCCCCGCAGGTCACTGACACGCAATATGACGAGCTCTTCGCGAAGCTAAAAGAATTGGAGCAGGCCAACCCTCAGTTTATTACTCCCGACTCACCGACTCAGCGCGTCTCCGAACAGCCCGTTGAAGCCTTCCCCAGCGTCCTTCACTCACTGCCTATGCTCAGCATCGACAACACCTACAACACCGATGAACTCAGGGAGTTTGACAAACGTATCGAAAAAGCCCTTCAAACTAAAGACTACAGTTATGTTGTCGAATTGAAAATCGACGGCCTTGCAGTCAGCCTTCGCTATGAAGGTGGCGTTCTTCTAACCGCCGCCACACGCGGTGACGGCCAAACCGGCGATGACGTCACCGCTAACATCCGCACTATAAAAGCAATCCCCCTGGCCCTTTTAAAAAGTCCTGAAGTACCGGAGACCATTGAAATTAGAGGCGAGGTATATATGCCCAAAAAGGCTTTTCTCGAACTAAACAAGCTCCGCGCCGAAGCCGCCGAGCCGCCCTTTGCAAATCCGAGAAACGCCGCCGCAGGCTCACTCAAGCTCCTTGATGCAAAAATCACAGCCACAAGAAACCTTTCTTTCTTCGCCTATTCCCTCGGTCAGATTTCCCGACCACTCGCTGACAACCACTGGCTGACCCTTAAAAAATTCAAAAAGCTGGGCCTGCCCGTTAATCCTCACATAAAAAAAGCAAAAGACATAGACCACGTGATTAATATCTGCTCTGGCTGGGACCAACAGCGTTCAATACTGGACTACCAGATAGATGGTATGGTAATAAAGGTCAGCCGCTTCGACCAGCAGCAGCTTCTCGGAGCAACAGGCAGGGCCCCCAGATGGTGCATCTCATATAAATTCCCTGCCGAGCGGGCCCAGACAACTGTCGAATCAATTGATGTCCAGGTCGGCAAAAGCGGCATCCTCACACCCGTGGCAAATCTGATGCCTGTTCAGCTATCGGGCACCACCGTAAAAAGGGCGAGCCTGCACAACTTCGACGAACTAAATCGCCTCGATGTCCGTGAAGGTGACACCGTCGTAATCGAAAAGGCCGGCGAAATAATCCCGCAGGTCATTGAAGTCAAAAAACATTTAAGGCCCACTGGCACAAAGCCGTTTAAAATACCCCCCAGATGCCCCAACTGTGGCCAAAACGTCGAAAAAGACCAAAACGGCGTTTACATCCGCTGTATAAACCCCAACTGCACCGCTCAACTGAAAGAAAGACTCATATATTTTGCCGGTCGCGGCCAAATGGATATCGAAAATCTCGGAGACGCCCTCATTGAACAACTCGTTGATACCGGCCTGGTTAAAAACTTTGCCGACCTCTACAAATTAAAGTTCTCCAAATTACTCGATTTGGAGAGAATGGCGGCAAAAAGCGCAGCAAACGTAATTGATGCAATCCAAAAAAGCAAAACTCAGCCCCTCTGGCGACTGATTGCCGCACTCGGAATCCGTCACATCGGAGGCCAGTCCGCCCAAATCCTTGCCGACTACTTCCGCTCCCTTGATGCCTTAATCAAAGCCCCGAAGCAAACCCTCGAGCAAATCGACCAGATTGGCCCTACAATGGCAGAAAGCATCTATGAATATTTCAGAGACAAGAAAAACGCCGCCGTCATCAAAGACTTGTTCGCTGCCGGAGTAAAACCTCCAACCCCGCAAAAGAGCCGCACCCGTAAGCTCGCCGGAAAAACCTTCGTCGTTACAGGTACACTTGAAAGCTTTTCCCGACAGCAGGCCGAAGCAGAAATAAAACAGGCCGGTGGAAAGGCCTCCTCAAGCGTCAGCAAAAAAACCGATTACCTCCTGGCAGGCCAAAGTCCCGGCTCAAAACTCCAGAAGGCGCAAAATCTCGGCGTCAAAATTATAACCGAAAAGGAATTCCTCGAAATGATAAAAGACTGACACCAAATTATGCAGCCGAATCAATAATCAATCGCTTATGTCTCAATCAGACGAAAAATTTATGCAGATGGCCTTGAAACTCGCCCGCCGCGGCATCGGCTCCGTCGAGCCAAACCCCGCCGTCGGTTGTCTCATTGTAAAACAGGACAAAGTCATCGCCAGGGGTTGGCATAAAAAGTTCGGCGGCCCCCACGCCGAAATTAACGCCCTCGAAAACTGCAAAAAAAACGCCTCTAATCCCCAGGGCGCCGTAATGTACGTTACCCTCGAACCCTGCTGCCATCACGGCAAGACCGGCCCCTGCACCGACCAAATCATAAAAGCTAAATTAGCCAAAGTCATTATTGCTGCAAACGACCCCTCCCCACACGCTGCCGGCAGGGGAATCGAACTACTCCGAAATTCAGGTATCGAAGTACAGCTCGGCCTGTGCCGCGACCGCGCCGAACGCCTCAACGCCCCCTTTATAAAATTCACAACAACAGAAAACCCCTGGATTATCCTAAAATGGGCGCAGTCCATTGACTCCAAACTCGCCTATGCCGATAGCACTGAAGATAGGTGGATTTCAAACGAAAAAAGCAGAAAAGACGCCCACAAACTCCGCCGCCGTGTTCAGGCGATACTCGTCGGCGTAAATACCGTTATCGCCGACGACCCCCTCCTGACGCCACGCCCTCCAGCGGGAAAAAATCCCGCCAGAATCGTCCTCGACACCAACCTCAGAACCCCCCTCGATTCTAAGTTAATCGCAACAGCCAAAAAAACGCCTGTAATTATCGTAACATCCCCCCAGACCGTTCAGGAAAAACCCGAACTTGCCGAAAAAATCACCGGCAAAGGAGCTGAATTACTGACCGTGCCAGCCGCTCAGGACAAATGCAGCCTCGATGCCCTGTTGGAGCATTTGAGCAAACGCACCTTCCAGCAGGTACTTGTCGAAGGTGGTCCGCAGACAATCACTTCTTTCTTAAAACAAAACCTCGCCAACGAAATCGTAATCTACATCGCACCCAAAATTCTCGCCGCTCGCGGAAAAGCTGATTTATCTGAGCAAATGCACAAACTTCACGGCTCCCTCAATTTTAATCACGTCGAAATCAAGTCCCTCGGCGGCGATGTCCGAATCTCCGCCATATTAAAATAACTTAAAAATTTTTGCCGGCTTCAAAAATAAAATACCGAAAATTATTGCAATTAAATCGTTTTTTGATATTATCTCCGAAACAAAAGGCTTATTCGTATAGCTGGCTGCGGATATAGCCGATATTATGTTAAGGAGATAAAAATGAAAATTGCGTTTTTTTTATTTTTGGCTCTTGTAACAATCCTGACACTGTGCTCCGGCTGTGGCCCCAGTGCCGAACTTACCATTGCTCAAAGACGCCAGGTTGTTCGCGATATGGAAACCGAAACACTTCAAAGGCTCTATCGAGAGAAGCCTTCAACAAGAGAAACTGTCAAAAACGCTGCAGGATACGGAGTATTCTCAAATGCGAATGTCAATATAATTTATGTTAGTGCCGGCGGAGGATATGGCGTCGTTGTCGATAATGAAACAAAACAGAGAACATATATGAAAATGGCCCTCGGCGGTCTCGGCCTGGGACTCGGCGCTAAAGACTATAGGCAGGTATTGGTTTTTCATTCTAAATATACCCTTAATAAATTTGTCGAGACTGGCTGGGAGTTTGGAGGACATGCCGATGCAGCCGCAAAAGCAGGCCAATCCGGAGGAGAACTCAGCGCCGAAGGGGCAATTGGCTCTGACATCGAGGTTTTTTCTATGACTGAATCCGGACTCGCCCTCCAGGCAACCATCGCAGGAACTAAATACTGGAAAAATAAGGAGCTTAACTGAAAAAAAATCTGACTTCGCTGCATTTTTGATTGACCTTGAGTGTCGGTCTTGTATTAAGTTTGGAAAATTTTATTCTTGCATTTTTGATTTATTATGCTCTAATACCGAAAAAGGCAGGTTTATTCTTTCGTCTCTCGGGAATTGACCTGCCATAAGTTAAGAAAGAGAGATAGTATTTTTTAAATGGCCTCTGAGAAGGCCAGGGAGTAATGCAAGTGGGTACAGGTACTGTAAAATGGTTCAATTCGAGTAAGGGATATGGTTTTATTGCCCCCGATGATGGAGGTGAAGATTTATTCGTCCATCATTCCGAGATTAAGTCCGAAGGCTATGCCTCCCTTGATGAAGGCCAGAAGGTCGAATTCGAGATTGGAGAGGGCAAAAAAGGCCCGTGTGCGACAAACGTAATTCCCGGCTGAAATTCAATCTGAGTCAAAAAAGCCCCGCCTAACCGCGGGGCTTTTACAATTCTTATATACTGCTGTCCGAAATACCTCTGACATCCGGACTGGCGTCTTAAAAGAGGTGTCCTGACCTTATCGGAAAATTCCACGCCCCGCCTATGCTTAATTCTCAGAGTTTCGCCATCACGAGAACCCGGGGCGATGAGCCCCTGCGCCTCCTCCGAAAGTCTGTTCAAGGGCTTCTGTTTCTGTACAGTGGTACTTTTTTATGGATTTAGTGCAGTGTAAAAATTACAATGCTTTTTGCTAATAGGTTAATTATAAGATTCCACGTAAAATGATATTCCGTCTTACACAAAAACTGACCAGGAAGGTTAAGCTGTCGCCTTTGCGGGCTATGCCGGACGGTCAAAATCCCTTTATCGACTGGACGGCACATCTGTTCACAGCACAGCGCGCACAGTATATCATTGTTGTAAATACAGCCTCTCTGTATAGTCTCCTGATTTATGGCCGGGGGATAACCGATGACAACGATTTAATCCAGGCAACGCTTGCCTTTATGCGCGAATTTATGGCCTATGACGGATGTGAATTTCTATACCGGCGGCTCATAGCACCTAATACAACAACGGTATCCTTTGCAAAAGCATCAAACCGGCACGTCATTGGCTCGATTAATGAGTTTGTTTTTGAAGCTAAGTTCTATCTGATTGAGCGCCGGTTGTCTCCCTTTGAAACATCTCGTCAAATAAATGAAACGCCGATGTCATATCTTGATTATAACACCCCCCGGCAGGCTTTTAGAGACCTTAAAGCAACGTAGGATGTGATATCTCGCACCTCTGACGACTGCCCTGCCTTACCCAACTGCGGGCCGTTCGATTGCACAGATTTGACCCCTTTGTCAAACCCTTCTTCCTTTACGGCAGCTTTCTTGTCCTTAAACCCAGCCGGTTTATTACTCCATCTCGGCAGCTCCTTAGAGTGCCTTGACGGTCTTCTAAGATAAGCCTTACCTGCGTGCGAACTAAACGCTTGTTCATCCTTAACCGGCGTACCCGCCCGCACCTTCGAATCGGCATTTGTGCCTTTATCTGTTCGTTTATCACCTTCTGCTTCAGCCGCCGACGCAGCCTGAACCATCAAAACCAAAGCCAATACCACAACACCGAATGTTTTCATCAAATTCCTTCCCATAATCAATACCTACCTTTCTATTTTTTTGAAAATTTTTCCAATAATTCTATGAGCATTATACATGTCACGGTTTCCAACGAGGTTTAATGTAGTACATATGCTCGCCATGTTTGTCAAAAGTTTTTATCGCTTGTCGATCAAACCAATAATTTCTCATAGTGCCACCGAGGAAGAGCACTGCTATGTGGCCGTGCTCACGATATCTAGTCTTTAACAACTCACCTGTCCCATTTAGATTCCAATCACCATCAGCTTCAAAAACAAGCACCACATCATCAGGAATCTCACTTATTTTGGCTCCACTAAGATTCTTGTTAAATGCGAATTGACACTCGCCCTTAAAACCAAGGTAAGCAGCTTTTGGATGTTTAAAGTTTTCTCGTGTCAATTCTGTACTTTTCTCCAGCAGTGAATCACACCAGTTCTCCGCAGAAGGCAGATGACCTGAATCGGTCTTAGCATATTGAACGAGTGCCTCTCCCAATAACCTCAGATTGTAGTCTCCTATTTCGCCTTTAAGTATTTCATAACGTTTCCGTGAGTGCATCGTAATGCTAATATCAACCCAAACAATCGCGCCACAAACAAGAATAGAGATTATTGCCGGAATTAATCCCCACCAATAAGTGCGAGTTATTAAAATAGCAAAGATTGCAATTATTCCCAGCACCAAACCCGCTCTAAAAAGATAAATGATGGTGTCAAATAATATATCAGAGTAGATATTACCTAACATAAGGATACAGTATAGTAGACCCAATACGATAGCTAAGCCTGCGCAACAAATAGAACCAAGCGATATATAACGAATCACTTTCATACTATATCCCTCACAATATCAGTAATTCCAGAAATAATTAAAGTTTTGCAGTTCTTGCTGTATTTGCGCATCACTCAAAGTCAGGTAATCGCCGCTGTCTTGGTCATACTTCTCACCGGTAGTTAAAATTTCAACTATGTATTCATGAAGAGTCCTCTTTGCGTTGATAACCTCAGCCGATCCACCATGGTATCCTCCATCTTCACGGGCCTGTAGAAAACCGGTCGATATGTAATATCTACTTCTTATGTCATCTGGTTCTCCATATTGTCTTCTAGAGAACCACTCTCCCCCAATTCTTGCAACCCAATCACCATACGATCCATATAAGTATGTACAAGTATATGCGGCTAGATAATTTCCAAACTCTGAAGCAGACATCTGTACCCCTTCGGCGATTCCAAAATCGTCACGTGGATAAAGGACTTTTATATCGTATCGTCCTCCACGCAAACCAAATGCTTCCGATGGACCCAGTATAGGCCCTCTATCTTCCACGTAAGGAATAACCTCATCATTGATAAATTCCCAAGTCTCTTCAGGTGTCCAATACCTTAAACCCCACGGATCCAACAGATTTACTGAATCATTTATGCAGTACAGATACTTATGCAGCGTTAGCGGCTGTTCGAATTCCCCGAAGACCGGGTCGCGGCCGGTGAATCGGTTGATATGCGGGTCGTACATCCTGGCAAGCAGGAAATATTCGCCGATTTCGGCGTCGTACCACTGGCCGGTAAAACCGAACGGGTTGCCGATGGTCTCTTCGGTCTCAGCGGTGAAAACATCGCCGAACGGCTTATAGGTATACCGATTTTTCACATTGGCCGAGCTGTCGATTATAAGCCGCACACTGCCTAATCTATCGTGCAGATAGAAATACCTTGAATCAGTATGGTCGCCGTTGTGCTGGGCGAGAATCTGGCTATTGGTGTAGATATAGGTTTTTTCGATACTGTTATTGTTGTCAGGGTCTATTTCCATCAGTATTACCGGCAAATCTCCCACAATATCCACAATCCTAAAAATCCTCAGTTCTGTCTCCTCAAAGCTGCTCCACCAATTATACCTAAAAACAAAACCTTGTCAAACCATTTTAAATTAATTTTCCTCCCCATAATACAACCCTTTTTCCCTCAAAATTATTTTCCTATCCATCCAGCCCCATCAGCTAACATCCGCAATCGGCAATCCACCTCAGCCTAACCGGCGCCTTAAAAAATGCTTTACATTCCTCGCCCTCTATACAGTGATATTGAGAAGAAAACAAGCCTGATTTTTCATGCGCAAAAAAACAGGGCCGGGCTGCAGAGGGAGAGAGGAGAAGCGGCATTACCCAGCCCTGTTATTAGTCTTCATTAATTTATACCACTGTTATCAAAAAAAAGTTCGTGTATTCTAGTCATTTTTTATTAGTACCCCCTCTTTTTCTTCACCTAATCCGCCCGGCACAATCCCAAAACACAACTCTTTTTCCCTAAAAATATTAAGGTTTTGGCAGCTTTTAATATAGTTGTATATGTCTTTATGCAACTGTGGACGCAGGCAAGGCTAGCTGATAAAGCTTGCTTTAAGAAGCTTGCTTGCCAAGAACACCAAAGCTGACTAAAACCTATGCCTTTGTTTTTCTCTGCGCCTTTGCGGGATATAATCTGTCTTTAATTCTTTCTTATATATAAATTCGTTTCTTTTCTCCGCGCCTCCGCGGGATTCTATTTTTTAGTCTTTCTCTTTTTTAAATTTTTCTCTTTTCTTTGCGCCTCCGCGTGATTCAATATTTTTGTATTTTAATCTTATTTCATCTTCTTTTATCTTTTCTTTGCGTCTTGGCGGGATTCAATATTTTGTGTTTGTTTTCCCCTTCTTTCCCCAGACTACCCAAACTACCCATTTTAACATTTTATTCATTCCATCCGACTTGTCATCCCCGGGTGGTTTCTACCTTGGCAGGCAGCAGGGGACCACGCGGCTTTTTAGCCCGATTTTGAAAACACACCGCAAATTGCACATCTTTTTGCATCATTTTTTTCAATTTTTCTTTTTTTTGTTTCTTTT
>Ga0272442_10003558_pt1 | contig 21812 bp, 17 predicted proteins | sample SSMForm2O_FD_200262 | JGI IMG/M metagenome (GOLD analysis project Ga0272442, IMG submission 200262) | Marine sediment archaeal communities from Little Sippewissett salt marsh, Falmouth, MA, United States - SSM-Form-2O | ecosystem: Environmental > Aquatic > Marine > Wetlands > Sediment ... | reverse complement strand
TTCGTTTTTGAATACGGTTTCGCAATTTTTCTAAAATTGATCTCTGGACCTAGCCAAACACGGGCATGCAGGGGTACAATCCGGATGATTTTTTAATCGCTTAGACTGTGGTATTTTACCTAGAGAAGAAATCATCATGGCCAGACGTAAGGTGCTTTTTGTTTGCGCACACAATTCGGCTCGCAGTCAGATGGCGGAGGCCTTCATAAAGCAGATGGCTTCGGACCGGTTTGAAGTTGAGAGCGCTGGCCTGGAGGCGGGCACACTGAATCCCTTGGCAGTTGAAGTGATGAAGGAGGCTGGAATTGATATCTCGGGGAATTCGAGCGATAGCGTATTCGAATTCTTCCAGCAGGGCCGCAGATATCACTGTGTGATTACGGTCTGTGACGAAGCCCAGAAAGAACAATGCCCGGTCTTCCCGAACACGCTTGAACGGTTGCATTGGTCTTTTGAGGACCCTTCCGGTTTTGAAGGGACCTGGGAGGAAAAATTAAATAAAACCCGCCGGGTGCGGGATGCCCTTAGAACCCAAATAAGGGAATGGCTTGAAACCATGCCTTGACCGTGTATATTTAGCTTAATTACCTTGAAAAACGCCTAAATTCGTAATAAAATTTGACCCAAATAAATCCCTGAGAATTCGACGCCCGGGGGCTGAATCTTCGACATTTAACTTACTTATTGGAAATAAAATAGTTATGTTAAAAATTTTTTTAATCGTTTTTTTGCTTTTAATCCCGTTTGGCTTATTGGAGGCAGCTAGCGAGCCGGTTACATTTATTATTCAGATCACTTCAGACATATTTGACCCCGAAACCAGAATTCAGATCCGGGTCTTCAATCAAGATCAGCTGAAAGAATTCCAAGATAGCTCAGGCTGTACACTCTCTTTTGATCCGATGACAGGTGCGGAACAATTACATTGCCAGTCCGAAAGTCTTCCAGAATTACCCTCACCGGAGGAATTTATATTCCCGGTCCAGGATTTGCTTTTACCGCTTGTACTTCCCAGCCGGTCCATTTTATCCGGCCAACAGTATCGGTTAGTAATCAGCGGACGCCACCGGGATGGTTGTAATACAACCCTGGCGACAGCCCAAGGCGTTGCTGATACAAGCCGGATCGAGTTATCTGACTTTGAGTGGAGCAGTACCGGTCTGGACTGCCCGGAAATTAATTCTGAACCGGATCGAGAACCTTTTCCTATTGGAGGGTCAAAATAAATTCGGCTACATCTATGCCGGGCTGATATTGACGGCCGGCATGCGGGCAAAAAATTTATGCGTCTGTTTCTTCTGATAAGCCTGGGTGCGGTGGTAATGTACCTGTTCATCATTTTTCCGATCTGGATGATGATCAAATGTGCCCGTTCCCATACCAGTTTGACTTGGAAGATCATCTGGATCGGGCTGATGCTGGTTCTTTTCGGCCCGGGCAGTTATTTTTACGCTTTTTTCGGTTCCGAGGACCTTAGCGACCGCATGATCGCTAGCGTGGTGTTCACAATTGTCGTATTCACCTATCTGTTGATCTTGCCGTTTCAATACAGGTCTATGGAGTTTATGAAGAAAAACCTGTTATTTCAGATCCGGCAGGTTGAGCGCAACAATCTTTCTGAAGTGGATCCGGCTTATGCCGTTTTCTTAAGGGAGAATCTTAATACCCTGAAATCGGAGATACAGAATTGTCATTTTTGGGATATCAAGAAACAGATCAAACCCACCTTCCTGGTTTTATCCCTGACGCAGATGATGTCGGATGGGGAATTTTCTTTAAGTGAATATATTGACTGGACAAATCAGTTTGAGACTCGCCATGCTTTATCCCTGAAGGATCTTAAAAAGCCTTTGCAACGCTGGAAGCCCGTTTTTCTGCAAATCCTGGGTATGCAGTCCCCGGACTCGCAGGTCCTGACGATCCATAGCGTGGCTTCTACGCTCCAGCCGGATACCGATTATCCCTTTATTGGGTTGTGGAAAGAGGATTGTTCCCAGGATTACGGCATTGCGATCGATAAGGCTGAAGACCGGTATTATTCGATCGTGTTTTGCGGTCCTGAAAGATGTTATCAGCCGGGCGAATACCGTTTGAAAACAACCATTGAAAACGACCCGGATTACCAGATCGTTAATCTTAATACGCTCCGCATCAAAAGTGCGCTCGGTTTCGAAACCTATCATCGCTGTTTGCCTTAGGGATTTTGCCAATTATTGGACAGGGCGTCAACCGAAGAGATTATCCTTATTGCGACCATCAGGAAAAGCTGGGGGAGACCCCAGTTCATTATTTTATTGACAAATCCGGTCTGCAGGAGTATGAATACTGGGGCCTGTGAGGGGATTCAGGCGCAAGTATGCTGTTAAATCCCGGAACGATTGAGATTATTAATGATCAGAAGTTGAAACGGAGGGTAACAATGAACACAGAACTAGGAAGAATGTTGATCTTGGGAAGTGTTGTCTGTTTGCTGGCCGCTGGTTGCGAGCAAAGAACCGGGACAGACACGCAAAAGGGGACGGATCTATCCAGGACATCGGATACACTGCAGACCGATCTGCAAAAGGTTGCTGCAAAAGCCGATCAGGCCGCGCAACAGGCCAAACAGGAAGCGGAAAAAGCCACTGAACAGGCCCAGGCTGAAGTCGGAGCCAAAATTGCCAAGGCAAAAGAATTATTGGCACAGGCTCAGGAATTATTTGACAGCGGAAAGCTTCAGGCAGCCATTGACAAGGCCCAGATGGTCCTGAATCAGTATGACCCGAATTCTTCATTAGCCAAGGACATCATTAATACTGCAAAGGCCCGGCTTCAGCAGATGGCTGAAGAACAAGCCGCGAGTGTCACGGAAGGTGTTCAGGATGTCATCGGGGGTATGGGACAATAACCCGGCCGATTTAGTTCTTGTCGCTTGCAAAAATATCATGTAAATTAAAGGCAGTTCCCCGTAAGGGGGGACTGCCTTTTTACTTGAAGGGTTTATCGGAGATTGTGAGCAAGAGCAATGCCGAATAGCTGTCGGATCATGCGCGCATTTACTTTGATGGAAATGGTTATGGTCCTGGTTGTGGTCGGCCTGCTGCTGTCGATTATCGTGCCAAAATTCACGGGGATCCGGGATGAGGCGCAAGAAATATTTGTGATTGGGACTTTAAAGGGCGTCGCCATCGCCAGTGAAACTTTTGCCAAAGATCACGATGGCCATTATCCTACGAACAGCATGGATTTGATCGCGGCCGTCCCGCCGTATTTACAGCGGGATATTTGCGGGACAACCGAGGCCGGGTATGTTTTTACGTGTGTGTTTATGGCTGACGGTTATTCGGTCACTGCGGCGCCTGTCACGCTGCCGGGCACATCCTGGACGATCATCACGGGAGGAGAGTTGTTGAGTACGGAAATGTGAGTGTGACATGTGATGGTCGAAGCCCTGTTGAGGATATCCTTTCGAGGAGAATTTGGAAGAATATAATATCATTTTTGATAACGATTGTTGGCCAGGCCAGTGTTGAATTAGTCATTATGGTGCGTAAGCACGTCTGCTCATCGTGGCATTCTTTCGTATGCAATCACAGAGGAAAATTTTTATTCGGATCTGCTGGGCCCTTTTATTCGGTCTTGGTCTTGTCTGGACAGCGCCTGCCTGGGCCGAGAAGATCGTCATCTTCGGTGACAGCCAGCTCAACGAACCGGCTCAGCGCCGGGTTGCCGCAGCCGTTATCCGGGAACAGCCTGAGATCGTTTTTAGGGTCGGCGACCTGGTCGATGACGGCGATGATCCTGCGCAATGGGCACTTTTTAGGGAGATTAACGCGCCGTTGATAAAAACGACGGAATATTACCCGTGCCTCGGCAATCATGAATATGATTCTCCGCTGTATTTCGAGCAATTCCCGTTTTTGAAGGGCCGGCGCTGGTATTCAGTTGACCGGGCCGGGATCCATTTTACGATCCTGGACAGCAATTCGCCGCTGAGCCTGGATTCGGACCAATATCAATGGCTGAAATGGGACCTCGGCGGCACAAGGGAGGGGGTTCGATACAAGATCGTAATCTTCCATCATCCGCTTTTTAATGTGGGCGAACGGCATGCCCCGGATGAAAAAAACATTAGATATGTGTTGTTGCCCCTTTTTGAAAAATATGGAGTGGATGCGGTTTTTAACGGGCACGAGCATAATTATCAGCGCTTGGAATACGAGGGTATCATATTTATCATTACCGGCGGGGGCGGGGCCCAGCTTTCGGGCCAGGCACGCGGTGTTCCGTATCTTAAGAAATTCAAAAAGGCATATCATTTTTGTATTATGACTCCGGGAAACAACGGTATCCGGATTCGGGTTCGGGACGTTGATCAAAACCTGATCGATGAGTTCTTGATTGGTGATGACCGTTCTCGTCCTTGAGTTTTATCTGCTTCTGCCGGGAAAGGCGGTCCCGGTTGGGCCCTTTTTGACCAGAGCCTGACCCGGCTGACATAAATAAATTTTTTTGAAATTCAATTCAAGGGAGTTGGTATATAATAAAACTAACATCCGTGAAATCATTTTGCCTGTTTTCCATAGAGAAGAGGAGCCGACATTTTTACTGTTTCATTTTGCACAATCCGTGGAGATGTCATGAGAATCCGAGGATTCACAATGATAGAATGTCTCGTGTCTGTGATCATTGTCACTGTGATCGCGGGGCTGGCCCTGATGGGCTATACCGATATGATGGTGAAGCAGGCGGAGTATCAGATATTCATCGACTTGAAAACGATCCATACGGCAATCCGGATCCGGGAGGCTCAACAAGGAACCTATGATCTTTGCGGGGCAGGGTGTGCTACTGCCAAATTGAACTCGGATTTGGGCCTGCATCTGTCACCGGCGCCTGAGGTAACCTATCGTTGTTTTTACACTGTCGCTGACGGGAATCGGTGCCGGGGCGAGTATTTGAAAGGCGCGTCTTACTGGGAAGTCACGTTATGGCCTGCGGTCAGTGACGATGCCTATTGTTCGACCGGCAACAATTGTCCTACGTGTACGGCCGCGGGCTGTAATCTTTTATAACACCAGGTCTTGAGACCTGGTGTTATCTATTTGCCCCCGATCAATGCCATGCCTTTCTTTTCCGTTATTATTCCCACCTATAACCGTAAAAATTTTCTAAAGAAAGCCATTGAGAGTGTCCTGGCCCAGACCGATCCGGATTTTGAACTGATGATTATTGATGACGGTTCGACTGACGGAACTCAAGCGCTAGTTGCGCAATATGGCGATGCACGGATTTGTTATCACTATCAGCAACGCTGCGGCGTTGCTGCGGCCCGCAATCAGGGTCTGGCTTGGGCTCAAGGGCTTTTTATCGCCTTTCTTGATTCGGATGACTGGTGGCGCGCGGAAAAGTTGACGAAATTCCGTCAGGCTATTGTGGATGATCCGGATTATAAAATTTTTCATTCAGAGGAAGTTTGGTATCGCAAGGGCCGGCGGTTGTATCCGAAAAGAAAGCACCGCAAACCCGACGGCCGTGTCTATCAGCAGGCCTTGCCGCTGTGCTGTATTAGCATTTCGACCGCGGTTCTGCATCGGGATGTTTTCAAGAAAGTGGGTGTGTTTGACGAGTCTTTCGAGGCCTGCGAGGATTATGATTTTTGGCTGCGGGCGACGCATTCCTTCCCGGTCAGATTGATCCCCGAATATTTGACGGAGAAAGACGGCGGCCGACCGGACCAGCTATCGATGTCGGTTTGGGGCCTAGACCGTTTTCGTATTCAGGCCTTGATCAAGATGCTGTCCTCCGGGATGTTGAATGAAAAGGATTATACCGCCACGTTAGCCGAGCTGAAGAAAAAGGCGGGCGTTTTTATAAAAGGTGCCGAAAAGAGGGGCCAAAAAGCACAGGTTTTGTATTATCAGGATCTTATTCAGCAATACCACCCAACATCGATTTCCGATTTCAAGGAGTCGGGCTGAACAGTTAAGTCACCTGGTGTGGTTGATTGAAGGAGAAAGTCTTAGGGCGTAAAGAACGCCCTTTAACGATCATGCGCTCCCACCGACAGTATGCCGGTATTGTTTTTCCTCTTATTTACGCCCTTATAGGTTGCGGCGCTAGTTTCCTGTTGTTAAAGCATAATTATTTCATCGAAACTGACGGTTGTATCTACGCGATCTCGGCCCGGAATCTGCTTGAACTGCACTGGTATCCCTTAACCTATTTTCCACCGTTTTACCCTATGCTAATCGCCGGAGCCTATTCGCTTATCGGCCAGCTCCAACTTGCCGCGCACCTGGTGTCCGTCATCGCCTGGGCCCTGTCTATTTTTATTTTTTTCAAACTGGCCGATTATCTTTACGGCCGCAAGGCCGCCCACATCGCGACTTTTTTATATCTCTCGCACGGCCTGGCCCTGGGTTATTCGTACCGCATCCAGACCCACTCGGTTGATTTGTTATTGATCCTTGGCTACATTTTCTTAGCCATTTTATTCATAAGGAAAGAATCTCGGCGCTGGCCGCGCGCTGTCTTAATCGGCGCGATTTTGGCGGCCGCGATTTTAAACCGCCCCGAACATATTTTGGTCGCCCTTTTCCTTGTCCCGACGATCAGCATATTTTTAAAGACAGATTGGCTTCGAAAGACAGGGCTTATGCTGTCTCTGATCGGTGTTATGGGTGTGTTACTTTATCCTTATGCCCGTTTCCTGCATAAGCACACCGGCCGATGGGCGCTGACCGTCAAGACAGCCAATCTGCGCAATTTTGAAACACTCCGCAAGGATGGGCAGTCTTATGGACGACAATGGATTAATAAGGGTTTTCGCGATTTTGATTTGAAGCAGTATTTTTTTAAAAATAAGCAAAAGGTCATTATGAAATATGCCGAAGGGCTCGGAATGATGTTCATTCAGCTGGTCAAAATCCTTTATTACGGCCTCGGACTTTTATTGGCCATATGGGGTTGTGCCCGTATTCTTTTGATCCGGAGAAGACATCCCCAAGAGATTATTCTTATGCTTTGCCTGCTCCCGCTTATTTTGATTGTCCCTTTTTCCAAATTTACCCATCGGTGTTATCTTGCCTATCTGCCGGTATTCATCTTAATGATCGCGCTCGGTATTATTGCCCTTTCGGATTCCCTGGCGTCCCGTTGGGACGGTTCAAAAAGAAACCGGGCATCCGTCGTTATCGCGGTCTTGTTTTTGCTTTCATGCGTCAATATCGGTTACATCATCTCCCATAGGGTTTTGAATATACGCGACAGAGCTGACGAACACACCCAGATGGGATTGTGGATGAAGAAGAATATCCCGGATGTCGAAGATGCGCTTATGGCCTCCGTCAAGCCGTTTGTGGCGTTTCATGCCAACAGTCATTTTACCTCACCCCCTGCGGCTCAGGATTACGAAAAGTTCTTGCGCTTAATGAAGGCCGACCAGATCAAATATTTGATTGCGGACAAAAGATTTTTTGTCCCTGCGTTCCCGCACTTTGAATTTCTCATGGAGGAAAAAGCAGGTCATCCCGGTTTGAAAGCCATTCATGTTATTCGGGCGCCTATCAAAATTATCCTTTACCGCATTCTTTGATACGTGCCCCTTTGTCCCCGAGTTATTGTGACCATGAAATTATGCTTGAGCGGTTTCGAAGGATACCGACGTAATAGACGTAAGATATTTATAAAATTTTATTATCGATGAAAACTTCTTTGAAAGGTTTTGGTGGGTCAGCCGGCCGACTTAACTGCAGGTGAACAGGAAAAGGCCAGGACAGCCAGCCAATAGACCGCGCCAGCTAATCCCAAGACCCAATCAAATCCGAAAAATTGGGCCAAAATAATAGCCAGCATCCCTCCCAGCACACCGCAGGCGGCGTTGATGCCGAATGCCCAGGGCATCGATTCCGGAGAATGTTCGCCCAGATTCCTCAGGCCGATTGGGAAATAAACTCCCAGGCCCAGGCCCAAAGGCAGAACCATTAGCGCAACCACAGCCATTCGTGCCGGGAACGGCAATCCGATGCCATTTTCGATGAGCCATGGCGAATGGACAACGAACAGGATCAGGTAAAGAGTGATAAAGACCGTGAGGAGAGCTAAAAGCAGCTTTTTGTTTCTGAAATATTTTTGATAAACACCTGACAGGCCGCTGCCGATACCCGTTGATATCAACAAGACTGGCAGTGTCACTGAGAGCGAATAGATCGGACTGCCCAGCAGGATGACTAAACGCTGCAGCAACGAGATCTCGGTCAGCATGTACCCTAGCCCCAATCCGCCGAAATAGGCGAGCAACGGCAAAACAGACCGGCCGGCCGTTTTCAATCCACGACGCTGAAAGATCCATAGCGGGACAAGAAGAAAAAGCAGAATAAATACGAGCCCTAAAAGCAGCACGAAGATTTGGGTCATGAAAATGACCGGGCTGTGATGGTGGTCGCGGGACATTTTCAGGGGATTTAAAAATTTCCATTTATAGTATTTATAGAAAAAAGGTCTGTTATCCGTCACAACGGACACATCATACGGATAAGCGCGGATGAATTGTTCCTCAAGCCTGCTCATCAGGGCTTGGGCATAGATCTCGAAATAATTCCGGTAGGATTGTCCTTGGAATGCGATCTTTTCCGAGAGGCCGGTTTGCTCCCATAATACCGTCGGGAAGATCATTTTGATGCCGATTTTTTTAAAATAAGCCCGGACGGTCTGGCGCTCAACAGGCGTGAAGGCTGTCTTTTTGATGAGCAGAACCGACCACCCGCCCATGTATCCCAGAATAATGTTTTGCCAGGGCTCTTCGGCCCCGACGGACTCCAGAGCGTTTAAAGCTAGGATGAACAGGCGCAGGGTTTCTTTAGGTTGGCGCAGATCGATCCAACGGACAAAGTTGATTAACCCGTGATTATTCAACACCCGCAGATAATCTTGTACGGCCTCCTTGGTATAGAGATAGGTTTCAGCATAGGCATATGCTCCCGTGGACAGTCCGGAAAAGGTATCGGCTGCGTTCAGCAAGATCAGGTTTTGGCTGTCCGGTTTCAAGGTCCGGATGAGATGGCGGCCATCAACGTTGAAGATGCGGGTATGGCGCGAGGTATAAATCCTGCCGGAATAATCGTAAAGACGGCCACCGGGCGTCATTTGGCGGAATATCTCCGGGTTGATTTCCGCTCCGGTAATCGCAGCGGCGCGATGGGTCTTGGCAAAGAAGATATCCCGGCCGCCGCCCGCACCGATAATCACCACCCGGGGTTGATGGAGCAGCAGATAAGGTGTTTCGAAACCCGTGCTGAAGGGTTTAAGTCGCAGCTTTAGATTATCAACAAAAGCCGTTTGGAATTTGTAGACCGGTGTCCCGGACAAAAAGTTGGTTACGCAGTAGGTCAGCGGAAGCGGAGGTTCAAGATTTATGAGAAACGTGCCGAAGTTCTTTCGGGTCAGATCCTGACGAACAGTATCATCCTTGATGCGATAACAATCCGTTCGGCCCAACGGATGCCAGCGGCTGACGACTGTTTCATAGGCAGCTGCCGGATAATAACCGGGGATCCATTCCCAGCCTTTGCTTGGGTCTACGCGGTATTCTCTGATCGGCGGGATAAATCTAATCACGGCTGCGCAAATGACCAGCCAGGCCAGGCAAAGCACCAAACGGCGTTTATTGATGAAGGTCAGGCCCAGGAAGAAAACGGTCACGGCCAGCAGGGCGATGGCCGGAAAAATCCCGCAGGGGCGAATCAGGGCGACAAACGCTACGCTGCCCAGGCCGGCGCCGATCATATCGCACAAATACAACCGGTGAGTGTGTTCGGGCTGTGAGCGAAAGATATAGGCAATCAGAAATCCAGCCGGGATGAACGGTAGCATAAAGAGCGCGTACAACCGTGCGAGCATCAGAACGGAGTGCGGCTGAGATAATAAAGTCATCAGATACTGGATGTGCAAGGGGGAGCGGATGAGCAGGTAAACCATCGGCAGCAGCAGGGCGGCAAGAAGAAACAAACCGCCCGCGACGATACGCTGATGGGCACAACGCCGGAATTGATTTTGGAACACCAAAAGGATATTGGCCCCAACGCCAAAGCCCAGCAGGGCAAAGGGGATTACGGTATAAACGGTGTGGTTCCAGGCCTTGAGATAAAGGATCCGGGTGAGGAAGAGTTCCAGGCTGATACAGGTGAATGAAATGAAGAAGACAGCGATCAAGTTCATGGCATGGCCGGATCAGGAATGTGTAATAAGTATAACTATTATTTAAATTATTATACTTTATCTGAAATTTATAAATAGAGGATTTTTCTGATAATCGATACGAAATTGCTAACCGGGAGTCTTTTGTTAGAGACGGGGATGAGTAAAAAAGTGCGAATCCGAAAACAGAATTATGCAAAAATAAGGGGTTGATCCTTAACCTGTGACCGTGTGACATGCCGGTCATTTGTGATATAATATCCGGCAATGAAGTCATCCCATAACGCACCATTTACCTCACCCGAAGTGCGCGTGGTTGAGGCCTCGGCCGGCTCGGGCAAGACTTATGCATTGGCCAAGCGCTATATCCAGCTTTTACTGAATCCCCCAATATCCCAGGAACCAATCCCCCTGCGTACGATCCTCGCGATCACTTTTACCAATAAGGCCGCCTTCGAAATGAAGGTCCGCATCCTGGATTTTTTAAAAAAAATCGCCCTTAAGGCATTGTCCCCAGCGGATGAAAAACAGCTGCTTAAACCGTTGGGGCTCACGATGGGTCAAGCTGCTCCCCAGGCCAAACGCATCATGCGCGAGATCATTCACCATTACAATTTTTTTCAGGTTCAGACCATTGACAGTTTCATCAATGCGTTGTTGTCGGGTTGCGCTTTCAAGATCGGCCTGTCGTCGAGTTTTCGCATCAAGACCAACTGGGAGGAATACCTGCTGTTCAGCCTGGACCAGATGATTGCCGCAAGCGGGAGCGAGCCACAGATCAGGAAGGTTCTCGGGGTCTTTATTCACCAGTATTTGTTCCTCGAGAATAAGACCGGCTGGTTCCCCAAGCAGGACATCATGAGCCTGCTCTGCGCCTTATATCAGAAAGCCAACACTTACGAATTGGAATTCGCATTTAGCGGAACCGAACCGCAAAAGATTTTTAAACTGAAATCGGATATCCTTGTCAACATGCGCCGGCTTCGTGAGGTCTTGCCGGAAGGCGCCGATGTGCGGTTCGTCAGGATCCTAGATAAATTTTTGGACAATAACCGTTCTTCGTTCGACATGGATACCCTGTCGAACTATTTTAACCGTGACGTCCTACCTACGCGCAAAAACGTCAGAATCCCTGTCCGCGTTGAGAGAATCTGGAACAGGATCCGTTCGCAATTAGGTGAGCTGAGCGAAAGCGAGGCCGTGTCTCTCTTTGATCCGTATGTGGCCATGCATTCGAAAGTGCAGGCCATCTTCAAAGGCGCCTCCGCACACGATGACGTGCTTTTTCTCGAACAGCTGAATAAAGAGGCGCGCGCGCTTTTCGACGAGGGCGAGGTCACGGTTGAGGAGTTATATTATCGTCTGGCCACGCGTTTTCGGCATTACCTGATGGACGAGTTCCAGGATACGAGCGTTCTGCAATGGAAAAACCTGTTTCTGATGGTCGAGGAAGCCCTGTCCACGGGCGGGACCTTATTTTACGTCGGGGACAAGAAACAGGCCATCTATGGATTCCGGGGCGGTGAGGTCGGGTTGTTTGACCACATCAAGAATGAATTTGCCGCGTTTAATGTCCGCGTTGAACAGCTGGTGAAAAATTATCGCAGTCATAAGGCGATCGTGGAATTTAATAACCGCGTGTTTTCACTGGCCAACCTGCGGCGGTTTATTGCGGCCAAAGAAGAGCACGAGGCTTCTAAAAACAAGAACGAAACGGTGTTGTTCAGCGAAGACGATTATCGGGATCTGGAGCTGGTTTTTGCCGCCTCACACCAAACGGCGCGAACCGACAAACCCGGCGGATACGTAAAGGTCGAGGCCATCAGCGAGAAGAAGAAAGAACATCGCGATCAGATCATTCGTCAAAGATTGATTCAGTTGATTGCCGACTTGCGGGCGCGGTATCGGCTTTCTGATATTGCGATCTTGACCCGCGACAATGCCGAGGTCGAAGTGTTGACCGCCTGGCTACTCGAAGAAGGTATCTTTGTCGAATCCGAACGCACGCTGAATGTCCGCGAGAACCCGCTGATCCGCGAGTTGATCTGTTTTCTCAAGTTTCTGCATTCGCCGATCGATAATTTGGCGTTTGCCGGGTTTATCCTCGGCGATATCTTCGCGGCCGCATCCGGGATGCGGAAGGAGGAATTCCACGAGTTCGTTTTCGGTCTGCGTCCGCGCCTGCGCGCGGAAAAGGATTTTTATCTCTACCGCGAATTTCGCGCCCGGTACCCCGCGCTTTGGGACAGGCTCATCGACGAATTTTTCCGCCATATCGGCCTGTATCCCTTATATGAGCTGATGGTCAGTCTGGTTGAAAGGATAGGCGCGCTGAAGAATTTTCCGGGCCAGCAGGGATTTGTGATGCGGTTTCTGGAGTTGATCAAGAGCCAGGAGGACGAATATGCTGACGCCGGGTCTTTTCTCGAGCATTTTGATCGTCTGCGCGACGAAGAGCTTTTCGTCAACGTGGCAGATACCGATGCGATCCGGATCTTGACGATCCACAAGGCCAAGGGCCTGGAGTTTGCGGTGGTGCTGGTTCCGTTTCTGGGCATGGAGGTGCACGTGGGTTCCGGCGGCGGCCTGGGCCAGCGCTCGTTTATCCTGGACTTTGAAGAAGAGAGCCTGCGGCTTTTGCGGATCAAAAATAAATATCTGGGTTTTTCCGAGCGGCTCCGGGCCGTGCATCACCGCGAGTACGTGCGCTCGTTTCTCTTTGAACTCAATAGCATCTACGTGGCCTTGACCCGGGCCAGATGCGAGATGTTTATCTTTGTGCCCGAACGCAGCGGTAGTTGGTATAACCTGATCAACTTTTTAATCCCGGAGGATTGCCGCGAGCAGGGTTGCCCGATGCCCAAGGGGCCCCAGGGGCAGCCGGATGTGAGGTTGTGCCAACGCATCCCGGTTTCGGAATACCGCGATTGGATCGAATATTTGAAAGACGAATTTATCCCTGCGGATGAGATTGTGCACCGGGACCGGATCCGGAGGGGCGAGGTGCTGCATTATTTGCTGGCAGCAATACAGGTCAATGGTGAAAGGTCAAAGGTCAAAGGGGATGGGTCTAATTTGGATGGCCTAAGGGCTAAGATAAGAGCGACTATTGAAAGGGCGCGGCAAGAATTCCCTGACATTCAAGACTGGACTGAATACGAAACGGAGATTGAAGCCGTGTTGACAGCGCCGGAATTGAAGGAATTCTTCGATCCCGTTGATGCCAGAGTCGAATGCGAAAAGGATGTGGTCACAGCTCAGGGTCTGACCCGCCGGATCGATCGTCTTATCGTTAAAGCGGACGAGGCCTGGGTCGTGGATTATAAAAGCACGCGCGAGCCGGCCATGCGGGAAAGCTACCTTGAACAGGTGCGCGAATACATGCAGATCGCCAAAGAGATTTATCCGGATCGACGGGTGCGGGGTTTCTTAATTTATTTGGAGAATAAACAGTTTGAGGAAGTCAATTAGGGTTTATTGCGTTCATTGCGTTTGTTGAGTTCGTTGAGTTCAGTGAGTTCATTGAGGTTATTGGGTTTATTGGGTTTATTGAGTTTATTGAATTAACCCAATAAACGCAACAAACGCAACGAACTCAAATAGATTAACCGACATCATAAAGGGGGGGCAATGGAATCTCTGGTTATTTTGAAATCCACGCTGTTGTTGTTCGCAATCGTGAATCCAATCGGCAGCATCCCGATCTTCCTGCACCTGACGCATTCTATGCCGCCGCCGCAAAGGCAGCATGTGTTTCGCATCGGAGTGGGTGTTTCGGCCATTATCCTGTTTACGTTTGCCTTCGGCGGGAAATGGATCTTAGCCTATATTTTTCAGATCAGATTATCGGACCTGATGGCGGCCGGCGGCCTGCTTTTGATTATCATCGCCATTGATCATTTGATCTTCGGCTCGCTGGTGCGCGGCGTTTTATCTGCAAAATCCGAAGATCCTGGGCATATCGGCGCTGTGCCGATCGCCTGTCCGATTTTGGCCGGACCGGGCGCGATGATGACCGTGCTGGTGACTTACATAAAATACGGTTTCATGCCCGCGGTTGTATCGATTGGAGTTGTTTTGGGATTGACCTGGCTAATTTTGCGTTTTATCGACTCGATTTACAAGGTCTTGGGCAGAACGGTGTGTATGGTCCTTTCAAAGATATTAAGCCTTTTTATCGCGGCGATTGGTTTTCGATTTTTGATGCAGGGCCTGCTGGCGTACTTTCAGTGAGTTCATTGAGTTTATTGGGGCAATGCAACAAACGCAATCAACTCAACAACCCAACAAACCCGTTTGATTATGTCCATCACTACATATAAATTCACCGATCCTTTCATCCCGCAGCTGGCGGATCACATACACAGAGAATATATTACTCAGGGACAGGATTTAGGCCGGTTGGCGATTGTTTTTGGCGGCAAACGGCCGGCGTTGTTTCTTAAGCGCGAACTGGCCCGGCGGATCGGACACGGATTTGCGTCTCCGCGGTTTTTTACGATTGACGAGTGGATGCGTTGGATCATAGAACTCAATGAACCTACCCGGACGGCGCCGGATCTTGACCACTGTTATTTTATGTATAATTTGGTCTGCAGACTTACGCCGGGCATCTTGAAAGGCCGCGAGACCTTTGCCAAGTTCATGCCCTGGGCGCGTGAGATACTGAATTTTATCGACCAGTTGGATTTGGAGTGGGTAGATAATCAAAAATTGACCCGTGTCAGGGAAAACGCGCAGATCGGTTATCCTGTGCCCAAAGACATCAACCGTCTCCTTCAGCAGCTGGCTGTTTTGCGCCAGGCGTATCATGAGCATATGTTAGAGGCGAAGATTTATTCGCGCGGGTTTCAATACCTGCGCGCCGCCCAGCTGGCGGCCGCGACCGGATTTGAGGAATTCGAGCGGACTTTTTTCTGTAATTTCTTTTATTTAAACCGCTGTGAGGAAGCGGTCATTAAAGATCTGTGTCAGAGCGGGAAGGCCGATTTGTTTTTTCAGGGCGACGAACGCCGCTGGCCGGTGTTCAAACGTGCGGCCCGTTTTCTGGGCACACCGATCAGAGAAGGTGAGGAAGTGGCACAACCGCGTATCCATCTGAAACTCTATCAGGGATTTGACGTGCATTCGCAGGTCGGGATTATCAGCGGAATACTGAAAACAATCGACCGGCTTGACCAGACCGTGATCGTCCTGCCTGACGCGGGACACTTGATTCCGTTATTATCCGAGATCGCCTTTCTGATGAAAGATTTCAATATTTCTATGGGCTACCCTTTAAAACGCAGTTCCGTGTTCACCTTGCTAGAATTGGTCTTTCAGGCTCAGCTTTCGTGTAAGGATCATATTTATTATGCCCGCGATTATCTGAACGTCCTGTGTCACCCGCTGGTTAAGAATTTGCGGCTCACGGATAACCCGGCCGCTACCCGGGTCCTGGTGCATAAGATAGAAGAGGTCTTAACCGGTAAGCTCATGACTCCCATCTCGGGCGCATTATTTTTGTCTTTGGATAACCTGAAGGATTGTCGCGAGCTGTATGATTTTGTTGCTGCCACCTTAAGGGCCATGAAGATTGAAGTTCGTATCGAGGAGTTACAGGCCGCTTTGGCTGAAATCCATCGGCTTGTGTTTACCCAGTGGCGGGGGATCCGGGATTTTCAAGGCTTGGCTCGGGCCCTGCGCGATTTTATGCAGGTTTTCTTGGAAAGAAGTTTTTTGGGACGTTATCCGTTGAATCTGAAGATCACCGACCGCATTTTGGCCCTGTGCGCGGAGATAGAGAACGCGGATTTCAGCCAGGAAGAATTCCCGCCCGAAGATTTATTCAGGATATTCACCGCCCGCATCGAGCGTGAAATGGTTAGTTTTAAAGGTTCGCCGCTTAAGGGCCTGCAGGTTCTGGGTCTGTTTGAAACGCGTGCCTTGAACTTCGAGAACGTCATTGTCATGGATGTCAATGAAGGCGTTTTGCCGCATTTGAATATTTATGAGCCCCTGATCCCGCGCGAGGTCATGATCAGCCTGGATTTGGATCGCTTGGAACAGGAGGAAGAGATCCAGAGGTATCAGTTTATGCGCCTGATCTCGTCGGCAAAGAATGTGCATCTGGTTTATCAGCAGAGCAAGGACAAGGAGCGCAGCCGTTTTGTCGAGGAGCTGGTTTGGGACGCGGAACAAGCGCAACATAAGATCGGCGCGGTCCGGCCGGCCACGACCGGTTTCCGGGTTGAGGTTTCTTCTATCCGGCAGGAAGCCCGTAAGACGCCGGCTATGATCGCATTCTTGAGAAACCACCGTTTTTCCGCTAGCAGTATCGACACCTATTTGCGCAATCCCTGGGAATTTTATCTGAATTATGTGTTGGGCCTGCGCGAAGGCGAGGATCTGCTCAATGAACCCGAAGGCCGTCAGGTCGGGACCTTTATTCATGAACTGCTGGAGGAAACGTTTAGGGAATTCCTCGGCAAAAGACCTAAGATCGATGCCGCGTTTCAGCGTTATTTTCGTAAAATTCTGGACGAACGTTTTGCGCGGGTTTTCGGCCGGGGCATGCCATCCGAATCCTTCCTGCTCAAGGCTGTGATCGACGAGCGCCTGAAACGGTTTTTGGTCAAGGAAGCCGGGGATCCCGAACGCCGGGTGGAAACAATCCTTTTTTTAGAACAGGCCTTTGAAGACCAAATTCCGCTTTCTTGCGGTGAGATTAAGTTCGTTTACAAGATCGACCGCGTGGACCGCATGGCCGACGGTACAATCCTTCTTTTGGATTATAAAACTGGCAGCGTGGATCCGATGCCGAAGGGCTTGGAAAAGATTGAGAATCTGGATTTGTCCCGCGAAAATATTCTTCAGGACGTGCGATCGTTTCAGATCCCGTTGTATTTTTATTACCTGAACAAATTTTTCCCCCAGGACGAGGTTGATGCCGCGTTTTATAATCTGCGGGAGGTGGCGCTGAACCGTTTTCTGAGTCGGAAGATGGGCACGGACCGGCCGCGGATCAAGCGCGCCTTTCTGCGGCCGCTGGATTTCATTGTGAGCGAAATATTGAATCCGGATATTCCGTTTATTAGCGTTGATTGAGTTTATCGGGTTTTTTAAAGTTCATTGAGTTCATTGGGTTTGTTGGGTTAACACAACTAACTCAATCAACGCAGCAAACACAACAAACTTTTCATGAAAAAGATCGCCTTTATCAAGATCGGGAATTTTTCTTTGGTCAATGACAAGGTCGTTGAGGTTTTACAAGACTGTTTTCCCGGTCATTCCGTTGAGGTCTTTGATGTTAGGGAATGGGTGAGACCACGCTCGCTCCCGAACTTGGCTTGTGCGTTGAAGGAATACGGTTTGAAGATATTATGGCATAATTGGGATACGGCTTCTTGGCGAACAAGTTATTTTTTTCAAACGATTAAAACCAAAGCCTCCCAGCAGATCCATCCTGATGAATATTTTTTTTCCTTTCAAACCCAATCCGTTTTTGACGCCAGCGTTCCGGGCCTGGCGCATTTTGTTTATACCGATGCCACGCATGCATCTGTCGCGAGCCAGCGAGCAGCATCTCCTGAAAAATTCGGGTGGGGGTTGATCTTACGGTGGATTTTGGAGGAAGCCTTAGTCAAAAAGAATTCCCGGTGGTTTTATACTGTCAAAGAGCGAATAACCGGCCTGATAATAAAACAGGCCGCATTAACAACGGAGACGCTGGGTCGCGAGAAGCAAGTTTATCATAACGCAGCTCTTGTTTTTACGATGAGCACGGATGTGAATGATTCGGTTGTTGAAGATTATGCGTGCTTCCCCGATAAAGCCGCCTGTGCCTATAAGGGCGTCCCCGTTAATTTGACGTATTCCGCATCGGAAATCCCGCCGCAGAGAATAAACAAAGAAATTTTATTTGTGGGTTATGACTGGGACCGAAAGGGAGGAGTGGAATTGATTCAGGCTTTCGAGGAGGTCTTAGATAAACACCCGGGTGCATCATTGGTGATTGTCGGGGGTTCTCCAAAGATCAACATGAGGAATTGTCGGGTCATGGGGCCTGTGCCCCCTCATCAAATGCGGGATCATTATCACGCGGCAACGGTTTTTTGCTTGCCGACATTATTGGACCCCTGCGCGAGCGTGCTTATTGAAGCGGCCCTTTGCCGGTTACCCATTATAACCTCTAATATCGGATCGACCCGGGATATCGTTCACCCTGGGCAGAACGGTTATCTCATTGACCCCGGGGATATCGAAGGATTAGCCGCGGCCTTGACCGAGCTTTTGGATGATCCGGAAAAATGCCGGCAATTCGGCGAGCAAAGCCAGCGGATCGCCCTCGAACGATACACCTGGGAAAATACCGGACGGATTATTAAAAAACATATTGAAAAAATATTAACCGCCGGATGCTTAAAATGAAAAGAACATCATTATTCATTCTTCTATTGTTGGTCCTGACGCTTTTGCCCTTGTGGATGAGCCTGAAGGCCCCGTTCGTTTATTGGGATGACCCGTACTATCTTTTAGAAAATTTGACCGTGCGGGATTTATCTCTGTCCGGAATTAACCGTATCTTTACGGGAACCGTTTCGGACACCTATATCCCTTTGTCCATATTGTCCTATGCCGTGGAATACCATTTTTTCGGACTCGATCCTTTTATTTATCATCTGAACAATCTTTTATTGCATCTGGCAATTGTGATGCTGATATTTTTCTTTGGGCGACGATTAGGCTTCTCCGAAGGGGCCGCTTTTCTCGCGGCCCTGATCTTCGGCATTCACCCGATGCACGTCGAGGCCGTGGCCTGGGTTACCTCCCGCAAGGACCTGCTTTATACGTTTTTCTTTTTGATCGCGCTGATGGCCTATATCCGTTATATCGACGGCCGGTTGTGGAGATGTTATTTTTTAAGCCTGGTGGCCGGGTTTTTAAGTATGCTGGCCAAACCTATGGCCCTGAGCCTGCCGCTGGTATTGATTTTGATCGATTGGTTCAGGGGCCGCAGGTTTTCAGGACGCTTTCTCTGGGATAAGCTGCCGTTTTTTTTGATCGTTATCCCGATCGGCTGGCTGACTTATCGCCTGCATGCCCGTGTGCCCGGGACAGACCTGGGATCGAGTCTATTGACCTGGGTCTGGTGTCTGGCTTTTTACCTGAAAAAATTTTTGTGGCCGTATCCCTGTCTGGCCGTTTACGATATACCGGATAATCTTTCACACCCGTCTTACGATCTGGCTGTATTTATTTTTCTCATTGCTATTGGTTTGCTCGTTTATTTCCGGAAGAACCGCGTCTGTATATTTGCGTTCGGGTTTTTTCTACTGAATATTTTTTATTTATTGCGGTTCGATACTGGCACGGACCTGCAGGTTGTTTCCGACCGGTATATGTATCTGCCCAGCTTGGGATTTTGCCTATTGGCCGGCCATCTTTTCAGACAGGGCCTGGATAAACTACGCGAGAAAAAGCCGCGATTTGAAAGGCCTTTTACCCTGGCCGGCTGTCTTTTACTGATAGTGTTGGGATTCTTAAGTTTCAGGCAGTGTCGTTTATGGACCGATGAAGTGGCCTTGTGGCGGCATACAATCCGGTATAATCCCGAATCCATTACTTATCAGAAATTGGGTGAAACTTATTTTATGCAAGGCCAGAACGAACAGGCGCAGCCGTATTTTGAGGCGGCCCTGCGTCTGGATCCTGATAATTATGAGGTCATGACGAATTTGGCCGTTCTTCTTGCGGAAAAAGAGCAGTTAGTCGAATCCCTGCGGTATCTGAACCGGGTGACCGAGACCGCCGCTGATTATCCCAGTGCCTACGTCAACCGGGCTGTTGTTTTCGGCAAGATGGGCCGGCTTGATAAAGCTTTGGAAGACTTGTCAACGGCTCTTGAACTTGATCCGATGCGGTTCATGGCCTATGTCAATCGCGGAGACATATATATGCAGTTAGATTGGCTCCCCCAGGCGGTTGAAGAATATAATCAGGCAATCCGGCTGAATCCGTTTGCGGCACAGGTTTTTTTCAAACGCGGTCAGGTATATGAGCGCATGGGCAACTGGGAAGCGGCTGTCCGGGATTTCCGAGAGACATTGAGACTGGATCCCCTGCACATGCGCGCTCAGGCCCAATTGAACACGCTCAGTTCACATCAAAATCATCCGGCAATTCCGAAAGGCAATTTTTAAACTGAATAGATGGTCAAAAATAGATAAAAACCGATTTTCCTCGAAAAATAATACTTGTCAAAATGGATTTTTTCTATTAATTTGTGATTTAATGTCTATCATTGAACCAAATATTTATTATTAAATCATGAGAGGAGTTGGCCATGGCTTACACTTTACCTGATTTACTTTATGCCCCGGATGCCCTGGAACCGCATATGGATGCTGAAACGGTCAGGATACACCATGACAAGCATCACGGCGGTTATGTCAAAAAATTGAATGCGGCCTTGGAAGGTCATGCGGATCTGGTCAAACAGCCGATCGAACAGCTGATCGCTCAAGCCGAAGCCATACCGGCGCATATCCGCACCGCGGTTCTGCGCAACGGCGGTCAGCATTACAATCATTCCCTGTATTGGACAATCATGGGCCCGGGCAAAGGGGGCGAACCTAAGGGCGCTTTGGCCGCGGCAGTCAAAAAAGATTTGGGCGGTTTTGACGCCTTCAAGGAGAAGTTTACCAAGGCGGCCACGACCCAGTTCGGCAGCGGCTGGGCCTGGCTGTATCTCGATAATGGGATTTTGAAAGTCGGATCCACGGCCAATCATGAGAACCCGCTGATGGATACCTGTGCGCTAAACGGACAGCCGCTTTTGGTCATCGACGTTTGGGAGCATGCCTATTATCTTAAATATCGCAATCTGCGGCCGGATTTCATCGCCGCGTTCTCCAATTTAATCAATTGGGATGCGGTTGCGGAAAACTTTCAGAAGGCGATGGCTTAAGTTAATGTTCGGATAGAGGGGGTAATACCACAGGCCCATGATCGCTGGCTTGGGAAGATCGGTTACACTATTTTGCAAAGAATACTGCCCTGAAATCCAAATCATCGGCGCGGGTATGCAAAGGAGATAGGTTATTATGACAAAAGCAGAGAAAATACTGTTTTTTGACGCCAAGCCATACGATCAGCAGTTTTTCAATGAGATCAACAAAGATTTCGGGTTTCAGATCAGATATTTCAGCGACCATTTGAATTCTCGCACGGCGCCGCATCTGGTTCTGGAAGGCTTTGACGCGGTATGCGCGTTCGTGAACGACGAGATCAACGCCGAGGTTATCGATATTTTGTATCAAAAAGAAATCCGGATCCTTGCCCTGCGCAGCGCCGGATACAACAATGTTGATCTGCATGCGGCGTATAACAAAATCCATGTGGTCCGCGTTCCCGAATATTCCCCCCAGGCCGTGGCCGAGCATGCTGTAGCCCTGATGCTGGGGCTTAACCGCAAAACCCACCGTGCCTATTACCGTACCCGCGACGGCAATTTTTCAATCAACGGCCTGTTGGGATTCGATATGTACAAAAAGACCGTTGGGGTGGTCGGAACGGGGCGCATCGGCCGTACGCTGATTCCGATTTTGAAAGGATTCGGCATGGACGTTGTGGCGTTTGATCTTAAACCCGACGAT
>Ga0272442_10003557_pt1 | contig 21812 bp, 13 predicted proteins | sample SSMForm2O_FD_200262 | JGI IMG/M metagenome (GOLD analysis project Ga0272442, IMG submission 200262) | Marine sediment archaeal communities from Little Sippewissett salt marsh, Falmouth, MA, United States - SSM-Form-2O | ecosystem: Environmental > Aquatic > Marine > Wetlands > Sediment ... | reverse complement strand
CATCAGTCAGCGCATTGCCATGGATATGCAACGAGAAGAACAAGCTACGGGGAGATATCAGACAATTGAGGTCCTTCATGCTGAACGCAATCAAATATGATTTAACAGGTAATTATGCTACAGTGTCCTCTTATTCCACATATCTCAGACAACACTTCATTCTCATATGCATTGTTGAAACTTATACACGCATAAGGATCGCCTCCTTTCATGAATGTTTTTTAGATGTGTCCTTTTATTAAACAGGCACTCCCGCTTATAAAGATTTAATAAGCCGAGACGTTCTTTGCGCGCACAATCTCTTCCTTGTTCATTCTGAACTTTTTATCTCGCCGTGTGTCTGTCCCTACCGCAGATATCTCAGGGGGCCGTCATACGGCGCTGCCAAATAGTCTCCCAACGACTAAATACCAACGACTAACGACACTATTTTTTAGCCAAGCTTTCTCCGCCCGATCCAAACCCTTGCGGTGCTTTCGCTTGCTTATAATATTAGTACCAAAAGCCCCCTAAGGGAGGCGGACTATTTTTGAATTTTTTGAAAATTTGTAAAAATACGTAGAACTACGTAGAAATGCCTGGTGTTTACCGTTCCTTCTTTAAAAACGGAGCTAAAAGCTCCTTAAGCCTCTTCCGTGCCCGTTTTAACCGGCTTTTATAGACTTTGTGGGAACAGCCAAGCTCCTCCAACATCTTATCCAGGGGAACATCTCCCGTTTGGGAGATGTCCAGGGCCTGTCGCTGGCCGGCGGTCAATTTAGCTTTGGCCGCTTCGAGGGCGTCGATCATCTCCTGGAGATAGGTTTCCGCTTCCGGCTGAGTCAGGCCGGTGTAAAAGTCCAAACGCTCCTTTATTCTCGTTTCGGCAGGCTCACGAAATTTGCGTAATTCCTTGTTCAGAGTACGTTTAGCCATACTGAACAAGTACGTCTCGAAGGAAGATTCGCCGCGAAAACTCTTTCGTTGCCGCCAAAGACTGGAGAAGACTTTCTGGGCCAGGTCTTCGGCTGAATCACGGTCTAAACCTTGTCCTGAGCTTGTCGAACGGAGCCGCTTCGTAAACAGACGCACGAGAGCCGGGGCGCACCTTTGGTACAGGCTCTCGAACGCCTCAAGGTCATCCTCGGCCACTCTCCGCATCAGCCTGGCGTTTTCGTCAAGCGTTGTGTTCGAGTTTCGGGTCATTGTTAGTCCATTTTGGGGGCTAATGACTCGTCAGGTCTCTATCTCATTCACATTTAAAATGATCCGCAGTTGTTTTCGCTCAATGAATTTTCAATAGTATCTTCATACGTTAAAATAAGGTGCTTTGAAGCAAAAGTGCAACAAAAAAATCTCAAGAGCGACACCCCTATGACACTCCGAGGGGAAAAAGGACATAAATATACCTTTCATCTTGAAAACCGTGTTATCAACGCAATATGGACTTGACGTTCGGGACTAAATGTTGTATGGTATGTAGTTAACTAAATATGGAGTAGAATACAAGAGACAGAATACAGAATACAGAATACAGGTAATCAGATCACCAGATTGTCAAAAATTGAATAATGAGTATCGAATGTCCAATTTAATTTGTATTGCGTATCGCGTGATGCGTATTGCGTAAAACGAATGTGTAAAACAAAGCCAATGCCGGCCTCCGGCCGGAAATGCTAAATGAAGATCGAGTTCCCTTTCATTCGTGGTTCCTTTTAATCGAAAAATGCACAGAAATTCACAAAAATGTACAGAATTTTACGAATATTCACAAAAACTTACAAAAAATGGCGTTCATCCTGTCCATCCGGTTATCCGGTCAAAACCAATTTGTTTACCGCCGGGAACGCCGAGATCGCAGGGGAAAGAGTATGTTTTTGCTTATGATGTTAAAATAGATAATGATGGTCTCTCCCTTCCCGGCGGTCTCTGCGATCTCAGCGGTTAATAGCTGTTTTGCAAAACAAAGCCAATCCGCCGGCCTTCGACTGGAAGCCCTAAGCACTAAACCCTAAATCCTAAACAAAGACATGATTTTGCAAAACAAAGCCAATCCATTCGACTTCGCTCAGGACGTGCCTACGCCTAAAGGGGTAGATTGAGGGGGAAGGGCACGCCGGACGGGGGGGGCTGAGGAATCGGCGCGAATTCGCGTTCAAAATGGCTGATTTTTGTCCATAAATAGACCGATTGTGCGTCGATCTAACGAAAAATGTCCGAATAAGTCGATAAATAGATAGAAACTGTGACGCTATGCTTGAAACGATCCAGAATTTCGAATCCGCCGTTGGCCCGGCGGCGCGGGATTACCCGCTGTACGTCATCGCTCCGGGCAGCGCCGCCGTTGCGGCCGGGCTGCTGGTCTGGCTCGGCGGGTTTGGGATTAAGCGAATATTGATGGGTATAGCCGGTGCGGCTGTGGGTTTTGCGGTGGGCTATTTCGTGATCGGCCGGGGGGAGATACTCCCGGCGGCGATCGTGGCGGGCGTGGCGGCGATTGTCGCGGCGTTATTGGATCGGGTGTTTATGGCCAATTTTGTGGCGTTACTGGCGTTTTGTATTGGATTTGTGATTCTTATAGGACCGCACATTACGACTGAAAACGTGCAGGTTGAATCGAATGCCTCGGACGCAACGGCAGAGAGCCAGGAGAACGTGGAGCAACCGGAGGCTTATCTGCTTGACATGGGCGATCGGTTCAAGGGGGCCTTGTCGGAGGTTCCGGTGTATAAATGGGTGATTTTAGGGTTGATAACGGTGATTTTCCTCGGCATCGGATTTGTGTTTCGGCGGTTGGCCGGGGCAGCGTTCTTTTCAGTACTGGGAACGCTGTTGATTGCCGCCGGCCTAGCGACGCTCTTGTTGTATCAGGGCGCGGCGCCGCTGAGCCGGGCGGGCGAAAAACCCTGGACGTATGCCGGGATTTTCGCGGGTATGGCGGCGTTCGGCACAATTGTGCAGTTACTGTTTTGCCGGGGGGGCCTCGTCAAGCCGGCAACGAAAGCAGAAGACGAGGGTGATGATACTGAGGCCGGCACCTGGAAACGCCGGACCCATTGAGTCAAATCATAAGGAGAGCATAATGGATTGGATGACGATCCTTGCACAGGCAGCAGAATCGACAGCCGAAGGAGCGGAAGCGGCGGAGCAGAGTCTTGTGCCGATCGATCTGTTCTGGAAGCAGATTACCTCGCTGAGCATGCTTGAGGCGTTAACCTTTATATCGTTCGGAACCGTCTGTTTGCTTTATGGATGGCGGGTCTTCAAGGTTCTGGTCGTCATCAGCTTCGGGCTGATCGGGATGATCCTGGGCATCATGATAACCCAGCGGATCGTCGGCTTGAACAACCAACTCGTGGGCGGGCTGATCGGTATGGGCTTGTTGTCGGTGATGTCCATACCGCTCATGCGGTGGGCCGTATGTATCCTGGGGGCGGTTGCCGGTGCGATCCTCACCTCGGGGATATGGTACGCCGCCGGTTTGAACGAGCAGTATATCTGGGCCGGCGGCATGGTCGGACTCGTCTCGGGAGGGATGATTTCCTTTATTGTTTTCAGGGTCGCGGTCATCCTCTTTGCCAGCATGTGGGGCAGCGGACTGATGGTCGTTGGAACCTTAGCGTTGTTGTATCTCTATCCGGGTACGACCGCCCAGGTCGAAACGGTCGTGTTCACGAAGCGGTGGTTTTTGCCCACGGTGCTAACCGCGACGACGGTCGTGGGCATTATCTTGCAGCATAAATTTGTGAAAGGCTCCAAAGAATGGAACCTGTGATTCTACGCTTCACTTCGCGGCTTATCGCACGTCACCGCATTTGAGAGGTGACATCCGTCCCGATTATCGTAACGCTCTACCGGTGCCTGCTCGAGAGGTGACTGAATATCTCGATCTTACTTTCCCACTTGTGGCCATCGATCTCGCTTGACAGTGTGTGATCCGAAGACCATATTTTACGAAACAACTTCCACATGCGTTTGAATATCGTGCTCATCGTAATCCCTCGAGATCTCCATAGTCCCCAACAAATACAGCCTCCATAGCCCCACGGAAAAAGGGCTGCGTCGATTGATGCGCAGCCCCCTGAATAACGTTCGTGACAATCTATTTGACGCTTTGCCTGCGCTTTCTCAGCAGAGCCAGCGAACCCAGACCCAACAGGGCGATGGTCGCCGGTTCGGGAATGGTGACCGCGCCGCTGAAGCCGCCCATTCCGGTAAAGCCGCCGCGAAACATTTCGGCCAGGCTGGCGTAGTTGCTGCCGCAACCTCCCTGCAACGATAACGAGAAATCGAGCGTTTTCAATCCCGTTTTGGCAATGGCGTTCAGCACATCGGACTTAAGGGCTTTCCCGGCCGACGTGACCATGACATCGGTGAGATCGGTCGTGAAACTGGTATAGCCGACTCCCGTGGTTCCGACGGGAACCAGATCGCCCGTTTTCAACGTGGCTTTAAGATACACCGTTGAATCCGCACCCCTGAGGGTCAATGTGGAGAACCCGTCCGGCGTTAAGGAAAACTTGCCGTCACTGCCTTTGGCGACCGTGAGCTTGGGAATATAGACGGACGAGCCGACCAGCGCGTCGCTGCTATTGCCCAGCGCATTATCGACGGTGATCCCCTGATAAAATCTCAACGAGTCGCTGCCGTCGAAATACCAGTATCCCGACTTGTCGCCCCCGGGGCTGAAATCAATGCTCTCGACTGTTGCGAAGGCCGGCGTACAGGCACACATAAATAAGGTTAAAACTACGAATGTCGCTTTTTTCATTTCTCCCCCCCCTGTATTTGGAGTTCTTCTTCGATTTATATCATGATGCCGATCCATATCTGCATCGATTTCGATAGCTTTTCAATGTGTCATTCTTAAAACTGCGCCGTTTATGTCAACGACTGGACTATGCCATCAACACCTCCTTTCCGCCGATTGGCTTTTCGTTCTCATTCATTCCTGATGACCAAACGAAATATCTGTTCTTCCCTTCCGAAAAACGTCTTATCTCAAATGCAATCTATAACCACGTCGCATTGGCTGTGAATCGCCCCACAGCAGTGGAAGTAGTCGCCAATCGCGGATCGTTTCAAACCTGGGTGCTCAAAAAAGGTGAAAACGTGAGAACCCCCCATTTCGCTCTCAACCCCCCGATACATCTTATAAGAATAAGTATATCACATTTGTCGATGAAAGTCAAGACTTCCCGGGGTTGCCGGACTCATAAAGGCTGGAGATTTCCGACGTGAAGGACAGCACACACCATAACGGCATCATTTTCGGACGGTGAAAGAAATTGGCGTACCCGCCAGAAATAAATTTGCGCCGAGACGTGATGCCGTGGGACTTTTTTACCGTTGGTCTTTAGTCTTTCTTCGCGTTCCGGAGCTGCCATTCGTAGATGGAGGGGACTTTGGGACTCGGCCTTGAAGCGGGGCCCGATGTCAGAGTCTCATTATTCCTGGCCAGTGCCGGTTTGGCCTTACCTGAGACGATTTTACCGTTGCCTCCATAGAGCTTGTTGTCGATTAGCTCGATGCCAATGCAGTCCGGCGCCGCTAACGACACCATCGGCGATTTGCCGTCCTTGACGACGAAGACGTTATCCTTGATGATGTGGTCGAAGCTGGTCGGTTTGGCGAACACTCCCGGGCCGCTATCAACGGCGAAGCGATTGTGGAGAATCAGCCAGTTTTCATTCATACCGCCCATCCAGAGGCCCGCCCTCGGCGAGCTGACGTCGCAGTGATAGACGACGTTGCGCGGTCCGTTCGGTCCGTGCGCCTTGTCCTCCGGCGGCGAGGCCCACATCCCATAGCCATAACTGCCGTGATCCCGCACGGACTCAATGACGCACTGCTCGATAAGGTTCTCGTGGGTCCAGCCGGAGTGCCACTGGCCGTCGCTTTCGTGGAAGACGCTCTTGCGAATCACGCACCCGCTGGCGGCCCACTGGAAAAGCGGGGCGTGACGCATCTTGAACGTCTCAACGTTCTCCATCAGGCAGTCCCAGCAGCGGTCCCAGCCGGTATAGGCCGTGCCGCCGCCGCCTTTGAACCAGGCGTCGTCGAAGACACAATCGCGGATCTCGCACCACTTGGCCATCGAGCCATAGACGGGAAAGCGCCCGCACTTTTTGATGGTGACGCCTTTAGCCCAGCAATTCCAGCCGTGATAGAAGACCACGCTGCTGATCCAGAGATTTTCCGTTTGCTCCAGCGAGAGGGCTTCGACGCCGCATCGCCGGATGGGAATGACTTTCTGTACGTAAGAACCGTCGATAACGGGAAATTCGATCCGCAAGGGCTGGTTGATCGTAACGGTCTTGCCCTCGATACCGGTGACGACCATCCGGTACATGCGGTACGTGCCCCACAGGCAGGCGTTTTTCGTGAGCGTCTTCCAGCGGTCGGTCGCGGGGCCTTCGATCATGACGCAATCTCCGGCGCGGAGCCCGTCGGTGCTTTGAAGAGCCAGCTTCATGTCGCCGCGTTTTCCATCTTCAGCCAGCACAAGTTTCCTGCCGGTTGTGCCTTTGCCTGCAAACGTAATGACGGCGCGCGAATCCGCGACGGGTTCAATGTCTTTGAACGTCGAATCAAGAAGGATCGGCATATCCGCCGTTCGCTTCGATCCATCCTTGTATTCGGCGATGCCCTTAAGGGTATGTTTGCCGTCGGCGACCTTGCCAATGGCGTGACGTCCGTATCGACTGAAATTGAACGTGTTACCCGAATGCTTGCCCCGGGTCCACGTGCCGATGACCGACTCGTCAACCATGATCGTCATCTTCGCCAAATCTTTGGGTTTCGTGTGCATCTCGATCCGAGTGTCCGGTCCCACCCTGTCACCTGCCGAAGGGCTGTAAAAAACCACACGGTCATCGGGAACCGCGTAGCGAAAGATAAGGTGTGTCTTATCGGCGCCCTTGCCTCGTATGACGACATTGTCGCGGCGGACGGTCACCGGGCGATCCAGATAATACGTACCCTCACCCAGCATCACGGCTCCGCCGCCCTTATCCCCTGCGGCCTGACAAGCCTTTGCCAGAGCTTCTGAGTCATCGATAGTATCGTTCGGTTTGGCGCCGAAGTCTTTGATAGATGCCACGACTTTGACCTCGGGGATCCCACCCTGGACGCCGCACTTCGTCCAGTTGGGATAGACGATCCCATCCGGCCCGAGCACGTCCGCGGGCGTCATACGATCCGTCTCGTTGGGTTTAATCTTGTAGAGCCGCTCCCAGGGGACAACGTTCGATTGACCGGCTGCGACAGGAAGAATCAACGCGGCAATGAGTATCGAAATAAGTCCTGTGAAAAATCGTTGTGATCGCATTACTTCACTCCAAAGAAATGTATATCGAGAGACCATCATATTGTTGCTATTAGTAGCAGAACCCGCTCACAAAGTCAAGCGGACACGAGGAAGCTTCCACGATAAACATTTGTCAATCCAAATAATCTTTGACAATGACTGACGAAGGAGATTATATAATCCTGGAACCGATCGAAGAATCAATCGTGGAGGCAACGATTTATGAAACGAACAATATTATCCATCGCTATCATCCTGATCGCCCGTATCCTATCCGCCGGCCCGGCGTTTGCCGCTTCGTCGGACATGGTTTTCCCCGGCAAAGACTGGCAAGAGGCGACACCCGAGTCGCAGGGCGTGGACTCGGCCAAACTCGCAGCGGCAGTTTCGTATCTGAAGGATAAGTCCGGCTCCGACGGCGTCAACGAGCTGGTTATGATCCGAAATGGCCGCCTGATCTGGAAAGGGTCCAACATCGATAAAAAACACGGCGTCTGGTCTCTGACCAAATCCTTCACGAGCACCGTGCTGGGCCTGCTCATCGACGACGGTAAGACAACGCTCGATACCCGCGCTAAGGATTACGTCCCCACTATGGCGGCGGTCTATCCGGACGTCACGCTGAGGCACTTCACTACGATGACAAGCGGCTATTACGCCGTCGGCGACGAACCCCGCGGCACCTACAGGCACGGGCCGAGCCGGACGCCGTTCAAACCGGCGGCCAAACCGCTGTTCCAACCGCCCGGCTCACACTACGCGTACTGGGACTCGGCCATGAACCAGTTTGCCAATGTCCTGACCCGCATCGCGAATGAGCCGATAGAGGAACTGTTCAAACGTCGAATCGCCGATCCGATCGGTATGGACCGGTCCAGGTGGGACTGGGGCGATTTCGGGAAGGTGGACGCCATCGTCGTCAACGGGGGCTCCGGAAACAATAGTAAGCACATGTTTATCTCGGCCCGCGAGCTGGCGCGATTCGGCCACCTGTTTCTCAATCGCGGCCAATGGAACGGTAAACAGATTATCGGCGCCGAATGGGTCGATATGGCCACCCGATCACAAGTCCCCTTATCCATCTCACTGGGAAAATTTAGTGCCGCGGACGGCCGGGGCACGTACGGTTTCAACTGGTGGGTCAACGGGATCAATCCCCAAGGCCAAAGGAAATGGCCGGACCTACCTGCCAGTGCGTATTCCGCCAGCGGTTATAACAACAACGACATGTTCATCATCCCGGAGTGGAACATGGTCGTCGTCCGCCTCGGTCTCGATCAGAAGGACGTCCCGCTCGGCGACGCCACCTACAACACGTTCCTGAAAAAAGTCGGCCTTGCCCGTTTGTAATTATTCTGGACTTTGTACGCTTTTTGCATACACTTGTACGCGATATGCGAACAACAAAGAAAACTGCGATTGACTGGCTCTTACCGGAGGTACGCAAGGAAGTTCTGGCTTTACTCTTAACCAATCCTCAGCAACGCTTGCATCTGCGCGATATAGCTCGAAAAACCGGCTTGGCACCCGGCACAGTTCAACGAGAGCTTACTGGTCTTGCGCAAGCTGAAATTGTACTCAAACAGAAAGATGGAAATCGTACGTATTATCAGGCCAATAAAGGTTGTCCCATTTTCCCTGAGCTTTCCAGCCTACTACGCAAGACCGCCGGCTTGGTCAACATCCTGAGGAAGGCTTTGGAACCGTTGTCTAAAAAGATAGAAGTGGCCTTTATCTATGGCAGTTTCGCAGCCAATTCTCATAAAGCGAACAGCGATGTGGATCTCATGGTGATCGGCTCGTGCGGTTTTGGAGAAGTTGTCGCAACAATCGGAAAGACACAAGAGGTAATTAGTCGGGAAATCAATCCCTCTGTTTATCCTAAAGATGAATTTAAAAAGAAAATCGCGAGAGGACACCACTTCCTTAAAACAGTTTTTGCCGCTCCCAAAGTTTTTCTGATGGGAAATGAACATGAGCTTGAAAAGCTGGCTTCAAAACGGCTGGCTCACGAAACACGAAACCAGCCGGGAAGAAATCGGAAATCTTCTGGGCGTGGCTGATCGAGACCTGTGCGATTGCCAGTCCGTCGGCCTGAGCGCCGACTGGAAAATGAACATTGCATACAATGCGGCATTGCAGGCAGCAACGGCGGCTTTGGCTGTTTGCGGTTATCGAGCAAGCCGAGATTCCCACCATTACAGGATCATTCAGTCACTGGCATATACGATAGCGGCCAAAAATGAACTCATTGCTCAATTTGACCAGTTCCGAAAGAAACGCAATATCGGCGGATATGAACAGGCCGGCCTCGTAAGCGATGCAGAAGCCGATGAGATGATTGCTTTAGCACAAGAGTTACGAAATGAAGCAGAGGCGTGGATCCGAAAGAAGGACCCCAAATTTTTGTAGCGAACGTCGTGGAGCGCCAAGAACGCGGCTCATTTGAAAGGCGAAAAAGATGAGAACGGTAAAGAAACTATCACTCAGATTGCTCGTTTGTGTTCTCTTTCTGCAACCGATGGTTTCCGGCACTGAACGGAGCGATTCGATGCTCGAGAAGATCGGCGTGACACGTGGAATTTGCGTGCTCCTCGGCGAGGGCGCGGGAGAGCTTGCGATTCAACTGGCTCGTGCGAGTGACTTGTTGATATACGTCCAGTCGCCGCGAGGGCGAGATGTTGAAACGATACGCAAGGCCGCTGACGCAGCGAATCTTTACGGCACACGAATCTTCGTGGATAAAGGCCCGTTGACAAAGCTCAGCCTGGCTGACAACGTCGCCGATGCGGTGATCGCTTTGGATGGAGCACGAGATATGTCCAAAGCTGAAATATTGCGCGTCTTGAGACCACGGGGAAAGGTGCTGTTAGGCCGTGACGTTGTCGTCAAGTCATTTCCGCCGGGTGTGGATGACTGGAGCCACCCGTATCACGGCCCGGACAACAATCCGCAATCCAACGACCGTATCGCTCGCTCGCCTCATCTGACCCATTTTCTGGCCGAGCCGCTTTACGCACCGCTGCCCCAGGTGGCGGTCGCCTCGGCGGGACGGGTGTTCAAGGCGTTCGGGCACGTCGCCTTCAAGACCCGAGAAGAACCGTATCTGAACAAGCTCGTCGCGTTCAACGGCTATAACGGCACGATCCTCTGGCAGCGGGACCTGACCGAAGGCGTGATGATCCATCGCAATACCCTGATTGCGACGCCCACGCGGGTCTATGTCGGAGATGATAAGTCTTGCAACGTCATCGACGCTGCGACCGGCCGGCTCGTGGACGAGATCGTCCCTCCGGTGGACGTTGCCGGCGGGACGTTCTGGAAATGGATGGGCATCGAAGACGGCGTTCTCTGCGCGCTGGTGGGCGAGCCGGAACAAAGGGACCCGACCATGCGATGGCGGCGGGAAAAGCACGGCTGGCCCTGGAATCCGATCTCGAAAGGTTTCAACCAGCCGGACGGTATTAAGGACAGCGAAAAGGCGTATCTCGCCCACCCCTGGGGATTCGGGCGGAACGTGCTGGCGATCGACCTCAAGACGAAGAAGACCTTGTGGGATTACCACGAGAAAGAGCCGATAGACGGCCGGGCCGTGTGCATGAAAAACGGGCGGATTTACCTTTTTCGTTTCGGGGCCTACCTAACCTGCCTCAATGCAACCACGGGTAAGGTCGTTTGGCGTAAAACGCCGGAAAATGCGCCGGGATTGTTTGCGGCCATCGGTCCATACTCGAACCGCCAGGGCGCTTACTGTAACTGGCGGACGACATGCTATCTCAAATGCAGTGACGATGCGGTGTACTTCGCCGGTCCCCAGGTCGGCAAACTTCTGGCGGTCTCGGCCGCGAACGGCGAACTCTTATGGACTCATCCGTACAATAATTTCCAGTTGGTGCTGAGAGACGACGGGCTGTACGCCATCGCCGGCCAGAACGACCGGGGCCATCTGAGCCGGAAGTTCAATCCGCTGACCGGGGATACCCTGGCCGCATTCGAGACGGGCCGGCGGGCCTGCACGCGGCCGAACGGCGCTTACGACGCCATCTTCTACCGCGCCCGGGGCGGCTCGACCCGATTCGACCTGGCCAGCAGCCAACCGCAACTGGTCTCCCCCATGCGCGCCCAGTGTCACGACGGCGTGACAATCGCCAACGGCCTGTTGTACTGGTGGCCCTCTGTTTGCGATTGTCAACTGACGCTCTACGGCATCACGTGCCTGGGTCCGGCAGGCTCGTTCGATTTTAAACCGTCGGGCGCCGAAGCAAGACGTCTCGAAACCGCCGAAGGGAACGTAACAAACGTAGCCGCCCTGCCCGAATCCCCCGACGACTGGCCGACGTTTCGCGCCGACAATACATGCAGCGCGACGACACCGGCTATCCTCCCCGAAAACGTTAAACGCTTATGGCAATATGAACCGGGAACGATGGGCAAAACGACGACCGCGCCGGTGGCCGTCGGCGGTCTTGTGTTCACAAGCGGGGCCGACGGTATCGTCCGCGCCGTGGATGCAGCAAACGGAAACCTCCGATGGAAGGCCTACACAGGCGGCACCGTCCGAATGGCCCCAACGATTTGGGAAGGGCGCTGCTTTGTCGGCTCCGGCGACGGGTGGGTCTATGCCTTCGAGGCCCAAACGGGCCGGCGGCTCTGGCGTTTTCGAGCGGCGCCCGCCGAGCGGAAGATCCCCGTCTATGGCGAACTGCTTTCTACCTGGCCGGCGGCCGGCGGCGTCCTGGTCGAGGACGGCATCGCGTACGTCGCCGCGGGTATTGTGGATTATGACGGAACCTACGTTTACGCCCTGGACGCCGTAACCGGCCGGGTTAAGTGGCGAAACGAAACCTCAGGGCATCTCAATGCGACGTCGCGCTGCGGCATCAGCGTTCAGGGGCATCTCTTGTTGAACGACGGCAAGCTGTATCTGGCCGGGGGAAATGCCGTCTCGCCGGCGGTCTATGATGCCACAAACGGCACGTGTCTCAACGATCCCGACCAGGTCCAACGGATCACACAGAACAACGTGCTCCTGACCTACAGCCCTCGCGGCTGGGAGCTTTCTTTACTGGCCGATCATGTCGTCACGTGCGGCCGGCCTTTTTACGCTCATCCGGATTATGATGTCTTCGATGCGACCGCCTTTAGCAGAGTTTTCCTCTCGTCCGGCGCGTCGCGCGATATCGTCTGGACGAGCAATCAAAACAGCAGACGCGTTCTCTGTTTCGACCGAATCGACAGAGACACGCTGAATAGAAATCTGTCGAAGCCGCAGAACCAGTTCTTAGTGGATTGGATGAAGCTGGGCATCAGGAAAAAGCCGCTCTGGAGGTGCGATTGCAGGGAAAGCCTCGCCGTGGCCGTATGCGGCAACGCCGTGGTGATCGCCGAAGCGTCAAAGATTTCCGCCGTGAGTATGGATACCGGCCGGGCCCTCTGGTCCTGCCCGCTTCCCGCCCGTCCCGTGGAGTGGGGGCTGGCGATTGATCGTCGGGGCCGCGCCGTCGTAACCCTCAGGGACGGGAGGATTCTCTGTTTCGGGCGTTCCATTTGACGATCAAACGCTCCCATGACAGAGCAACGCTTATCGCGAAACGATTTCGATGGGAATGGCCGGTAAGATACCCATCAAGTTGCGCCGTTTCGCGGGAGCGGGCTTGCCTTCCTGCGGCTTTGGCGTCGATTCCCTGAAGGCCTCGACGATCAGGTTATCGGCCATGCCGGGTCGGCTCAGGTCCTTATCGGCCTTGAGCCGGAACGTCAGACCTCCGCGCACCACGGCTACGTCGTGAAGCGTCACGCCTTCGGGAGGCTCATTGAGTTCGAGCGCCGCCTGCTTGAAGCTTTGGCCCCGGTTCGTTTTGAACAGCACCTGCGCTGAGCCGCCCACGGGAATCTGTATGGGCCCCTTGGCGGTCAGCTCAACGGGAGGCGCCCCCCACCGGGCCTTCTGCACGACCACCAGGAACTCCTGCGCCGGCACCAGATGCCGGTAGAGAAAAGCCTGCATGACGTCATCGGCGGCAACGACGGGCCGGCTAATCATTTTGCCCCCAACTCCGGCACGGCCTTCCAGCGTCAGGGCGACCGGCCGATCCGGCGCCTTGGCGGGCGCCCTTAGCGTCATGCGGACCTGATCGCACCCGGCGGGAATGCGCCCGCCGCTCAGCGCGAAGCCCCGAGACGTCTCTTTGAGGACGATATCAATCGGACCGCGATAACCGTCTTTCCGTAATGCGTGAACGCGAATCGGAACGACCTGACCGGCGCGCATGTTGAGGTTGGACGGCGTCACGCGAAGCGCAAAGTCCCCCTCGGCCGGCGCGACGCGCAAACGATACCCGTACGCGTCGCCCCCGTGACGCTGGATATCGGATAGATGCACGTAGTACGTCCCGTGCTTCGGTAACTCGGCGAGTAAATAGGAGTCCGCATGATGCGTCATCAATCCCAGCACGTCCCGGTGCAGATGACTTTCCTTGACCATGTGATCGTCGTTCCATTGCAGCACGCGTCCCGTCGCATCGGTCAGCCGCAGCAGCGAATCCAGCGGAGAATTCAGGCGGCGCGCATTGACTTCCACCGCGATCTTATCGCCGGCCCGTCCCTCGAACCGGAAGACATCGACGTCCCCGTCCTCGCCGATCCGCCCGTTAACAATCTTCGGCGGATCGATCCGCTGCGCCTCCCCGGCGGTATTGTTCGATTCCGTTTCGTCGCACTCCGGCAGGGTATCGACCGCGTACGGCACGGCGTTCGAGAATCGCTTCCCGTCGTAATAGGCGGTCCGCCGAATACCGTCCCCGTCCGGTTGCGTATCGAGCGGCTGGTGCTCTTGGGGGAGATTCCAGCCGGAGACCTTTGCGACGGTCTTACGCCCCGCCCGTCCGCCTAACGGGAACATCTGCGTCATAAAGGGTTGTTCGCTGACCGAGACGCGATAGACGAAATCCTCGCGTCCGCGATAGATGGAGTCGCGAATCTCCAGCTCATACTCCCCGGTTCCTTCGATCCGGTAGAAAAGAACGGGATCGGGATCGAAACGGAAATCGTCCGCGTAGGCCATTTCGTTGCCCGCCGCGTCGTAGAGCGCCACGGTCGCCTGAAACCAGCCGGGCACGGCGTCGGCCAAATACGGGATCAAACGCCGTGCGTGCGCCTGGATCACGAGCTTCTGACCCTGGCGTGCACGGAAGCGAAAGCGATCGACGTCCCCCGGCATGATCTGCCCGTTCAGTAAGACCGGCAGCGCAAGGGGCTTGGCGCTCAACAGGCTGGTTAGTTTCGGCAGGTTCGGCAATTCCGGATACGCCCTCTCGTCGTTCGGCTCCAGCTCGCGCACCTCCGGAAGCAATCCCACCTGGAAAACGACGGGATTGGTCACCCCCGCCCGCGCGCCGAGCCTGAGCTCCCGGTTGCCCGGCGCCGCATCGGCGTCGATCGTGACTTCGATCAACACCATCTCGGAAATCTGGCGGTTGATCTGCAACTTGGTCCGCGGGAAAAACAACATACTTCTAACGTGAGCCAGCTCCCGCAGGCTTTTGTTCTCCAGATCCTCCAACAACGGATGGTCCGGCAGCTTCACCTCGGGCTTCTTTTCCTCTTCTTTCTTCGCGGCCTCCTCTTTCTTTATGTCCGTCTTCGGTCGTCCAACGTTTGTTCTTCGTCGTTTAACGGGCTTGGAGCGAGGGCGGTATTGAATCGGCAGGTCGGACAGACGTTTATCGCGCACTTCCTTCATGCGCTCCTGAAGTAACGCGCGTTGCTCACTCTGGATATTTCTGAGCGGACGGATGTACTTAATAATTTTGGCGCGCACGCCCTCGCCGGAGATATACACGTCGCCGGCGCCTCGAAGGCCTTGCCCCCCGGCCGTGATTTGAAACGTCGTCCCCCGCTGTCCCCCCGCAGGGTAGAGATATCCGATCTGAGGCTGGGTCGTGCGCGACTGGCCCCGCGCCGTCACGCTGCAAAGACAGAGAAAAACACATCCGGCACAAGAAATGAGAAGCGAGGGACGAAAAACGAAGGACCACGGGCGGGAGAGAACAGATGCATTGCGGGAAAGGATTCGTCTATCACCCATCGTCGTGTTGTCCATCATATTCTGTCTTCCGATTAATAGATTAACATTGGCACACGGGCAAACGTTCGTCCGTGGCGGATGAGGCGGCGAGCTCATTTCGACGCCTAAATAATAAACCGGGTTCCTTTTGTTTCGCCCCTTGTCCCACGCTGCTGGAACGTTTGCGTGGGAGAATCATCCGTCTGCGGTTCCGACATATAGGCCGCGGAATAATCGAGCGTCTCGATAAGGTGCTGCAAATAATCCGCCGCGGTCAAGCCGCTTTCGATATTCTTATACGATAAGGCCAGATCGGCAAGATTCGTATCCGCATATTCACCGACATTGTTGAAGGCACAGTATAAATGAACCGCGAAAACCGGATGATACCCACCGATGTTTTGACCTTGCCTGCCCCCCACATTATAGAGTCGTCCAATGGAGAACGTTCTTTGGCTCAGTTCATTTCTCAGTCCGTAGATGAATCCGCCCGACCCTTGATTGCCGTTAAGATCATCCTTAAATTTATCCGTCGGATAGAGGATACTTCCTTCCATGTAATAATCCTGTTCGGCCTCATTCGTAAAAAAGATATTCACGTAGCGCGTCGCGTTCGGATCGTTCTGGTTCCACGCGGCCATATGCTGAAGGTAGCGTTCGCTGATGACTTCCGTGAGGATCACATGATCGCCGGCCTCAGAGACGTCGCCCTCGTACACGGCATCGGCCAATTGTTGTGTAAACATCTCCGTCGCTTCTTTCATCGCGTCGATATCACTGGTTTTCATCGAGTCGGACACATCGACAAAAATCATAAAATAAGTGCCCGTGGCCATTTCCGCCCACGTCGGCGCATTCGGCTCATTCGGCTCGCCGGATTCCCCTACCTTGGTAAGCTCGATCTGCTCAGGGTGGAAGTCAAGATATTCACCGACAAGGTCCGCCTCCGGGGGCGACGGCAGTGCGTAGGCTCCAAGAGCCCACAGGCCGAAGCACCCGAAAAGACAAAAAACGGCTCTGTGACGCGTGCCGTTGGACTTCTTCATCATTCATCTCCTTTCGGACCGTCCGTCCCAACAGCGAGCAGACAATCCGAGACGTTCCGTATCTGAAAAAGACCCAAACCACCCAAATGCTGCCCGGACTGAGACTTCTATAGAACATTATATACCCGACGCCCGCACAAGTCAAGACGCCAGGCACAGGATGGGAACGTCCGTATTCGCAATTCCGTTCTATAACGGCACCATCGCACCCAAACCTTCTATTTCAGCTCGTTCGAATACACGCGTCGCCGCGGCTAAATCCTGGACGGCAATGCCAACGGATTTGAAAAGGGTGACCTCTTGATCCGAGGTTCTCCCAACCACCTTTCCCGCGAGGATCTCACCCAGTTCGGCGTGAATCTGCGTATCGAGCATGTGCCCCTTTTTCATCGGGATCAAAAGATCGCCTGTTTCCTGCAGGACCGATTCACGGTGGTCAACAATCAACAGCGACCGGAGGACCGTTTGTTCAGGGATCTCCTGCACGTCGGGCTGATAAGAACCGATCGCATTAATGTGCGTACCCGGAGCAATGTCCGCATCGTCAAAGACCGGCGTGGAGGATACCGTCGCCGTACAGACGATATCGGCATATTGCAGCGCCTCACGGGACGATTCAGCGACGACGATCTCAACCGCGAGAACGGGTCCCATTTCTCTGGCAAACCGGACGGCCGTTTCTTTCACGATATCGTAAATCCAGACCTTTTTGACGGGCCTGACCGCGCCCATCGCCGCAAGCTGCGTACGTCCCTGGACGCCGGCGCCGAGAATAGCGACGGTCTCGGCATCCGGTCGTGCCAAGAGGTCCGTCGCCGCTCCCGATGCGGCCCCGGTACGCAGGGCGGTCAGAAACGTACCGTTAAGAACAGCGAGCGGCCTTCCGGTTTGCCCGTCCAGAAGGCAGACAAGCCCCTGAATGGAAGGCAAACCGTTCTTCGGGTTGGCGGGAAAGATATTCACTACTTTCAATCCGATCTTCCCGAAACAATCGGCATAGGAAGGCATGAACAGCGCGGTGCCGTTATGTGCGGGGATATCAATGTGTGTCCGTGTCGGCATGGTCACCCGGCCGGCCGAGACCGCCTCGAAAACCTCTTTCATCGCCGCAACAGCCTCTTTCATGGGCAGCGCCCGGCGAATATCTTCTTCAGAGAGAATACGAATCTTGTTGCTATCCACGATAGACTCCTAAGGTCTCAAATTCTCCGTTAATTTCGCTTCAATGGCCTTCGATGTCTCCGTGACGGACAGTCCTCCGAGCGCCGTGCACCGCAACGGATGCGGCAGGCTCCTTCCGACTTCATCCATCGCCCCGATCACCTCATCAAGCGGGATCAACGGATCGTAGTCCGCCAGGGCCATATTCGCACAGGCCAACGCATTACTCGCGGCCATCACATTCTTGCCGAGACACGGAACCTCCACACGATTCGCGACCGGATCGCAGATCATGCCCAACGAATTTTGCAGCGCTATCGAGGCCGCCGCCACGGCTTGCCGGATCGTACCGCCGCCGAGCGTCGCCAACGCAGCGGCCGTCATGCCGGAGGCCGCTCCGCACTCCGCCTGGCATCCGCCGACCTCCGCCGCAAACGTCGAACGCGAGGCAATGAAAACCCCGATCAATCCGCCCGCCAGCATCGCCTTCACGACCTCTTCATCATCGAGCCCTAACGCATCGCCCACCGCCAGACAAGCACCCGGAAGGGCGGCACACGAACCGGCCGTCGGTGCGGCTACGATAATCCCCATCGAACTCTTGACCTCCATGATCGCGGTAACATATAGAATCATGCGATTGAGCAGAGGCGCATCGAGTAAGGTCTTGGCTTTCATCTTCCCGTAAAAACGGTCCGACTGGCGCCCTAAAATACGATCCTCATAATCCGTGCCCTTGAGGCCGTGCTCCACGGAATGGCGCATGATCCGCACGATCTCACCCATACGTTGTAATACGTCCCGTTCGGTTAAATGTCCGCGGGCGCATTCGTAAGCGAGGGCCATGTGCCATAAAGACCGGCCGGGAGAGTCTTTGTGGTCGAGCATCTGCTTGCACGTTGTAAAGGGGACCTTTAGACCGCTGCGGGACAGGACGGGCAGAACGGGCGAGAGCTTCCTTACGGCGTGAATATTGAACTTCTTTTTCATCTCCGCCAGGACGGCATCGTTGATGAATCCCTGCGCCCTGACCTCCAGAAGATGAGCATCATTGTTCGTATGCAGGAGAACGTCGTCCGCCGGAACGGCTTTCGTTAAATAATCGAATAGTTTTGAGCCGTCCGTTTGGGTATAGATCAGCGTTTCCCAATAATCGCCGTCAACGGAGACGGAGAAGCCGTCGATCTCGACGACGTGAATCATCCCGCCTCCCGTGGATAAGGCAGTCAGCACGTGGCTATCTCGATTATTGCTTAGGTGGAGACGATATACGTTCGGGTGCGACAGATCAAGAGAGACGATCTTGATGGAAACGTCGATCCCCTCCCGGACAATAGCCTGGGCCGATTCGGGCAGCCTCTCATCGACGGCCTCCCAGCCCATCAGTCCGGCGAACAAACCCATATCCGATCCCTGACTGGTGTGGGTAGTCGCAAGCGATCCATCCTTGTCGAACTCGACGATGACCTGTGTCAGATCGCCGCCCATTAAATCCCGGGCCAGCCGCCCGATTCTCAGTCCGGCCGCACAATGGGAGCTGGACGGCCCCCGCATCACCGGGCCAATCACATCGTTAAATAGACTCACAAACATAAAGCATTCCAAACATATCACAAAACCTCAATTCGCACCTAATCTACCGGGACAGCCGGACAGATTCCACCCTCTTTTCATAACCATTTGATCATTCAGATACGAACGGCCACAGATTTTCATGCCACCGAGGCCACCGAGGCCACCAAGAATGGTCAGTCAGCCGTCGGATGGGCAGCTCGCTTGCCCATGCGGTCAACTTTTCCTGATCGCGCGGGAGCTTTTCAGTGTATAATATATGCTACAACGATATGAAAAATCTGAATCGCAAGTTGCAAAGAGTCGAGTTATGAGCAGTTCAATGTTCAATCGTAAGGCTGTCGTTGTTGTCATCGCAATAATCGTTGGCTTGCTTCACTTTATCACGGGTCCGGGGTATCGTGGCCCTTTTCCGGCTTTTGTCAATGGGTACATGATCGATATCCTCCTTCCATTGGCCATGTACCTGGTGCTGGGAATCGCCAGGCAATCGATTCTACGAAGCCCCCTGGCCCGGGGTGTCTTTGTCTTCTCGATTGGCGCCGTGACGGAAACGTTGCAGTATTTCGATGTCCCGATCTTTGGCCGGACATTCGACGGGCTGGATTACCTCATGTACGGATTCGGGATCGCGCTTGGGATCGCCCTCGAGAAGTTTGTGTTATCTAAAATCCCAATCGGAACGCCACACGAGCAGCCACGAAATGAATGAACGAGATACGAGCGACAAGATACGAATTTTGACACGGGTTTACACTGATTTACACTGTTCTTAAACTTGGATATTCGTCATTCGATGTTCGATATTCAAAAGTTCGTGCTATATACCATTAACGGATAATAGAAAAATGGGGTCTCTCCCTCTTAAAGCGAGGTCGATCAGATTATGCCGTGCCTCCAAAGTATGCGGGTGAGCATCACCAAGTATGATACGTCGGCCTTCAACTATGTAATGTAGCAGTGGCTCCATTTCTTCGTAGCGTTCTTGCTCTTTGACCCGTTGGCCAGATCGTTCTTCAATTCCGGGGTGTCCGGATGATCTTTGCAGAATTCAGGTCTGCTGACCTTGTCGCCATCACTGCATCCTTTCAGTAATCTGTATTCTGGCCGGCCCCTTCAAGTGGATTATCAGCAGTTCGCCCCCGGCAACGAAGATACGACGGATCGATGAACCATTTGGCACAAGATCCGGCCGCTGTCCGGCATGCAGTATTGTCACATTGGGCGTTGGTCCATCCCATCCGGACACAAGTATGTGGTAATTTTCCGGGCTTTGCGCAGCCCCCCATCCATCTACGGTGAAGGATGCGCCCGTCTTGTCTTCAGTGACGTTACGTATCGCGCACGGAGCGTGAATGAGACAATCGTGCATCGTCAATCGTCTGACATCGTAGATTTTGCCGGCACCGAAAAGTTCCGGCAGGTGTGCCTGTGTTGTCCCCGGATTTATAGCGGGGCCGTCACGATTCTGTGACTTCAGCCAGATGAAGTCCGGCAACAGACCGACTCGGCCGGGGTCCTCCGGGGGCCATGTCATTTGCAGGCCCGAGGCCGTGATTCCTTTTGCGATTTGCAGCCAGGGGCCGTCCGGATCGTATCGGCTCAACATATGCAGAGACGATGCGTAGACCAGCCCGCACCACTGAACGGGACGACCGAACCAGGGGCCTTTCCAGTTTGTCGCCCCGTAGACGGGGATCGTCGCATAGGGGCCGATCCGCCCCTCGGTGGGATTGACCAGATAGACGAAGGGAACGCCGGTCCATGCCCAGTAGCGCGCTTGATCGAGATAATCCCGTCGGGCGGAGAGGATGTGGCCAAGAGCATAGGCCTTGGCTAGGCGGCCTGAGGCGAGAATGTCGGGGGTATGCAAGGGTATCTCCCACGTCTGGGCGCCGCGAGGGACGGTATTTGTATAGAGCAAGGTCTGCTTATCCAACAGTTCGAGGGCCGACTCGATCAGTTCGGGATCGGCTGAAAGTGTCGCGCTTTCCAGGATACTCACCAGAGCGGCCGCTCCGTAACCGTTGGCGTGATGGGTGAAGTGTGTGCTGCCGTAGTCAATCTCTCCCGGCCGGTATATCTTGACACCGTTGGCGTCGAACTGCTCTAAGAGATCGATTGCCGCATCGTATCGGCGTTGCACGAACGCCTCAATGTCGCCGAATAACAACGGTGCCGTGGGCGGCCGCACATGCGAGACGCCCCCATCCATATGCCGGCCTTGAGGAATGCTGGTCAGGGCGTGGTCGATGGCCATGTGCAACTCGGCGATGAGTTCTACGTCGGCTTCGTGTAAACTTACGGCCAGCCAATCCATGAACATCGCGGCATCCGGCGCAGGAACTGCACCGAATCGATCATTCCAGACTGCATGCCGAAACAATCCTCCCTGGCGAATCTTGGAGTAAACCCAACCGTGTGCCAGTAATTGAGCCGCCGATTGCAGCCCGCCCTCGAATTGCGGCACGATCGGCAATCCCCTGAGATCGACATAAGCCTGTACGGCGGGCACCGCCGTGTCGTCTTGTCCGCCGATGATCCACAGTCGGGCCGTGATCGGTTCGTTCGCGGTCAATTTGATCGGCGTGTGAGCCAGCAGATCGTTCTCGAATCTGTTTTCTCCGACGGCCGGACCCGTCAATCCCATGACGTGCGCGCCCGAGTTGAAGATGCGGTC
>Ga0272442_10003555_pt1 | contig 21818 bp, 21 predicted proteins | sample SSMForm2O_FD_200262 | JGI IMG/M metagenome (GOLD analysis project Ga0272442, IMG submission 200262) | Marine sediment archaeal communities from Little Sippewissett salt marsh, Falmouth, MA, United States - SSM-Form-2O | ecosystem: Environmental > Aquatic > Marine > Wetlands > Sediment ... | reverse complement strand
GCAAATCCTTTATTTTAGAATTCCATGCAGAGATAGTTAGAGCTTTTGTATCTTGAATTCTTAAGTCCCAGTAATCTATTTCTTTGTTTTTAAGAATATTTTTTATCTTATCTATCATAATAATTAAAAAAAAGTCTGTATTTTATAAGCTTTTGTTGTTCTGACAAAGTAAATAATATTAATATTATAAGTTATAAATAATAGAAAGATTAATAAACTATCAAAAAAAGGATAAAAATATGCAAAATTATGATGAAATGTTAGATAATGCAATTGAAAAACTGCCTAAAATCAGCATTGACAAGAAAAGGTTTGAAATACCAAGAGTAAGAGGCAAATTCGAAGGAAATAAAACTATAATTACCAATATAAATAACATAGTATCTATTTTACACAGACCTATTAATATGCTTGTTAAATTTATTTCAAAGGCATTAGCTGTACCGATTGATTATGATGGTTCTAGATTAATTCTAAAAGCAAAAATATTACCTCAAAGAATTAATGAAAAAATTCTGGATTTTGCGAAACAATATGTGATTTGTGCTAAGTGTGGCAAACCTGATACAGAGATTATTGAAGAAAACGGGCAATATTTTATCAGATGTATGGCGTGTGGTGAAAAAGAGATTGCTAAAAATCCTGATATGATCAAAGAAGCTTAAAATTAGTTTTTCGATTTCATAAATTCTTTATTTCATAAAAGTTGATAATCCTACTTGTTTTTCTTGTTCTTTACCAAAAACATCCTCAATCCTTAATTTCAATAATTCTAGAGTTTGTTTCAGATAAGGACTAACAGCAAAATTATCAGCTATGTTCAAGCTTGGTTGTAAATATTTAACAATACTACCTTCAGAAATAGTAAATATAATTCTACCATTACACTTTAAACAGCTTCCTTTAATTGGAGGCCGCCTATAAGATTCATTACAATTAACACACCTAAATTTTTGCATTGAAAATTTTCTTAAATTACCTTTAAGATCCCTTAAAAAATGTTTTTCTATAACCAATCTAGCAACATCAGCCTCATCAACTGCTCTAATTTTTCTTGCTAAATTTAATTGACCATCAAGTTTTTCTTGCATTGAAGGCAATATTTTATATGCTGAACATAAAATACCTTTATTAAAATTATCTGTATCATGTGTAAACATCATATTTTCATATTGATCAGGTGTATCAAGTAAATTCTTGATTATTTGTACTTTAATATCATACGGAGTTTTATATTGTTCTGCTGATTCATATAATTCTAAAGGATATCTAGAAACAACATCAACATTAAATGCCATATCATCAACTTCAGATGGTCTTAATATTGTTGATAAAACTAATGGAGCATCCATTGTCGAACCTCTATTACTTGTTAGATATTTTCTTGAGAAATTAAGAAAACCATCTAACAACAATAAAAATCCAATTTCATCGCCATCAGTATCTCTTCTTTCTGCTGCATGATAATAAGGATGTGCCATAAACATTTGTGTTTTTGAAAATCCTATTATTCTTCCTACCATCCCTGCACTTGTATGCGGTGCTAATCCTATAATCAAGTGACCTATAAGGTCATCAGTTTTTTTTACATTATAATAGGGTTGAATTCCATAAACTCTCTCCAATAGATCGTCAATATATTTGGTTATTTTTATCAGAACAACATCTGCAGGTTCATCAGGAGACTCAGGACAAGAAGGTAAAATTATGTCTTGAGGTTTTATTTCTAATATTTGATTATCATCAATAAGTTCTTTACCATAAATATCTTTTTCATAACCTAATTCTTTTAATCTTGTTAATGAAACATTAATTTCTTTTGGTTTGAAATGAGTACAGGTCATCTCAGAAGCATCATATCTAACAGTACCATCTTTATTAACATGAACATCATGAATAGATCTTAAGATACTTTTTGCCATAAATTCAGGAATATGTTCTTTATTTACTGTACCTCTCACACCTTTAATTAATTTGTTTGTATCAATGCCAAACTTTCTTTTAATCTGATTAAATAAGTCTTTAACATCATAATTATTTATCAATCCAATGTGTTTTGTTTTTTGATTACAATCCAAACATACTTTGTATGTTGTATATTTTTTACAACTCTCGCAATAAAATTGAGAAAAATCGGCCTTTACAATTCCTGCATCAAGCGCATTATTTAATGAACGCATTCTTCCGCCTTGCTCACCAACAGGAAACAATCCATGAGGTGAACCTTGCATCTTACGCATCTTTGCTTTTTCAGGTCTACCCATCCTACCGCCGATATAAGTGCCTGATTTGTCTTTGATTTTTATCTTTGATACTGAATTAATAAACTCCAGATTTGAATCTGAATTATCAAGTTTAAGAATAAGTTCATCAATATATTGATTATCAATTATTTTAATTTCATCATCAGAAAGACCGAATTTAGAATCTTTTGAGAAATCAACAAAGTTTAAACCAAATGTAATATACAAAGCTAAAGAATTATTATCATCCAAAACAACATATTCATTATTTGCTAATTCATGAGGTATACCTATATTTTCTAAGATTTGTTTTTCTTTTTCATATGATTTGTAAGGTAATATTATTTTAAAACAAGAACTATTTTGAATAGTATTGGAATCGGTAAAATAATCAGGATAACTTGATTTTTTCAGAATAATCTCTGCATGCTTTAACCATTGTAATAATTGTTTTAGTTCTTCTTTAGATACATCTTTGTAGTGAAAAGTGTAAGCAGGATGCAGAGGTATTTCTAATGCTTTAGATAATTGATAAAATAACAAACAAGGATATTTTCTTGAATAAAGATAATTTCCTATTATGTCTTTTATTATCTCTTCTTTTATGTTAGTTCGTGCAGATAGTAAAGGTAATTCTATTTCTTTATTGTTTAATGATTTTTCTAGATCTAAAGCATACCATTCTTCATTATAACCACAAGGTGCTAGAACATGACCTCTATCAAAAAAATCACCATAATTTATCAAAACATCACCTAAAAATAATACCTTATCAACTTCTTTTGATATTTTTTTTGCTTCGTCATAATTATTTAATTTTATTACAGAACCATTTTTTAGTTTAACCAAAGGTCCTTCAATTGTATCGCAAGGTGTGAAAGCCGAACCTTTACCAGGTCTTTCTACCTTTAATTGAGTACCTATGGCAATAAAATCATCAAGTACAGCCATTGTTGCTGGACTAATACTTTGTGCAGAATAACCTGATGCTCTTGATCGACCATATCTTAACCTAAAACCTCCTTCACGCATAGGATGACTAATAACAGGTCTACCTGCCACAATATCAGAAACAAAAGTATAATCAGGCAATATCTTAGGTTTTTCTTTTGATTCTGAAGAAGTTGTTTTAGAAGATTTTTTTGCTTTTAGTTCTTTTTGCAACTTAATATATTTTTCAAAAAAGTTCCATTGCTCCATATCAAAGTCATTACCCCATTTTGATAGATTTTTCCACAACTTAGGAGCTTTTAATGGGACACAACTAGACATCACTAAACAAAAACCACTTCTTATGAAATTGGTTTCTATTCTTGGAAGATCCTTAAAATTACTAACTTCAATTTTTTCAGAAGGTTCACCACCTACTTCGACAGGAATATTATCCATAAGATAATGAATTTCTTCTTCAAAAGGATTATATTGTAAATTTGTTACTCTCTCATGATAATCTCTTAGTTCAGTAATAGTTCTCTTCTTTTCTTTTTCATCAGGATCATAAACATCATAACCCATTTTTTTCCTTACATAATCTGCAATTAAAACAGATAATGCGGCATTTGTACCGCCTGCATTTCTAATAGGGCCTGCATACTTAATACAAAAATATTCGCCTCTCCCATCACGTCTTTGTTTTATATCCAATCCTATAAAACCATCCAAAGGACTTGAAACAACACCAACAGTACTATATGCAAAACCAGTTCTTATACCAACTTCAATTGCTTCTTTTTTGTCATTAAATTTACAGAATTTTTCTTGAGCAACTTCTTCAGCAATCTTTAGAGCTACTCTCCAATCCAATGCACCATATTTTTTTTCTAGTTCTATTATACGTTCAACAATACCTGAACCTTTAATTTGAGGAGCAACAACAGAAATAAGACCTTCAACTCTTTCAGCCATATTTTTTGCAATAGATATTTCAACAAAATCTTCAGGATCATAATTCTTTTTTCTAGCTATTTCTGCAATCTTATAACATTTTTGAGTTTCGTCTTGCAATAATTTAAAATATTTTTTCATTGAGTCTGTTGCAATAACATCAATATCAGAAATATCATCACTATATTCAAAATCTATTTTAGTTAAACTATTTCTTCTATTTTCTATTTCTTCGCTTTTTTCAAATTGATTTAAGTTTGTTACCATTTTTTAATTTTTATTATTTGTTAATCTTATTGAAAATTTATTGTCTTTAATTTTCTTGTATTTAGATTAATTACAGCAACTCTACTAGGTTCAGGTTCATGCCCTACTTTTTCTTGGAATGTTGTTTTATCTTCCCAACAAGATCCATTAATTAATGTTATATTTTTATACATGGCGGATTTGTATTTATGGACATGACCTGTAATAAAAATGTCAGGAATTATATCAATAACTAAATGATCATCACCAGGAATATATAATGATGATGTATGAGTAGGTGCAAGATGCCTTTTCTTAAGTAATAATTTCATTAAATCATCTATTGCGTCATAACCACCATTAAATCTTAACATAGGAATATTAGCAACATAATAATCAAAACTATAACCATGGTATAATAAAACAGTAAGTGCTTCATGGGATTTTTTAGAACTGATTTCAAGATAAGAAGGATTTGAAACAAAAATAACATTATCATAATCATCTAGATTTTTTCTGAATCTTTCAGGTATTGGTGGTTGAGGTTCAGATAAACGCATAGCATCATGATTTCCAGGCGTAATTACAATCTTAACGTATTTGGGTATTTTTTTGATAAGATCAAAGAAAACTTTGTATTGATCATCAATATCTTTTATTTTTAATTCATCTTCTTGACCAGGATAAATACCAATACCTGCAACAATATCACCTGCAATAAACAAAAATCTTGTTTTTAATGCCATCCTTTTTTGTTCATAATTACCTAATCTTCCATTAATCCATTCTATGAATTTATTAAAACTATTTTCTAGAAATAAACTAGACCCTACATGAAAATCAGAAAAAACAACAGCATAAACTTCTTCGTCTAATTTTTTTAGTTCATTAGTTAAGGGTATTTCTGGAAAAACTAGATGTGTTGCAAACACAACGCCTTTTTTATAAACTCCTTTAATACCTATTACTTCGTCTAGAACCAATTCGTCTTTTGCAGAATTATGTAGATCTTGATTATTCTTACTAATATAACATGTAATCATACCAGTATCATCTTCTAATGTAATTTTAATATGACCATTTCTTGTTTCACCAATTTCATAAACTAGTCCTATTAATGAAACTTCTTTTGCTTTTGGAGATATCTTCTTTATACTTACTGGAGCACTTAACTCTTTATGAGATAATATCATAGGTTTTATCTTTTCTAATCTTGATTTAAAATGATTTACAAAATCTGAAACTGTTTTTTTGCTAGGTATTAAAGAATGATTTTTAATTAGTTTAATTTCATATTCATCTGCATTTAAATTATCTAGATTTATCTTATTTTTGTTTGTATTTGTTTTATCACTAGATAAAGAAAATAAGGAAACATAATGATCAAAACTTTTATTAAAAATTTTACAATCAAAATCATTTGTTGTCTTGTATTTATTCATTAATTCTATAAATTTATTATACAAACTAGGATCTTCAGGTAAGGATTCAATAAAATTGTGCATTACAACTATCTTATTTTTTATGAGAAACGATACAAATTCCCTCTTTGAATTAATAGATCTATCCATAAAAACTAGGAAATCAAATTGATTTAAAACTCTAATGGTTTAAGAAAATATTGATTAAATAAGTTGTTTTAAAGGTCTAATGTATTCTTTAAAAAATCTATATTCTTGTCCCATGATGAAGAAGGTATAGCTAGTGTGATTTCTTTAGTTCTACCATATCTACCTTTAGAAATAACTTTTGTATTTATTAATCCTAACATATCAAATTCACCTAAAATATCTAATAATCGTCTAGAAGTTAAAGGCTTTAATCCTATTTCAATACATATGCTTTTGTATACATCATAAACCTCACTTGTATATAAAGAAGTTTCTCTACTTTTACTTAATTTTAGTATTGAATATAATGTTATCTGATGTTGTTTTGGTTGTGTAATAACAATATCATATATTTTATCTCTTTCAATTTTTTGCTCAGCTTCATCAATATGCGACATATCTACATAAGCTAAACTTTTTCTCTCAGCAATTTCACCTGCCACTCTTAATAATTCTAATGCCCTTCTTGCATCACCATGTTCTCTTGCTGCAAGTGCAGCACATTTTTCTATAACACCTGGTTTTATTGAATTTTTCTTAAATGCTCTTTCAGCTCTATGTTTTAATATATCTTGAATTTGAACAGCATTATAAGGTGGAAACACTAATTCTTCTTCACTTAAACTTGATTTTACTCTAGGATCAAGATCATTTGAAAAGGTAAGATTATTACTTATACCTATAATAGAAATTTGTGCATTTTGCAGTTCTGTATTTATTCTAGTTAGATTATATAAAATTTCATCACCTGCTTTTTGCACTAATTGATCAATTTCATCTAATATAATAATTAGTAGTTGCTTTTTTTTACTAATAGAAGATAAAAACATTTTGTATACTTCATCTGTTGGTAAACCTGTAGCAGGAATATCTTCACCAAATTCTCTTGCTAATTGAGCAATTAATCTATATTCTGTATCTGCAACTCTTTTTAATTTACAATTAAGATAAAATACTCTTACTGGCAAATCATTTTCTTCACAAAAAGTCATTAATTCATTTGTAACAAATTTTACTGTTACTGTTTTACCTGTACCTGTTTTACCATATAAAAATATATTAGATGGTTTATTTAATCTTACAGAAGGTGCTAAAACATCTCTAATCACACTTATTTGTTCATCTCTATGACATAATTCAGTAGGTGTATGATTAGCTTGAAGAACAGATTTCTCTGTAAATATTGACTCTTTTTTCAAATAATTCTTAAAAAATGAAGATAAATCACGTTGACCCATAATTCATAGGAAATAAAGGTCTTTTTAAATAGTTTTTTATTCAAACCCTGTCACCCTATCATTTCCTATGGAGTTGTTATTTTGTTTGTGTTATGTTGTTCTAGTTTATTTTTGTTATTTTTAATTGTTAAAAATTATTTTATTATTATTATTTCTATATTGAAATTAATAATAATAATAATAATACAAGTAAAATCACTTAACTACTAAAGAAAAAAAAAGAATAAAAACTAAATGACTTACAAATTTAATGATTATTATTTACACTAGAAATAAAGGGGTGAGGGGGTCAAATAGGGTGTTACTATCTATAGGTAGTTAAAAAACAAAACATTTATAAATAATAAATATTATAATAATAATATGGCTAGAAAAACTAAAAGAACACTAGGATTTGATATGAATTTAATTAATCAGCTTAATTCTTTAGGTTTAAATAAATATGAAGCTTCAATCTGGTTAGCTTTATTGAGTAAAGGTAATGCTACAGCTAGTGAATTAAGTGATATTGCTGATGTTCCAAGATCAAGATCATATGATGTCTTAGAATCTTTAGAAAAAAAAGGTTTTGTAATGGTTAAAATTGGCAAACCAATCAAATATTTTGCTGTTTCTCCAAATAATGTGTTAGAAAGAGTAAAAAAATCAGTCAAAGAACAATCTTATAAGAAAATTACTAATCTAGATAAATTAAAGGAATCAGATATTTATGGTGAATTAATCACTTTATATGATTCAAAAACAGTATCTAATGATTCAGTTATTATGTTAAAAGGTAGAATTAATGCATATAATACAATTGCAAGTCATTTAGATAATGCAAAAGATAATGTGATTATTGCTACAACTGAACAAGGTTTAGCAAGAAAAAGCGTATTTTTTGATAATATTATGAAATCTCTAAAGAAAAAAGGTATTTTAGCTCAAATTATTACACCAAAAGTTAGTAAAAAAGAATTTAAAGAATTTTTAGATAATTTTAATCATAAAGTTTCAGATAAAGTATCAACAAGAATGATTGTTATTGATGATTCTCATGTTTTTATTGGTCTAAATGAAGATAATGATAATCTTGAAGCATTTGATTCAGTTGTTTATATTAAATCAGAATTTTTAGCTAATTCTATTAAAACTATGTTAAATCTTATTTAAATAATAACTTTTATAAACTAAAATACATATATTATAGTTATTAAATTATTAATCAAAGAGGTGAATATAATATGGCTGTAGCTGAATTGACAATCATTAAAACAATTCTTTTGATACTTTTAGCAGCAGTAGCAGCAATTATCTATAGTTTGAGAGTTGTAGTTTCCATGGATAGAAAATTATTAAGAATAGAATCTCATATGGAAGTTCTAATACAACATCTTGTACGAAAATTTGAACCTAGAAAAAAATCTGCTAAGGCAAAAACTGCAAAGAAAAAGTCTTCAAAAAAGAAGAAGAAATCAAAAAAGAGAAAAAGATAAATTTTTTTCTTTATTTAATATGAAATCTAAAGATAAAACTAGATTTAATAAGATTTGTAAAGATATTAAACAGATCAAAATTCAAGGTGCAACAAATGTTGCTAAATATGCTCTAAGAGCATATTACTTATTCCCTAATTCTGAATCAAAGAAAAAATTACTTAGTTTAAGACCAACAGAACCAATGCTAAGAAATATTCTTAAGATTGTTAATAAATTTGATAAAGAATACATTCTAAATCATTTTGAATTAACTCAAGATATAATTAATGAAGAAATATATAAACTTATTAAAAAAAATTATGTTATTTTTACGCATTGTCATTCTTCAAGTGTTGTCAAAGCTTTAATCTATGCTAAGAAAAAAGGCAAAAAGTTTGAAATATATAATACTGAAACAAGACCTTTATATCAAGGCAGAACAACAGCCAAAGAATTATCTAAGGCAGGAATTAAAGTAACTAATTTTGTTGATTCTGCTGTAGATATTGCTTTAGATAAAGAACAAGGTACAGATAATGTAGATTTAATTCTATTGGGTGCTGATGCAATATTAAAAGATGGTGTAATTAATAAAGTAGGAAGTGGTGTTATTGCGGATTTAGCTAAAATCCATAAGATTCCTTTGTATATTGTTAGTGATTCATGGAAATATTCTGATAAGAAAGTTAAATTAGAACAACGTAAATATAATGAAGTTTGGAAAATTAATAAGAATATTAAGATAAGAAATCCAGCTTTTGAAAAAATTGATTCTAAGTTAATCAAAGGCATAATATCAGAATTAGGTGTAAATACTTATAAGGGATTTATTTCTAAGGTAAAAAGAACATATAAAGAAATGTTTTAGCATACAAATATATTTAAATACAATTAATTCTTTATGATTCATGACCGGACTAATTCCATTTGACCATATTTTGCAAATGTCTTTTACTGATTTTGCTCGTGCAGGAAAATTAGATCTTTTAGTTAAAAAGGAATTTGATCATATTAGAGATTGTCCAAAATGCCAAAGACAAATTGAATTTTTTAAAAGATTTGCAAGCTACGAGAAACAGCCGGTTTTAAAGCAAGGAGATGAATTATTATTCCGAAGTTCAATGTTGGATGTAAGAGTTCATAATTACAATAGATTAATTCGTGAATTATTAGACCATGGGGATGTTTATATTGTTGATAATTATGCGGATATTGCTGTTCCTTTAGTTGTTATTCCTAGGCATGAAAATAAAGTTATTTTTTATTTTAAAAGTGGTTTTAATGTTTATTCAATTGCTAAAAATTTTTCCCTTCCAAATAATGTTGTTTTAGATTATTCAAGAGAAATTCCTTCATATGTATCAGGTTTTATTGTTGGTGAGGGTAATGATTGTTTAGTGAAATCTAATGATAATGATGACTTTAGAATTTATGAAAATAACGTAGAAAAATGTGATGAATTAAGAGAAATAGTTAGGAATTTACAATATAAAAATTAATTTAATTTAATAGTTTTAATATAGTCTTCAAGAGCTTTCTTTTCTTTTTTACGTTTTTTCCACTCTTTCAACCAATCTTTGTATAAAGGTTTGCTTTGATCAATTGCTTCTTTTAGTAACTCTAAAGATTTTTTACTCATTGCTGTTTTACCAAACTTAGCTTGAGCTTCTAATGTTTTTCTCTTTATACTTTTACTTGTGATTCCGCCTTTTAGTTTCTTAAGAATTTTAAATGACGGATAGTTTGATTTTTCAATTTTTATATCTAATTTAGTTATTTTAAGTTCTTTAATCAATTTTTTAATAATTTTTAATGCCAGAGATTTTTTAGTTCTTGCCGAAATAAATGCGATTTGAATATAGTCTTTTCTTGCTAATTTATATGAGACAATACCAATTGCTTTCTTCTTTTCATAAACAATATATTGGTATTTGTCTTTTTTATGAGATGCTGTTAAATAAGGTTTGTAATATTTAACAAACAGATCAAATAATTTCTTATCTAATTTTTCAACAAGGAAAATATCTTTTGTAATCTTAATCTTTTTAATTGCGTTTTCTTTCTTTTTCTTTTCTTCAAGTTCTTTCTTTTTTAGTTCTTTTTCAAGTTTCTTTTGTTCTTTCTCTAATCTTAATTTTTCCTTCTTTTCTTCGTCTTTTAATTTTTTCATTACTTCTTTGGCTTGAATTTTCTTTTGTTTTTCTCTATCATCAAAATATTTTTCAAGTCTTGCAATATCCTTTTCAATTTCTTTGATTTTTGCAGAATTATCATCATATTCTAGTAAATCACCGCATTCAGGACATCTAAATTCAAATTCTAGAGCTTGATCAAAATCTAATCTAATGCATCTATTACCGCATTTGAAGAATTGGTTGTTTCTTTCTCTTGCTAATCTACTTTTTAATTTTTCTAGTCTTTCTTTATTAGAACTATCTACAAGATTAGGTATTTTTTCTTCATTAAAAGTCCAGTAATAAATATACCATCCTTTAATCTTATCTTTTTTTCTAGTGAATGAGACAAGATTATTTTCATAAAGTTTATACAAAGCATTTCTTGTTTGATTTATGTCTTTGCCTAGAGCATTAACAATTTCAACTTCAGAAACATTCTCTTTGTTTTTGATTTTTTTTACAACATCTAGAACATCATCGCCAACTAATTCAGAAATTAATTCTTCTACATTGAATTTAGTTTGCTTAGTTTTTTTTGATGAAGAAGGTTTTTTAGCCATTTTTAATTAATCCTTATATAAGTAATTTAATTAGTCTTATTACGTATTTAAAAAACTTACTATTTTAGCAAAATTAAGTGTATTTTGACCTGAATCAATGTGTTTTATATTGAATACATGTGCTTTGTCTGTTTTTATCAAGCTATTTGTATGACAAAAAAACCATCCTTTTGTATTGATTTTTACTGCAACAATTGGCATAGCACCTATAATTAATGCAAATTTTTCTAGTTCATATATCTCTTTTTTTGTCAAATATACATAATCATTTTTAGAAATTTTACATTCAATTGCGACGATATTATTATTTTTACCTGCAATAATATCAGGCAAAGGTAGTTGCATACTCCCTGATCCAGCGATTCTAGCAGCTGCAATACCTTTTTTCCAGAACATATGAATTAGTTCTCTTTCTGCATTTGTTCCTTTTTGTTTTGTTTTAACCATATTAGTTAACTTTGATTTTCATAAGATCAAAAGCACATAATGTATTCTTGAATATGAGTTTTGCATCATCTAATAGCTCGTCGCATGATTTATATCTTTGAGAAATATGTGTTAATACTAATTTTTTAGAATTAGTATTTTGTGCAATTCTTGCTGCGTCTTGTGATGTTAAGTGTTTATATTGTTCTGCTTTATCTTTAAGATCGCTATGATATGTGCTTTCACAAACTAATAAATCCGAATCTTTTGCAAGTTCAATTGCATTTTTGCATGTTTGAGTATCAATAATAAAACTTATTTTTTTACCTGGTCTTGAAAATGTAGCATCTTTTGCTTTGATTATTTTGTCTTTATATTTTGCATCTTTTCCTTCTTGTAATTTCTTCATGTGAGGACCAGATGTTATTTTGTGTTTTTTTAGGTATTGTTTATCTATTTTTATTCTGTCTTTTTCAACAAACGAATAACCAACACAATTAGTTTTATGCTTTAGATTAATTGCATTAACATAATATTCTTCAGTTTCACATACTTTTTTTAGTTTAGGACAATCAAATTCTTTGATTTTAATATCTACTTTATGATCATAAGTACATGATTTTAATAAATGACTCATGTATTGTTTTGTACCTTTAGGTCCATAAATCTCAAGATAAGGTTTTTCATCATAAATACTTTCATCATAATCTTTAGATTTGCTCTTTTTGCTTTGACTTAATTGATTACCTATTGTTTGTATTAATCCAATTAATCCAGATATGTGATCGCCATGCCAATGTGTAATAAAGATTTTATGAATCCTATTTCTATTTAGCTTAGCTATATTCATCTGTCTTTGTGTGCCTTCACCACAATCAAATAAGATTAATTCTTCATTATAGTTCAATAATATGCTACTAACATTTCTTTCTTTTGTTGGTACCATTGAAGATGTACCTAAAAATACCAATTCAATCATAATTATCACCAAGATTCAGCTATTTAAAATATTTAGTATTTTCCAGCTGATTTATATATTATAAAATATACATTTTCAATAAGTTTATAAATTATATTGTTTAGAGCTTAAATATGGCAGTAAAAAAGCTATCTGGAACATTAGTAGATAAAAATATTGTACTTGAGCTAGATGATTTAGCAAGAGAACTATACGATAAGAGTAGATTTGGCACTATTGTAGGTAAATCTCTGCAATTATCAGTTTTAGAAGCTTTATTTTTAGTAGAAAAAGGAAAATTAGATGTTTTTGATAAGAGAAATCATAAGATAGATAAAGAATCTTTGTTTAAAAAAGCTAAAAAATTAGTCAAAAATTTCTGGATTAAGTATTGTGTGTTTAATGATTTTAGAACTCGTGGTTATATTATTAAAACAGCTCTTAAATTTGGTGCTGAATTCCTTGTTTATGATAGAGGTGTTAAACCTGGTGAAGATCATGCAATGTGGGTTGTTTTTCCAGTGCATGAATCAGAAACTTTAACATGGTATGAATTTAGTGCTAAGAACAGAGTTGCGCATTCAACAAGAAAGAGATTGCTTATCGCAGTTGTTGATGATCAAAGCGATGTAACTTATTATGAAGTGGCTTGGAAAAGACCATAATCTAGATTAATGGTGATTGTTCTATGAAATGTATCAAGTGCGGAAAGAAAACAAGTAAATTGATTGATGATGTTTGTCATAGTTGTTACTCTAAAAAATCATTAATTAAGAATTTTAAAACATTAAACCTTAAATATTGCAATTTTTGTAAGAAATTAATTTACAAAAATAGAGAAATTTCTGATTTAGAACCAATAATTTTTAAGCACATTATTCCTGAAGAACATTTTGTTATTGAGGATATTGAGTTTGAAATTAATATGGATAAATCTTTACTTGATCTTACAGTAATAGGTTATTTTGATTTTGATAAAACTAAACAAATCCAAGAATCGTATAATTTTGATATTAAGATTAATCAGTTTATGTGTAACAATTGCAAGAAAAAATCTTCTCAAGCCTATGCTGCAATTATTCAATTAAGAAATAATAGGAATAAGAACTATGATAAGATCGAAAATCATATTATTATTGTAATTAATAAGGATAAATCTAACAATATTGTTAAAACTGAAGATCATAAAAATGGTATGGATTTTTATACAACAAATATTGATGCAGCAATGAATATAGCAAAAAGTATTACTGAAAAATACGGTGCTGAAATCAAGACATCAAAGAAATTATATGGTGTTGATAAACAAACCTCAAAACAAGTACATCGTGTAACTATTCTCATAAAGCTATTTGATTTTTCTGTTGATGATATCATTCTATATAACGATAACTTATATAAGATTACCAAGATTATTAAAAATAATCTATCAATCAAGAATATAAATACTAATAAATCAAAAAAGATTTCTATAAAAGAGGACTTTAAGCTAATAAATAAAGATGATTTGATTGAACTTGATATTATTGCAATAAAACCATATTTTAAGGTATTAAATCAAGAATATCAGGAAATTGAACTAAAATCATCAAAACAACATAAAATTAATGACAAAGTAAAAGTCCTTATCTATAACAATATAGCTTATGAGGTATGATCATGAAATTTAAAAGGATTGTTTTCCTTATTTTTGTATTATTTTTGTTTACTAATATGTGTTTTGCATATTCTGATTCTATTAAATTACTTGCAGTATCAACAGATGATAATTTTACTTATCAAGGTACTGTTGCACAAATGTTCTTAAAATTAAATGAAGGTACAGGCAAAGTTTATTTTGATACTTCATCATTAACAAAATTAGATACTCAATTATCAATTAAGATTTCTCAAGAAATTGCATGCAACTATCTTAGAGATAAAATAAATTGTGATGATTATGATTTTCTTTATTCAATTGATGCAGATTCTAATATTGTTGGCGGACCAAGTGCAGGCGCAGCTGCAACAATATTAACAATTTCAGCACTTGAACAAATACCTGTTAATCAATCAATATCAATAACAGGTACAATTAATTCAGGTGGTTATATTGGTGATGTTGGTGGTGTAAACGAAAAGCTAAGTGCTGCAGAACAAAATGGATTAGATATGGTTATTGTGCCTTATGAAGCTTCTAACATATCAAATCATACAATTGTTGTAAAAAAAATTTATGATATTGACAATGCATTATATTATTTTACAAATGGTAATTTAGGATCTTTAGAAAATAATTATGATGTTGATGAATCGCAATTATATCATGAATATAATAATAAAATGAAATTAATTTCTGATCTGATATGTACTAGAATGGAAAGTCTTAAGATAGATAATCATTCAAATGAATTATATACTGTGGCGATTGATGCTTTAGACCAAAAACAATATTATTCTGCTGCGAGCTTTTGTTTTAGGACAAACATAGAATATCAAACAAATATTCTTGAGAATAGTAATGCTAATTTTACTGAATTATATAATAATTTAAGTTTAACATATGAAAAAGAGCTAGATTCAATCAATGCACATAATGTTACTTCAATACAAGATCTTCAAGTAAAGATGATAATTAAGAATAGATTAGATGATCTTAAATATTATCTAGATTCAATAAATAATACTTTGAATAATGCATCTTTGAATATTTCTGAATATAATTATGCTTATTCAATTGAAAGGCTAGAAACAATTAATGCATGGAAGATATTTTTTGATAATAATAGTACAGATTTAACAATAAGTAATGATAAATTACAAAAGATTTGTTTATCCAAAGTACAAGAAACTCAAACAAGATTAGATTATTTGAATTATTTAGTGCCAGGATTATCTGAGAGTATTAATATTGAGACAGCATTTGAAGAACTAGCATTACTTAATGATTCTATTGAGTGTATTAATTCTGCAGCTTATCTTAAAGCGAGAATAGATGTTATATTATCTTTATTATCTAATCAAAATAGTACTGAATTATATAATATTAAAAGTTTTCTTGCACTAAAATCAATACAAGATAATATTGATGACGATAATTTACCAATTATGGGCTTTTCGTATTATGAATATGCAAAATCATTACATAATACAAATAGTACAAATGATGCTTTGATTTACCTACAACAAACAATAGAACTTAATAATATTAATAAATTATTTGAACAAGACAAAATTAATACATATAATCAATCAAAACAAATAAAAATATCAAAATATTTAATCTATATAGGATTATTACTGATAGTTTTTGTTGTTTTAATCATAATTTTAAGAATAAATAAATCGCAAAAAGCAAAAAAACATAAGAAAAATCTTAAGATTGATGTGAATTTTAATCAAATAAAAAGTAAAATTAAGAAATTAAATAAGTAGGAAAAACCCCTGTCCTGCAGCTACGCCACAGGAGTGGGGAAAAAGAGGTGATAGATCTAATATATATAGATAATCTTACTCTTTATATATTTTTCGGTTTTTATCACTGCAAAGTGGCAACCTTATAAACCAAGTCATTAGATATCTTTTTATTGTTTTTTTATAATATTGAAATAAAATAAGGATTATGGAGGCCTTTATAAATGAGAAAAATCAAAATTATTATGTTGTTAGGTATTTTGTATTTTGCTTTGAATTTTCTTTTTGGGAGCTTATTAGGTGAGTTTGGTTATGAAGTTCCTGATTATTCTTTTGATTTTTTCAATGAAATGAATGAAACTATAGTTAATGATGTTGATAATTATACTTTTTATGATGTGTTGTTTTTTCCAAATCAGACAAGCTCAGACAAATTGATAAATTATATTGTTAATGGTACAAATGTGAAATGTGTTTTTTATGATATTGATGATTATTTTATTGAATTATTAATTAATCAATCAAATAATTATACAAATCTTGAAATACTATCTTATTTGCCTAATAAAAAACATCTTGACATGTTAGAATATCAATATGATCCTGATGATTATTATACAATATCTTCTGATAATATTGATATTTCTGTACAATACATAGATAAATCATATGGACTAATGCACAATAAATTCTGTATTGTTGATAATAAGTATATTTTAACTGGATCTATGAATCCAACTTATAACGGATTAAATAGAAATGATAATAATATGATTGTTATAGATTCTTCAAAATTAGTTGATAATTATAATGATGAATTTAATGAATTAAAGTATGATAAAGACAATGCTAAAGTTCAAAATAAAGAGATTATTTTATGTAATGACGAATGTTTTGTTATTGAGAATTTTTTTTGTCCTGAAGATAAGTGTGAATCAAATGTGATTCAAGAGATTAATAAAGCAAATCAATCAATAGTATTCTATACTTTTTCTTTTACAAGTAAAAATATTGCTGATGCGCTTATTTTGAAAGCTCAAGAAATTAATATTAAAGGTATATTTGAAAAAAGGCAAAATTCACAATATTCAGTAATGGATTATATTGATGGTTATGTTAATGTAAGTTTTGATAAGAATAAATATACTATGCATCACAAAGTCTTTGTTATTGATGATACAGTAATAATGGGTTCTTTTAATCCAACAAATAATGGTAATAAGAATAATGATGAAAATATACTGATAATACATAATAAAGAAATCGCTGATCTTTATAGAAATGAATTTGAGAAATTACACGAATAATCTAATCTTTTAATATTGAATGATATCTTATAGCATAATTTTCAAATAAAGCAATTAATGCAACTATATCTGATTCTTTATTTAAGTTCTTAGAATAATATACTAAAGGTCTTTTGCCATCAAATCTAGGTGGACTTCCACATGTTGTATTGAGTTCTAACCAAGTACCTGAACATCCGATAAGTTTCATTGTATCAACAAGACCTGTTTCACCAATAAACAAATAAGGGTTTGATTGTTTATATCCTAATCTTTCAAGAAGATCTTGGCCTGTAGACTGAATTAACTTGGTAGCTTCAGGACTAATTTGAGTTTCATATAATGCTCTTGCAAACTCTTTGTTTATTCTAATTTCTAAAGCAAGGTTTGGTAATTGACGTATTCCATTTGGTTGCCATAGAACCTCATTATCCCAATTCATATATAATTGAAATTATTATTTGTTTATAAGAATTTATGTTTTAATTTACATGAATAAAGGTTTAGCATAACTTAATAATAAGCATGCTAACAAGATCATTAAAGAAGTAAAGCTAATATGACTATATATTTTTTCACCATTTTTGAACATTTTTTTTGTAGCTAAATAAATCATTCTTCCACCATCAGTAGGACCTAAAGGTAATAGATTAATCAATCCGATTGCTAAGCTTAGGTTCATCAACCAAGATAATAAGCCCCAAGCTGCTAATCCTGCTTTTCTTAGATCACCAAAAAACCATGTTGCAATTTTATAACCTAGATGATCTTCAGAATATTTTAGGTTTGCTTGTGCATAAAATCCAATATAGGGATTTCCTTCTTTATCTCCTACAGTTATTGTTTTTTCATAAGATTGATCATTATCTATATAATCAAATGTAAGTTCGTCACCTACTCTTATATGGCCTAGTCCTTCATTTAAATCTTTTACATTATTGACTTCATAACCATTGATTGATTCTAATACAACATTACTAGGAAGTCCAGCCACAAAAGCAGGAGAAGCATTAACAACGTTGGATATTAAAACACCATCATAATAAGCATTGCTTACCATAGGTGCACCAATCATAAGAATCAATAACATCAAGAAAGCAAACACAATATTAACAAAAGGACCTGCAGCAAAAACAGAATATTGTTCTATATCTGGTTTTCTATTTAATTTTTTATCATCAGGTTCTACAAAAGCACCAATAATAGGTCCAAAAAATACAATACCTGAAGAAAGAACCGGTATTTTCCATGCTCTTGCAACAATACCATGAGCTAATTCATGAATTGCTGCAATAATAAAGATAGATAAAATACCATAAACAAAAGGTACAAATACAGAGTTAGGCATTCTAACTCCCGGAATAATTAATGAAACACCTTGTGTTGTTTCTGGTGTAAAGATTAATCCCCATAATAAATAAACTAGAGTAACAAAGATAAATATCATACCAATAAAACCTATACCAACACCAATATAACCTAGTATTTTAATAAATTCTCTATATTTTTTAGAAATTCTTTCCATTAGGTTAAGACCTAATTTTGTCTTGTATAATGCAATGAATTTTGCTTGGAATTCAAATTTATTTCTTTTTACATAAATAATTATAATTAGAATAAAATAAAATAATAATATCCATTTATTATCTATCATCCAGTCTAACATAGATATTTAAGACTATTGTTTGTTTTATAAAGTTTTGGTTTTAATAAGTTAATTGCCAGAATATAATTTTAGAAATTAGTTTTAAGTGATTTTTTATTTCTTTAATATTGTTTAGTTTTGATTCACCATATATTCTTGTTGTTAGTTCAGCAGGGATTTCTGTTACATTTGCTTTCTTCATTAATAATTTTGCTAAGATCTCTGCATTTATCTCAAAACCATTGGATTTTAGTTTTAAATTTTGTATTTGGTTTGTTTTGTAAATTCTAAAAATTGGAGAAATTGCTGTTAGTTTTTTTCTTAGAATTATATTATATATTTTGTTAACGCCTTTACTCAAGATAATTCTGTATAAAGGAATACTCTTATCATAACCTAATAAAGTTGGACTGCCAATAACACAATCAACATCATTTTTCTTAAATCTTGCAATAAGCATAGGAATATATCTTGGATGAAATGTTAGATCTGAATCCATTGTTATCGTAACATCACTATCACAATGTTTAATACCTGTTCTTATTGCTACACCTAAGCCTCTATTCTTATGATGTGTTAGTAATTTGATATTTTTTCTTTTTTCACCTAATTTTTGAATTAGTTTGTTTGTGTTGTCTTTACTGCCGTCATCAACAAATATTAGTTCATGTTTGATCTTTAATTTTTCTAGAACAGGATATAGCTCTTTTTCAATATATGGAATATTAAGTTCTTCATTAAAACACGGAAATATTATGCTTAGTTTCATAGTTTAGAGGAAATTATATTTTTTTATAATGATTATTATGTTAAAATAGTTATCCTTGAGTTTAATATATCTTTTTAAATAATCTAAATTACTTATCTTGTATGAAAACTAAATTATGGGCAATTGCATTAATGATATTATGTACATTGTTTACAGCAATAGGTCAAATTTTGTATAAAGTTGCTGTGAATAGTTTTACTAGTTTTTCAATACTTGCTATAATAACAAATATCCATCTCATTCTGGGATTAATGTCTTATGGTATTGGTTTAGTATTATTGATAGTGGCATTAAAAGGCGGAGAAGTTAGTGTATTATATCCTATTATAGCTCTGAGTTATATTTGGGTTAGTATAATGTCACCAATATTCTTTAATACTGATTTTATGACATTAAGTAAATGGATTGGCGTTATTGCTATCTTTATTGGTGTTGCTATGATTGGATGGGGTGCAGATAAATGAATATCTGGATAATCTTTTCTTTAGTGTTATTATCCTCTGTACTAGGTGCTTTTGGACAGATTGCATTTAAGATGTCAACAAAAAAGTTGATTAGTTTAGCTTTAATTGTTGGTTTGTTTTTATATGGTATCGGTACTGTGTTATTTATTGCTTTGTTAAAGTTTAATGAACTTACAATTTTATATCCTTTAACTTCCATGAGTCATATTTGGGTGTTGTTATTGGCAAACAAATATTTTGGTGAGAGAATAAATAGGTATAAGGTTATAGGTATTGTTCTAATTATTATTGGTATAGTTTTTATTGTTTGATTATTTATGTTCTATAATATCTATTAGATTTTCTTTATATTTTATATAGAGAATCTTTTTAAATTGAATTCAATTCTTATTTTTTATGAAAAATATATCTGTAATTGTACCGTGTTATAATGAAAAAGTAAGCGTTTTAGCAAATACTTTATCTAGATTACAATCAACTTTTTCAAAATTAAAAACTTTAAAATATGAAATTGTTGTTGTTAATGATGGTTCAAAATATGATTATTCTTCTTTAGCATCAAAAAGGATAAGAATAATTAATCATAGAAAAAATAGAGGTTATGGGGCAAGTCTAAAAACAGGAATATCAAATTCATCTTATTCTTGGATTGGCATTACTGATGCTGATGGTACTTATCCTGTTGAAGAATTTCCTAAATTAATTAGATATGTTAATAGTTACGATGTAGTTATTGGTAAAAGAAATAGAAAAGGAATACCTTTAATTAGAAGATTTCCCAAAGCCGTTCTAAGAAGTTTTGCAAGCTTTTTAGCAAATAAGCCAATTCCAGATTTAAATTCAGGTATGCGAATTTTCAAGAAAGAAATTGCTATGAAATTTTGGCATCTTTATCCAGAAGGTTTTTCATTTACATCAACATTAACAATGGGTTGTTTAACAAACAATATTGATGTTAAGTTCACTCCTATTAACTATTTCAAAAGAAAAGGCAAATCTCATATTAAACCGATTAAAGATACAATACGATTTTTTTCTTTAGTATTAAGATTAACAGTATATTTTAGTCCTTTAAGATTTTTTGTTCCTATGGGTTTAACGTTCGGTATTCTTGCAATACTTAGAGGTATTAGGGACATATATATTCAAAATCATTTTGGCGGACTTTGTTTGGTATTGTTTTTTTTATCTATTCAAACATTCTTTTTTGGACTTATCGCTGACTTGATTATAAAAAATAATAAGATGAAGAAAGATTAATATTTTTTAGAAGATTGATGTTAAATGGCAAATTGGAATAGGATTGATAAAATCCTTATGAAAATAAGAATAAGCAAGATTAAAAAATATATCAAAAGGAGTTCCATTATTGCAGATATTGGTTGCGGATATCATTTTCATATATTAAAGTCCTTTTGTTCTTTCATAAAGACAGGTTATGGTATAGATCAACAAGTTTCAA